>OGPL01002621.1_pt1 | contig 12857 bp, 8 predicted proteins | sample 1552901 | NCBI WGS metagenome assembly OGPL01 (sample SAMEA2580244, study PRJEB22360) | human gut metagenome | biome: human gut; feature: human-associated habitat; material: faeces | place: Denmark | collected 2008/2010 | reverse complement strand
ACCTCCTCTAAAGAGGAGGCTTTTACAAATCGTCTCCTCTTTAGAGGAGATGCCCAACAGGGCAGAGGAGTCGACCCGGGCGAACGATGTTCGCCCCTACGGTGAGACAGGGATTCTGCACATCTACGGTTTCCGTTTTGTGATACTTCTGTAGATGCAAACAGTGTTCGCCCGTTGGTGTGTTACGCCTCAGTCAAGCCTATGGGCGCCTTTTCAAGGGAACACATTTGCACAACAAAGACAACCCCCGCCCGCCAGAACCTGTTTCACACGCAGAAAGGAACCGCTTATGTCAGAACGTCAGTTTCACATTCAATGCACAGCGGAGGACATCGGAAAGTATGTCTTTCTCCCCGGCGACCCCGGACGCACCGAGTGGATCGCCTCTTATCTGGAACATCCCGTAAAGACGGCGCAGAACCGGGAGTTCACCACATGGACCGGCACACTGGACGGCACGAAAGTGAGCGTCACCTCCACCGGCATCGGCGGCCCGTCTGCTGCCATCGCCATGGAAGAATTGGCGGCGCTGGGCGCACACACCTTTCTGCGCATCGGCACCTGCGGCGGAATGCAGCCGGAACTGATTCCGGGAACGCTCATCATCCCCACCGGTGCTATCCGCATGGAGGGAACATCGCAGGAATACGTTCCCCTGGCATTTCCGGCTGTCCCGGACTTCGGTCTGACACAGCATCTGGTCTGCGCCGCACAGGAGCTTGCATATGATTATCGTACCGGCGTGGTGCAGTGCAAGGACTCTTTCTACGGGCAGCATTCCCCGGAGACCATGCCTGCCGCACAGACCCTGCTCCAGAACTGGCAGGCGTGGAAAGCCGCCGGAGCGCTGGCATCGGAGATGGAATCGGCGGCGCTGTTCATCGTGGCGGCGACACGCCGGGTGAAGTGTGCCACTATCCTGCAAATGCTGTGGAACCAGGAGCGCCAGGCGGTGGTGCGGGACAATGCACACGCCGCCGGCGACATGACGCACGCCATCGAAGTTGCTGTTTCGGCAATGCGCCGGGAGATCCGACAGGGAAAGAAAGAGGAAATGTAAGTTGGCAAATATATTTTGTGTAGAGGATGATACGGGGATCCGGGAGCTTATCACCTGCGCTTTGCAGTCCGGCGGCTATACCGCCGAGGGATTCCCGGACGGAAAAAGCTTTTTTCACCGGCTCCGGGACGACAAGCCGGCGCTGATCCTGCTGGACATCATGCTCCCCGATGAGGACGGCATCTCCATCTTAAAGCGGCTCAAGGGCAACGACGCTACCGCAGAGATACCGGTCATTATGCTGTCGGCGAAGTCCAGCGAGATCGACAAGGTGACCGGGTTGGAAAACGGCGCAGACGACTACATCACAAAGCCGTTCGGCATCATGGAACTGCTGTCACGGATCAAGGCGGTGCTGCGGCGCAGCCACACGGTACAGAAAGCGGAGAGCCACGTGCTGTCTGCCCACGATCTGACCATCGACCTGGATCAGCGGACGGTGGTCTATCTGGAAACAGAGATCGTCCTCACCTATAAGGAATTCGAACTGCTGTCCTATCTGGTGCGCAACCGTGGCACTGCCATTTCCCGGGACCGCCTTTTGGAACAGGTCTGGGGATTCTCCTATGAGGGCGAGACACGCACCGTGGATGCACACGTGAAAACGCTCCGGCAAAAGCTGGATGCCGCAGGATGTTCCAATCTCATTCACACAGTACGGGGTTACGGCTATAAGATCGGAGGCTAATCATGGAATGGATCGGATGGGCATTCGCTGCGGTGGCGGCGGTACTGCTGACGGTATTTATCTTTCTGTACCTGCACCAGAAACAGCAGGCACAGCACCAGCACAAAAAAGACCAGAAAGCCCAGGCAAAGCTCCAGACGGAGATGAGCCGGATGCAGAAGGAACTGTACCACGAACGGGACATCATCGGACTCATCCAGGAGCATATGGTAGAGGGCATCCTCATCCTGGACGATTCTGACAAGATCCAGCTGGCGAACCGCACCGCAACGGCACTGCTCAGCATCGAAAAGGAAAACTGGGACAACAAATCCATCTTCATCCTCACCGACAACCAGGCATTTCTGGATGCGCTGCGGAAGTCCAAGACAGAGCCGCAGCACGATATGCCGCCGGCTGACGATGATCTTCACAAGGGCTGCACCGTGCGCCAGCTGCTGAAGATCGACGGCAGCTACATCCGGGCGTACATCACCCGTGTGGAAATGGGCGGCATCTTCGGGACGATCGTGCTGCTGGTGGACGTGACCTATAACGTCAAGGCGGAAAAGATGCGCCAGGAATTCACCGCAAACGTCTCCCACGAGCTGAAAACGCCGCTGACCACCATCAAGGGATTCGGCGAGATGTTCGGCAGCGGCATGATTACCAAAGAGGACGACGTGGCGAAATACGGCGCCATGATCGAACGGGAAAGCGAACGCCTGCTCTTTCTCATCAACGACATCATCCGGCTCTCGGAGATCGAGGAACACACCGAGATGCTGAATACGCCGGTAGACCTGGCGGCGGCTGCCGGGAACGCCCTGCAAATTCTGGAACCCCAGATCCAGCGGAACAGGATACAGGTACATCTGGAGGGCAGATGTCTCCTGCTGCACAGCAACGAAGGCTATATGCGGGAGCTTTTCATCAACCTCATCGACAACGCCATCAAGTACAACAATCCCGGCGGCACAGTCTCCATCACCATCAAACACGTGGGTACACAGGCAAAGATCGTCATTGCGGACAACGGCATCGGCATTCCGCTCCAGGCGCAGAGCCGCATCTTCGAACGGTTCTACCGGGTGGACAAAAGCCGGTCGAAACAGCGTGGCGGCACCGGGCTGGGGCTGTCCATCGTCAAGCACATCGTAGACTGCCACAACGGCACCATCTCCCTGCGCAGCGAACTGGGACACGGCACGGAGATCACGCTTTTGCTGCCGGAAAAATGAAAAACAATTGCAAGAGCCTGTTTCGTATCTGACGGTCGAAACAGGCTCTCACAGAAAGGACAGACAACATGAGAAATGTCATGCAGGAACAGGATGTGACCGACTGGAAAGCCCGTCTCGCCGCCTATGTTCCCGAAACCGAACAGGAACGCCGTGACCGGAACGAGATACTCCTTGCGGCGGAACAATACGGCACACAGCTGCTCTGGCGCAGCCACGCAGAAAGCCACTTTACCTGTTCCGGATTCGTCATGGACACCAGGCTGGAAAAGGTGCTGATGGTCTATCACCGCATCTACGACTCCTTCGCCTGGACGGGCGGTCACGCAGACGGTTCCAACGATTTTCTCTGGACTGCCGTCCGGGAGGCAAAGGAAGAGACCGGCATCCGAAAGCCCTATCCCCTCACCGGCGCTATTCTGTCCCTGGACATTCTCCCGGTCAGGGCGCACCAGAAAAACGGCACACCCGTTCCGGAACACCAGCACTACAACGTGACCTACGGGCTGATTGCAGATACCAGAGAGACGCTGCGCATCGCCCCGGACGAAAACACCGCCGTGGACTGGATCCCCGTGGAAAAGCTGCCGGAGATCTGCAAAGAACCTCATATGCTCCCGGTGTATGAAAAGGTCATCGCCCGGATGCGCCGATGGAAAGCCATGCAGGAACAGGTCATGGCACAGCTGACACAGCCGCTTTTGTCGTGGTATCCCGGTCACGCCAGAGACCTGCCCTGGCGAAAGAACCGGCAGCCCTACCGGGTATGGCTGTCGGAGATCATGCTCCAGCAGACACGGGTTGAGGCAGTCAAGGGCTATTACCAGCGCTTTCTGGAGACCTTCCCCGACATTCCTGCTCTGGCAAACGCCGAACAGGACCAGGTGAACAAGTGCTGGGAAGGTCTGGGCTATTACAGCCGGGCTGCCAACTTGCGCAAGGCGGCGCAGGTCATTGTGGAACAATACGGCGGCGCATTCCCGGAAACGTGGGAAGAAGTCCGGCAGCCGCCGGTGCAGTCTGCTCCATCTGCTATGACCTGCCCACGCCGGCGGTGGACGGCAATGTGCTGCGTGTGGCGGCACGCATCCAGGACAGTTTCTGCGAGATCGACCGCCCGGAACAAAAGGCAGCCGTCACCCGGTCGCTGGAACAGGTGTACCGGAACATTCCCGGACAGTGCGGCACGATGACACAGGCGCTGATGGAGCTGGGCGCTACGGTCTGTCTGCCCAACGGACAGCCCCGGTGCGAGGTCTGTCCCCTGGCGGAACTTTGTCTGGGAAAACAGTACGGCGACACCATGCGTCTCCCACAGCGCACCGAGAAAAAGCCCCGGCGCAAGGAACAATACACCGTGTTTGTGCTTTGCTGCGACGGAAAATACGCCGTCCGGAAACGCACCGCAAAAGGTCTGCTCCACGGGCTGTGGGAATACCCCAATGTGTCCGGCATCTGCACCACGGAAGAGGCAATCGCCCAGGTGAGCCGGTGGCAGTGCAAGCCGCTGGATCTGACCCAGACGGCAGAGCGAAAGCACATCTTCACCCACGTGGAATGGGAGCTGTACGGCGTCTATCTCACCTGCGGCAGACAGGACGAGCAGTTCGTCTGGAAAACCGCCGCAGAAATTGCCGCAGAGATCTCCCTGCCCACGGCGTTCCGGCAGTTTTTTCAAGCATAAATCCAAAAACAAAAACACCCCTGCTCTCACGGCATTTCACTTGCCGCAGAACAGGGGTGTTTGTTATATACTGTAGTATGGTTACGCTATATTTCCCTTACGCCTCGTAGAAGGTCTCTCTCCGTTCCAGCACCTTTTTGCCCAGCGGAGAATCTACCGGTGCAACGACACAGGAACCGTACTGCTTTGCGATCTGTGCGGTGCTGTCTGCGATGGTCGGGATATCTGCATCCTTTTCCAGATCCATGACGATCACATAGCCGTCTGCGCCGTTTGCCTTGATGCCGTCCAGGTACGCCTTCTTGACTGCCGGCAGGGTTGCCAGGTGGTCTCTCAGCGCCTCCTGCATTCCCTCCGGAACGCCCTCGATGTCACGCAGTTCCAGACGGGGCTGGATGTTCAGCGCCTGTTCCTTGCTGAATGCCAGACCCATGGAGAACGGGTCGATCACGATGCCGGCAGCCGTACTCTTCGGGTCGGACAGCATTGCGGTATAGTTCGCCATGCTCATGGGAACTGCCTTGCAGTCCGGTGCGCCTGTCCACTTCTGCAGCTCCGGCAGACTGGTGAACAGCGGCATGAACTTTCCGCCGTCGTGGTTCAGCATAATGAATTCCGCCTGGGCATTGATCTTCTCGCCAGCCTTGACTTCCTTCGGCATCTCCATCAGAACCGGAGCGACAAAACGAGCCTTGCGCATTACGTTGAACAGATTGTTCTTTGCGTCCTCGTTGTTCTCCCGGCGCAGACGGTCTGCGGCGATGATGACCTCAGAGTTGGTGATCTTCTCGGTGCCGAACAGCGGCATGATGCGGTGATTCTTCGGTGCATCTGTGGGAACAGACACGCCCTTCATCTCTGCCATCTTTTCCTTGCGGATCACGATGTTGGTCTCTGACGGGTTGATAACGATACCGTTGATATCCACGCCCTGTTTCAGCAGGATGCCGCAGTACTGGTCAAATGTGATGACCATGGTGTCTGCCTCCGGGTCGTTCTTCCACTTCAGGAATTCCAGCCAGTCCGTGAACGCCGGGAAAAACTTCGAGCCGTCCTTGTTGGAAACTGCCATGAGAGACGCCTGCATCTGGCGCTGGCCGTTTTCGTCCGGCTCTACCTCATCCAGCTGTTTCTGCAAAGCGATCGGGGCAATAAAGGATGCCTCAGCAATTGCGTCCAGCATTTCTTTTTCAGTCTGCGGATTCTGCTTTGCCTTGAACTCTGCCATTGCGGATACCAGAGCGGGGTTTTTGATTGTGGGTTTTTTCAGTTGTGCCAATTTGGTTCACCTCATCCAAGATTTATCGCCCGAAAACGGCACTGCGCAGTCACGCAGGAAGTTACAGGGATAGAAATAGTGCAGATGCCGTCATTCACAAATCAACAGCATTGCTTTTTATAGTATAGCACATCCCGGCAAAAATTGCAAGAGCAATACCGATCTTTGCGCTGTACTAAACGGAAAAAGCTGTTTTTTTGGCAGATTGCATAAAAAATCAGTCTTGCTTTTGGCATATTCAAAAAATTTTTGGAGTCATATTTTGTCGAAAAAAGCGGCTGTACCGAAATACAGCCGCCTTTCTTCTGATTCAGTTTTCAGAGCCTGTTTTGATTTATTCCGTCACAGGCAGAATCTTGATCATGCTTACCAGGAACTGGAGCAGTGTCGTTGCGTCGCTTGTGGTCAGTTCGCCGTCTGCATAGACATCGCTGTTGTGGCGCTGGTTTGCGCTCAGTTCCACTGCGCCGGCGATCGCCTTATTGATGAGGACAGCGTCCGTGATATCCACTCTGCCGTCCAGGTTCACATCCCCGTAGAGCAGCTCCGTTGCGATCTCGCTTGCGGTGGTCTGGGTCTCTGTGGGCTTGGACTCTGTTGCACTTTCCGTAGTGCTTTCGCCCGGCTTGGTTTCCGTTGCCGTTGCAGTCGCACTGGACTCTGCCGGTTTTGTCTCTGTTGCCGTTGCGGTCTCGCTGGATTCTGCCGGTTTTGTCTCCGTTGCAGATGCGGTCACGCTGGACTCTGCCGGCTTTGTCTCTGTTGCAGAAGCAGTCTCACTGGACTGTGCCGGATTGGTCTCTGTCTTTGTGGCAGTTTCCGTTGTAGCAGTCGTTGCACTGGTGGTTGTCGTTGTGATCGGCGGCTGCGGTGTGTCGATATCCTGGAAAGCAGCGCCCAGAATGCTGTACAGGCTGCTGTTTTCCTTGACCTGCATAAAGCCGTGGGTATTGATAGAACCGTTGGAGTTGCGCCATGCGGTGTCGAAATCCGTTCCCATTTCCGGTGCGGTCACCAGAATGAAGTCATCGTCCGAAATGGCTGCGCCCTTTGTTCCCAGCTTATCGCCGTTGCTGATGGCAGTCTTGGCGCTGACCTGGTAATAACCGGAGTTATAGTAGATGGTGTTCTGGATCGTGCCGACCATCTTGTCGTTGGTGATCTTCAGGCCGCTTACGCCCAGGTTGCCGGTGAGATTCTCCTTGCTGTAGTAGGAGATGAGGTTGGAGAAGTCTGCGCCGTCGTCTGTGCAGCGATAGCAGCTGACATTGGGCTTGCCGTTAGAGCCGACACCGTTGTTATAGGCGGTGCAGTTGGTCAGACTGTCCAGTTTCGGGTTGTTGTTGTCGGTGAAGCCGCAGTTCAGATTCTCGAACGCCAGGCAGTTCTTGACCACATGGGCAGAGCCGACACCGGAACCGCCCAGCTTAAAGCCGTTGCCGTCACATTTGCCGTAGCCCTCGCCGAACTCGGTATAGCCGTTGCGGAATGCCACGCAGTTCTGGATGGTAACAACGCCGATCGGACCGGTCTCAGACTTTGCGAACAGATCCCAGCCGTCGTCGCTGTTGTTGTAGGACATACAGCCGTCAAATACATTGCCCTCGCCGCAGGTCAGCTTTGCTGCGAAGCCGTCCGCATTTTCCATGGTGGCGTTGTCGCAGTTGTTCTTGGAGGTGCAGTTCAGAATCAAGTTGTTGCTGGGCCAGTCTGCAATGGTAGCTGCACTGGTTTTATACCGGGACAGCTGTAAACCGGTATCCTGGTTGTCGTTGAATACCATGCGCTCCAGCCTGTTGTTGCTGCCGGAGAGAAGCATACCGTTATCGGCAGCCTTTGTGATCTCAAAGCCGTAGAAGTGCCAGTAGTCGCCGTCCAGCACGATGCCTCGCTTGGAACCGTCTGCGTCACCCTGTCCGGAGAAGTCGAAGGTAACGTCTGCGCCGTTATAGGGCTTGATGGTCTTCATGGCATCTGCCGTACCGTTGTTCTTGTCGTCAATGAGGATCATCTCCGAGAAGTTATACGTGCCGCCCAGCAGGTAGATGGTGTGACCTGGAGTCAGCTTGGAGATGGCGTCGGTCACCGATGCCGGATCCTTTTCCGAAGTACCGCTGCCCTTGCCGTCCGGCGAGCAGAAAATGTCGCCTTCCACCGGCACATCCGGTGTGGTGGGTGTGGTATCTCTGGTGGTCACAGTCGTTGCCGTTGCAGAGGTGTCCTGGGACACGCTGACGGTGGTGGTTGTCGTTGTCACCGTGGTCTGCTTGGTGGTCTCTGTGGTCACGACCGGGTCGGTGGTGGTGTCCGTAAAGCCGCTGCCGATCGCAACGACAGTGGGCGTATAATTCATCAGCGCATCTTTCAGCGGCTGGTTGACTGCATAGCTGGCATCGTCCACGGAATTGTTGAACTTCCACTGGAAGTCGCCGCCCTGGACACGACCTGCCTTGGCTGTGACGATCGCCGGCACATCCTTTGCGTCGTCAGCCTGGTAGCTGTACATGATGCTGGAATCGGTATCGAAGTTGTTATAGCCTGTGCCGCCGGAAACGGTCTTGACGCTGTCCGGAACTTTTTCCGTCGGGCTGGAGACTTCATAGGCATCGAAAGAGGTGCTGTCCTGGGAATACGGGATATAGCTGGATGCACCCTCGATGTAGTTGCCGCACGCCTTGATGATGCCGCCGGTCTCGCCGGAGAATGTACCCTCGCCCAGTGCGTCTGTACCCTGTCCGGAACTCATCATGGGGTTCTTGCAGTTGCGGAAGTAGTTGTTCTCCGCAAAGGCAGATGCACCCATGGTCACGCCGATGCCGTACTTGGCGTTGCCGTCGAAGTAGTTGTTATAGCTGTGGACGGAGCAGGTGCGGATTCTCGGGTGGCGGGAGTCGGAGTGGTCGTACCAGTTGTGATGATAGGTCACATAGTTGGTCTCCTTCTCGGACTTCATGCCCTGGAGGTTGCACTTGCCGTTGTCCCAGAAATGGTTATAGGAATGTGTGACATAGGTGGAGGTCTTGGTGTCCAGAGCGCCGTCGCCCTTTACCTGGTCTGCATCTGAACCTGCGTGGCCATAGAAGAAGTCGCAGTTATGCACCCAGATATGGTCGTTGCCCTGCTGCAGGCCGCAGTCATCGCCCTCGCTGCTGTCGCAGTTCATAAAGCCGATGTTGCGCACTTCCACGTTGGAACAGTTCTTCATGACCAGACCAAATCCGTTGAACACAGTGTCCGTGCCGATACCCTCGACGGTGATGCCAGCCTTGGCGGTGTCGATCATCAGATCACCCTTGGGCATATCTGCCGGGTCCGTGATATTGCCGATAAAGCGCAGGCACAGCGGACGCTTCTCCTTGTTCTTCTTGTATGCCGTGATGATGTTCTGCACGCCGGTCACATCTGCCGCACCCTTGCCGGTGGAGTCGATGCTGGCAGTCACAGTGTCCTTGTTGGCATCGGTGACGTATACCACGATAGCATCCGCTTTCAGCGTGCCGTCCTCGTTGTATGCGCCGGAAGAAGTACCGTTTACAAAGCCAAAACCGCTTCTGTCATGCGCCTCTACGTTCAACTCCGAGGTCTCCGCCGCCTTGGAGGCATCTTCCTTGCCGCCGATCACCGGCACGATCTTCATGGTATAGCTGCCGGCTTTCAGACCCACAGCGTCTGCCCGGAAACGATCCGGATACTGGCGCACCAGCATGGTGTCCAGCTGGGTATAGCTGCCGCCTGCGGACTTGATATAGACGTTATAGCCCGTTGCACCGGAGACAGCGCCCCATTCTGCATACGCCGCCTCCAGGTCGCCGCTGGCTGTGAGAACTGACACAGACGCACTCGCCGCCGTGATTGCCGGAACATTGTCCGTCACCGTCCCCAGATCTGCGGCAAACGCCGTCTGCGCACTGGCTGCCGCTGTAGTGGCTGCCATCAGAAATGCCAGCAGCCCTGCCCCAATTTTCTTACTCTTCATGATAATGATTCCTCCCGTTTTCTGGCATAGACAAACGCCGCACGGACACATTGGCTTTTCCAATATTCCCCACGTGCCGAAACGATACGGTACGCTTTTGTACCGTTTTTCTTTTTCCGGTGTTCACGCTGCGCTGCACCGCACAGAAAGTGCGGAACAACCGGTGTCCAAGCTCAGATTTCGCCCCTATTTTACACCTTTTTCCGGTCCATGTCAATGTACTTTTTCACCAAATTTCCAAATGAAATTACCGTATATATTGCACAATAAGTTTGATGATTCTGTTTAATTTCATCAGCTTTTTTCACCGAATATATGGCTGTTTTTCTGCATACATTACTACAACAATCCGTGCAAATTCCCACTTCGATTTGGAAACAAATCGGTAAAAGGTGTTTACAATTTATATTTCATGTCGAAAAGTGTTGACAAACCCAAATACAGTGGTTATAATAAATAAGGTATGAAAATACTTCGGCGGCAAGATCGTGCTTTGGCGCTTGATACGCTGCAAAGCTGCCGCCTTTCTGAATTGTAACACATTTTATTTTTCCAATAAAAGAGGTTCTGCTGTTTTCGAATTTGCCGGTATCAAGAGACGTTCATCAACGCTGCATGGAACGAGAGGCATCCGGCAAAGTTCGGGGATCGCTGCTCTTCGGGGGCAGCCCTCGTAAAATGGAAGAAAGGACAGATAACAGTGAACAACAGAGACCAGAATTCCCACGGCGGCACCGGGAACGACCCCAGGCATCTCACCAAGGACGAGATGCGGGAAAAGATCAAGGCATCCCTGGCGGCAAAAGAGGCATCCGAGTTTCATCCCGAAACGCCGAAAAGCACTTCCCAGCGCTTTTCCGGACAGGCGTACCGCAGCGCATCCGGCAATTCCGCCGCAGAGCGCAGCCGCTCCGAAAAAGCCCGGCAGATCCGGGATGCCGTTTCTTCCTCACACCGCAGCGAACCCCAGACGCCACCCAGCCGCTCCGGACAGCCCCGGAACAACGAATCCCGTGAAATTCCCCAGCGGCGGCAGCAGCCCCGGCAGAGCAATGTGGCTGTGGCAGAGCGCCCCCGCCCTGTTCCGCCCCGGCACTATGAAGAAGTCCGGGAAGAGCGTCACGGAGGCCGTATCGCCGTCATTGCCGGCATCGCAGTGCTGGCAGTCCTGCTGCTGAGCTACATTGCCGGGCTGGCGATCTATCACGGAAAGTTCCTGCCGAAAACCTATGTGAACGGCGTGGACATCGGCGGCATGAACGTTGAAGATGCCCAGAATGCTGTCCTCAGCACAGCCCAGGACATGGGGCTGACCTTCATCCCGAAGAGCGGCGACCCCATCACCTTCAAGGGTTCTTCCTTTGGCTGCACCGTCACCCTGCCGGACAACGCCCTGGCAGCGCCGGCGGACGAAAGCCACGCCGCATGGTTCAAAAAGCTATTCTCCAAGACGGAGTACACCGTAAAAGTCCAGGACTCCTATTCCGAGGACGCACTGGTCAGCCTGATTGCTGCCTACGACTGGGGCAATGTGCCGCCTACGGACGCAAAGGTTGTCCAGAACGAGGACGGCTCTTTCACCATCCAGCCGGAAGATGACGGCAACATGGTGGACACCCAGAAATTGTCCGACTACACGATTGCGCAGATGCGTGAGGGCAACAACACCATCAACATGGCGGAAAGCGACTGCTACAAAAAGGCAGCCGTCACCGCAGAGAGTCTGAAACCCACTCTGGAGCTGTACAACAAGATCGGCGCCGTGGAAATTACCTATGACATGACAGACCGGGAAGAGATCTTCGATCCGGTCGGCACGGAAAAGCTGGATCACGCCACCATCATGGACTGGATCACCACGGACGGCGACGACATCACCGTAGACACGGACAAGGCGACTGCCTGGGTACAGGAAAATATCGCCGACAAGTACGATACCCTGGTGACCGGCTACAACTTCAAGTTCAAGGCGACCGAGGACGGCGAAATTACCCTGCCCATCGGCGTGGACGGCATCTACGGCTGGAAAACCAACGTGACTGCCACGGTGGAAAAGCTGGTGGATTACATCAAGGCAGGCGATGCGGTCACCATCGAACCGGTCTATAAGGTAGAAGGATTCCGCATGAACTCCAACGCCGGCGTGAAATACACCGGAAACACCTACATTGAAGTAGACATCTGCCACCAGCATCTGTGGTATTATGTGAACGGCGAACTCTTCCTGGAGTCCGACGTGGTAACCGGTAAGGAATCCGATCCGGAACGTGCCACACCGCCGGGCGCATACAAGGTATGGTCCAGAGAATCGCCCCGAAAGCTGGGTACTTACGCCGTACAGGGCTATGAGACCTGGGTCAACTACTGGATGCCTGTCACCTATACCGGCATTGGTCTGCACGACCTGAACCGCAGCGCATACGGCGGTGACATCTACATCAACAACGGCTCCCACGGCCGGATCAACCTGCCGCTGGACGTTGCCAAAAAGATCTACGACGAAGTAACCATCAACACACCGGTGATGATTATTCCGTAAAAATTCCATAACGCACAAAAGGCATACCGTCTCGCTCGGAAACGGTATGCCTTTTCTTTTGTCTCAACGTACTGCGTACCTGTTACGCCCGGCGTGCTGCCGGCATAGCGCTGGTGAAAGCGTCCTGATCCTCGTTGACCTCGCCGCCCGGATACTGGAACCGGATCAGACGGTCGCCCTGGAACGTCAGCTGTCCCTGCTGGTGGAACGGTGTCTCGATGTACGCCTTCTTGCTGGTCACGATGTGCAGGACATCACCCTTTCTCGTCTTGAAGATCAGCTCGTAGTACTCGTTATACAACTTCATCGTGCCGCTGGGATCCATGGTGCGGCGGCGTTCGTCCACCTTCTGCACCAGCACAGCGATCACGGTGCGTGGCGGATTCTTTCCACGATTTGGTTTACGCATAG
>OGPL01002614.1_pt1 | contig 12897 bp, 7 predicted proteins | sample 1552901 | NCBI WGS metagenome assembly OGPL01 (sample SAMEA2580244, study PRJEB22360) | human gut metagenome | biome: human gut; feature: human-associated habitat; material: faeces | place: Denmark | collected 2008/2010 | reverse complement strand
GCTTGTCTTCCCCTACGCCCTCAGCGATAATGTAGTTTTCGAAAATCTCTCCCAGCACACGGATCTTGGTATGTTCCTTCGGCGCTGGTTTTGCAGGCATTGGTTCCGGCAGAGACTTTGGCTTTTCTGCAAAAGCACTGCCGCTGAGGAACTCGTATTTTCCCTCTGACAGTTCCGGAATGGAAACTGGTTCTTTTGGAATCGGTGTGAGCGGTTCGTCCTGTACAGGCGAATCGGCAATATCCGATACGTCTGGCTCTGCTTCCCTTTGGGGAATCGTAAGGGTGGTAGCCGGCATTGTGCTGACCAGCGGTGAAACCGTCTCTTTTACCGGTTCCGGCGGTGTGATCTCTGCCGGCGGCAAGAGGACTTCCGGTTCTGGCTCTGTGGTCTTTTCTATGGTCGGAAGTGCAGGCTGTACAAATTCCTGCTGCGGTTCCGGCTGTGCCGTCCAGTCATGCTGCGGCACGTGTTCCATCTGGAATTCGTAAATCAGACCGTTCTGCATCAGTGCGTTCTTCACGGCAAAGAACAGGCTGTCCATGACAGCTTTTTCGTTGGAAAACCGCACTTCCGCTTTTGCCGGATGAATGTTTACGTCTACCTGTTCCGGCGGAACCTGGAGCATCAGCACACAGGTGGGAAATTTTCCTACCATGATAAGGTTCTGATAGGCGTTTTCCAGAGCCACGCTGCACTGCCGGGAACGGACGTATCTGCCGTTGATGAAAAAGTTTTGAAACGTCCGGTTCGACCGAGAGTATAGCGGCTTGCCCACAAATCCGGTGACCTGGTTCATGCCGTCCTGGTAAGAAACCGGAATGAGGTCGTGTGCAAATTCCTTGCCCAGTATTGCATAGACTGCCGTGTACAAATCGCCGCTGCCGTCTGTGCGGAATTCGGTGCGATTGTCCCGAATCATCCGGAAAGCGATCTCCGGATGGGACAGTGCGATTTTCTGTACGATCTGGCTTACTGCATTTGCCTCTGTGACGTCACGTTTCATGAATTTCTGACGCACCGGCACATTATAAAACAAATCACGAATCAAGAGTGTTGTGCCGTCCGGGCAGCCGGTTTGTTCCGATTTTTCCGCAACGCCGCCGGAAATGCTGTAGCTTGTGCCGTAGTCGTCCTCTTTCCGTTTGGTCAACACGGTGACTTTGGCAACAGCTGCAATGGATGCCAGCGCCTCGCCACGAAAGCCCAGGGTAAAAATGTGATCCAGGTCAGCCTTATCCGAAATTTTGCTGGTGGCGTGGCGTAAAAATGCAGTCGGCACTTCTTCGGCGGCCATGCCGCATCCATCGTCCACGATTCGCATATAGGTTGTTCCGCCATGCTGGATTTCTACGGTAATGTGTTTCGCACCGGCGTCGATGGCGTTTTCCACGACCTCCTTGATGACGGAGGACGGGCGCTCAATCACTTCGCCGGCGGCGATCAGTTCGGAAATTTCTTTCCGTAAAACGGAAATATGCGGCATGACAAACACCTTCTTTCTAAGCGGCATTTCGCCGCAGGTTCGGACAGCACAGCGCATTGTTTTTGTGCGGTGCTGTCACAGTGGGATTATGATAACATTGCGGTGAGGTCTGCCAGGAGTTCCCGGCACTCTGCATCGCTCAGTTCTGCCAGATGTGTTTTTTGCAGGGCTGCAATGACACGTTCCTGCTGCATGGCGGCAAAGCTGATCTGTCCGTTCTGTGCAGTCTGTCTGGACATTCCTGCTGCGGCTTGCTTTTCCATTTCCGCCAGTAGTTCCTTTGCACGCTTTACCACTTGATCCGGCAGTCCGGCAAGCTTTGCAACAGCAATGCCGTAACTGTCATCGACACCGCCGGGGACGATCTTCCGCAGGAACCGGATGGAATCCCCGTGCTTTTTCACGGCAACGCTGTAATTTTTGATGCCCGGAATCTCCTGTTCCAGATCCAGCAGTTCGTGGTAATGGGTCGCAAATAGCGTCTTACAGCCGATCTTCCGGCTGCTGATGTATTCTGCCACAGCACGGGCAATGCTGACACCGTCCAGCGTGGACGTGCCTCTGCCCACCTCGTCCAGAATGACCAGGCTGTTTTTTGTGGCGTAGTTTAAGATGTCGGAGACTTCCCGCATTTCCACCATGAAAGTACTCTGTCCGGCGGTCAGGTCGTCCGATGCGCCGATACGGGTGAAAATTTTGTCTACCACAGAGATTTTCGCATACTCTGCCGGAACAAATGAACCGATCTGTGCCATCAGTGTAATCAGTGCGACCTGGCGCATATAGGTGGACTTACCTGCCATATTCGGACCGGTAATCATCAGCATTCGCTGCGCCTTGGTGTCCAGGTATGTGTCATTCGGAACAAAAACTTCTTCTGTGAGCATCCGCTCTACGACCTGACCCTTCCGGGTGTCTGCCGCCGGTGATCTGGATGCTGCCGTCTACGGCAATTTCCGGCTTGGAATAATCGTTTTCCATTGCCACATTTGCAAAGGATGCCAGTACGTCTACCTGTGCCACAGCGGCAGCCGTTTCCTGTACCTTTTTCAGCATGGACGCCAGGCAGTCCCGAACTTCGGAGAAAATGCCCTCTTCCAGGCGCAGGACACGGTCTTTTGCACCGAGGATCTCGTTTTCCACGTTTTTCAGTTCTTCGGTGATAAAGCGCTCACTATTTGCCAGGGTCTGTTTCCGGATATAATCGGACGGGATCAGATCATAATAGGACCGGGTGACTTCCAGGTAATACCCGAATACCCGGTTATAGCCGATCTTCAAGCCTTTGATGCCTGTCCGTTCCCGTTCTCTCTGGAGAATCTCGTCAATGATCTGTGTGCCGCCGTTCATAATGCGGCGCTGGCGATCCAGTTCTTCGTGGAATCCATCCCGGATGACGCCGCCGTCCTTCAAGGTCATAGGCGGATCGTCTACGATGGCATTTTCCACCAGTGCAGAGACACGTTCCAACGGCGAGATCTGCTGTTCCAGTGTGTTCAGCAGCCGGGAATCCCCTGCCAGCTTTTGCAGCTGTGCCTTCAGTTCCGGCAGCTGCTGTGCTGTCATGGAAAGGGATTTCAGATCACGGGGCGTTGCCTTTTGGTAGATCACACGTGTCATAAGACGTTCCAGGTCATAGACGTTGTCCAGCAGGTCACGCACTTCCATGAGGACAATGCTTTTCTTGACAAACGCATCTACCGCATCCAGACGAGCCAGGATCTTTACCGGCTGCCCCAGCGGCTGTTCCAGCCAGGTTTTCAGCAGACGTTTTCCCATAGCAGTTCTTGCATCATCCAGCAGCCAGAGCAGTGAACCTTTCCGCTCTTTGTTGCGGATGGTCTCTGTCAGTTCCAGATTGCGGCGTGCGTTGAGGTCCAGTCCCATGGTGGATGCACTGTCTGCCACTTCAATGGAGACAAACCGGGCAATGTTCCGCTTTTGGGTCTCCCGGATGTAGTCCAGCATTCCGCAGACAGCACTTACGTCTGCGCCGTCCTCCGTCATGCCCAGCAGATCCAGAGAGGAAACGCCGAACTGCTGGCAGACCAGTTCCCGGTTCTGTACCGGGTCAAAGCAGATATCATCCCGAAGAGAAACTGCGCACTGCAGCCGAACCTTAATGAAGTCCATAACGGATTTCAGAGAAAGCGCCTGGCTGTTCATGACCAGCTCAGCCGGCATATACCGGGACAGCACATCCATGATGCGGACAGACAGGTCGGATGCCTCCTGGGGAATGGTCAGCGACATTTCGCCGGTGGAAAGATCGGCAAAGCAGAGCGCACAGGAACCGTCATTTCCATAGTACAGCGTGCAGATGTAGTTGTTGGAATCGTCGTCCAGCATACTGCTTTCGATCAGCGTACCCGGTGTGACGATCCGGATCACATCACGCTCCACCAGCCCTTTGCTCAGCGCCGGGTCTGTCATCTGCTCACAGATTGCAATTTTATAGCCCTTGTCCACCAGGCGTTTCAGATAGAGTTCTACGCTGTGGTACGGCACGCCGCACATCGGCGCACGTTCTTCCAGACCGCATTCCTTTCCGGTCAGTGTCAGTTCCAATTCTCTGGACACCAGAATGGCATCTTCAAAGAACATCTCATAGAAGTCTCCCAGCCGGAAAAAGAGGATACAGTCATTGTATTTTTCTTTGGTTGCTGCGTACTGCTGCATCATTGGCGACAGCTTTTCTTTTGGAATATCTGCTAAATTCACGGGATTCACCTCCGAATGTTATAAAAAATCGAGTTAGTGACAGCCGCCGCAGGAGGCGCAGTTGCCGGAACAATTAGACAGATCCGGATGGCATTTGTCCGGGTCTTCGCCGTTGGCACAGAGAGACAGGATGGTGTCCACTTCCTGCATCATGGCGTTCATTGCCTGCTTTGCACTGTCAAAGGCACGCATATTCGGGTTTTCCATGATGCGAAGATACAGCGCCTGGATATCCTGCTCTAGTTTTTCCAGCTTTTCCGGATTTCGTTTTTCTTCCAGTTTTTCGGTTTCGTGCTGATAGGACATCTTTTTCAGATTGAATGCCTGGATGTCGTTTTGCAGATCGGTATCTGCATCGTTATCCGCTTTTGCACGCCAGTATGCGGTAAATCTCGGGTCAGCCTGGATGGCTTTTCCCAACTGCCGTACTGCTGCCTCTACTTCTGTCATTTTTGTTCCTCCTCTGCCAATTCGCCCAGAACTGCCCAGTTTCTTGCCTCTGTGATGCGGACGTTCTGGAATGTTCCGATCAGCGACGGATCGCCGGGAAATTCTACGATGATAAATGCGTTATCTTTTCCCACGAGCCGTCCTGGGCGCTTGCTTTCGCCGTCTACCAGCACCCGCAGGGTTCTGCCGATAAAGCGCTTGTTGTGTTCCGATGCGATCTCACGCTGCAGGGAAAGCAGGCGTTCCATGCGGTCACTCTTTTCTGCATCTGTGGTATGGTCTTCCATTTCTGCCGCTTTTGTGCCACGTCGCTTGGAATAGATAAACGTGTAAATGTTGTCGTACTGCACCCGCTGTACCAGATCCAGCGTTCCCTGGAAATCTTCCTCTGTTTCGTCCGGGAATCCGACGATCAGATCGGTCGTCAAGGAAAAATCCGGGTCACGCCGGCGAAGATAGTTTACGCTTTCCATATACTTTTCTACGGTATATTTCCGGTTCATGCGGCGCAGTACATCGTTGCTGCCACTCTGTACCGGCAGGTGCAGATGGTGTCCGACTTTGCTGCACTGCAATATGGTGTCCAGCAGTTCCGGCGTTGCATCCTTCGGGTGGGACGACATAAACCGAATCACGAATTCGCCTGGGATATCGTTGATTTTTTGCAGGAGCTGTGCAAATGTCAGCGGCTGTTCCAGGTCTTTTCCGTAGGAATTCACATTCTGTCCCAGCAGCATGATCTCTTTGTAGCCGTCTGCCACCAGCTGGCGGACTTCCCGGAGGATCTGTTCCGGGTCACGGCTGCGTTCTCTGCCACGGACATACGGCACAATGCAGTATGTGCAGAAATTGTTGCAGCCAAACATAATGGGAACGGATGCCTTGAACGGATGTTCCCGGGATGGGACAATACCCTCATACATAGCGTCGTATTCGCCGGTGTCACAGGCAAACTTTTTCCCCTGGAAGTGTTCCAGCAGGAGTCCGGGAAAACGGCTTAGCGAGGCGGTGCCGAAAACAATATCCACGTAAGGATAGTGCGACCGCACAAATTCAGCGGTATGCTCCTCCGACGCCATACATCCGCAAAGCACCAGGATCAGATTGGGGTTGGTCTTTTTGTATTTCTTGATATTGCCCAGCATTCCATAGACTCTGTCCTCGGCGCTTTCACGGACGGCACAGGTGTTGAACAGGATCAGATCTGCCTTTTCATAGGAGTCTGTCATGGTATAGCCCAACTCTGTCAGCATTCCACGGATGCGCTCTCCGTCAGAAACATTCAGCTGACAGCCAAAGCTATGCACACACGCATAGACCGTGTCCCGTTCTGCAAACAGATACGGCTGCAGCCGGGTGCGCATTGCCTCCGTTACTGCTGCCGCAGTTTCATTTTTCTGACGTTCCATAGCAATCCATCTCCATTTCTCTCCGGTACAGCGCTGCTGTCCCAAAAAAGGTCATTACACTTTATTATAGCATAATTCACTTTTCTTTGCAAGAATTTTTTTCGAATTTTCTGTGGAAAACAAGGACATTGCTGCTTAAAATAGATTCCTATGGGCAGGAAAAGGATTTTCAGATAATTTCCAGCGGCTTTTCACAAAGCAATCACAAATCACTGGTATACTAATACCATCGTCATTTGGAGCAAATGTTTCATATGTACATATACGCAAAGCAGAAGTTTTGCAGATTTCTTACCGTTTCTCGAAAGAAACGGACCAACCATACCGTACAGGAATCCTTACTCCTTTCCAATCACATTCTCCTTATTCTTGTACGTTTCCATAAATCGAAACAGAACCGGCAGGTCTCCTCTCCTTTTCCTGCCGGTTCTGTTTGTCTGGAGGTATTTATTTTGTCTGAGCGGTATTACACGGCATCTGCCTATTATCTTTCCAAATTCGGCAGACCGGTTCAAAAGGCAGTGCTGGACATTGGCTGTACCTGTCCCAACATAGACGGAACGATCTCTTCCGGCGGCTGTCTTTTCTGTGACGGCGGCAGCGGACATTTTACGCATCCGGGAACGGTCACTTGGCAGTTGGAACAGGAACGGCAGCGGATTCGGGCAAGTGTGCCGGATGCCGGGCTGATCGCCTATTTCCAGGCACATACCAACACCTACGGGAATTTGGCATATTTGCGCCGCTGTTATCTGGAGGCGCTCGAACAGCCGGATGTGGTCGGGATTTCCATTGGAACAAGACCGGATTGCCTGCCGGCGGAGATTTTGTCTCTGCTGGAAGAGATCGCCGAGAAAACTTCTCTTACCGTGGAATTGGGCTTGCAAACAGTGCATGACAAAACCGCTTGCTTTTTCCATCGGGGATATGATTTTCCGGCTTTTGTGCAGGCGTTTTCTGCCCTGCGGAAACGTGGCATACGAATTTGTGTGCATATCATCAACGGACTTCCGGGTGAAATGGATGCGGATATGCTGGAAACCGCACGTGTCCTTGGAAAAATGCAGCCGGACGGCATAAAGATACACCTGCTGCACATTCTCAAAGGCACACCGCTGGAACAGCTCTGGAAAAGCGGAAAAGTCCAGCCGCTTTCCATGGCGGAGTATGTGCAGATCACTGCCGCCCAGCTTGCACTCCTGCCGCCGGAAACGGTTATCGAGCGGCTGACGGGAGACGGTGCAGCGGATTGTCTCGCAGCGCCGCTTTGGAGTCTGGACAAGCTTGCCGTGCGCAACGCCATTGCACAGCATCTGAAACGAGCAGGCAGCTGGCAGGGAAAATATTTCAGTAAATAAAAAAGGGCGAGTGTGCATCCTCGCCCTTTTTTCTCGGGAACAAAAAATCCGGAACAGGAGACCTCCATTCCGGACTTGTGTTTTAGTTCATTCAGATGAAAGAACTTTCATTCTTTCGCATCAGTTTCGATTGGACTCACTCCTCACGTTGTTTCGTACCGTACAAATCGCTTTCTCAAAAACCACATTACAAACACGTCCTTTCCGATAGAACACGTTTCCTTATGATCTTTTCAGTACAATACCATCAAGCCATGGGACTCACCTTTTCTATCAAATTTTCAGATAAAAGTCATGCTTTCCATGGGACTCACCTTTTTCATTGAAGTGATATCATAAAATCAAAACATTTTACTTCATGGGAATCACCTGAGATTGTTACCTGTAAGATCAGCATACTATATAAAGGCGTCTTTACGCCGGAGATTCCGTGCCGTCATCGCACTGGAATTGGAGAAATATGCTGCCAATTCAAATAACAGATTCGTGGCGCAAACAGTTGCTTACGTCATTCATCAAGTGTCTCCGGTTTACAGTTTCATTCATCATTTCTTACGTGCTCTCAGCCAATCGAAGTTGACTCCTCGCTACGTTCTTAGCTCTGCATCACCGGCGATGCACCCGACGTTGACAGCATATGCAGCTGTGATTCTTCACTTGCCATCGGACCTCGCCCTCCCTTTTGATGTAAAATCGTTTCCGCAAAAGGATGAACCTTAGACCTTGGGAAACTTATCGCTCGGGAACCAATCAACTTGGACCTTCTCGCCAGCTCCTTATTGCTGTTCCCTTTCGTTGTATATATCATACCACATCGCAACGGCAATGTCAATAGTTTTTTCCTCGTTTTCTTGACGATTTTGCACAGTTTGAACAAATGGAAGAAAAAAGAAGCTTTTGCTTTTGATTATTATGTCTATACATGATAATATTATGCAACAGTCAACTAAACATTATTATATATAGTTGTCTATTCTGTTCTTGTGCTAAAAAAGAATAGCACAATATAAGATTCAAATGCAGTAAAAGCATGACACACAAGGATACGTGGATAGAATAAGCACGTATAATCACTACAAAGACTATCGCACACAAGCAAAAAAGCAGTTCCGCCGGAAAGAACGGAACTGCTTTTTGTATATTTACGTGGTATTATTTTTACTGTGCCGGCGGCGCATCCGTTTGCTGCGGCTCTGTCGCCTGCTGGTCAGCAGGTGCACTTGTTGCAGCATCTGTTGTTTCTTCTGCCGGTTCGGTTTCCGGCGGTGCAGTGGTTTCCGGTTCCGGATTATACGCATAGTATACAATGATCTGATATTTGTCATTCAGATTGATGGTATCACCGGAATCCAGGTCAGTTTCCTGTCCATTCTTGGTGACTTCGATTCGGATAACGCTGCCATTGCTGTAGCCGGAGTTTGTTTCAGCAGTCTCTGTGTACGGGATGCCCAGTTCGTCCAGCTTTTCTGCATAGGAGTTGTGTCCCTTTCCAGAATAAGACGGAATCTCAACCGTTGCAGAACCCTTGCTGACCTGAACCTTTACCTTTTTCGAGGAATCGAAAGTTGCACCGACTTCGTATTCCTGCCAGCAGATCTGACCTACGGCGTACTCATCGCTGTATACTTCTTCTTCGTCAAAGGTGATCCAGGAGGCATACTGCGTTTTTGCGTTTTCAAAGTTTTTGCCCAACAGCTGCGGCATTACGCTGTCACCTACCGCTGTTGTAGTAGCCTCTTGCATCTCTGTGATTTCTGTTGTTTCTGAAACCGCAGTGGTAGTCTTGCTGGATTCAGACGAATCGCCCTTGAACAGGTCACCAGCAACGACAAACACAACGATCAGCAGAATCAGCAGCAGCACGATTCCCACAATGATCGGCACTTTCAGACGATCGACTGCCCCTGCCTTCTGTGACTGTGCGTAGTCGTCCTCTTCCTGGTAATCGTCATAGGCATAGTCATCGGAATAGCCATTGTCATAGTTCTGGTAATTCTGATCGTCATAGTCCGGCTGATTGCCGTAGTCCTGGTAAGGATTTTCCTCGTAGCCCGGCTGGTTCGGATATCCTGCCGGTTCAAAGCCGTTCTGATATCCGCCGTATCCGTTTTCTTCTTCGGTATGTTCGTCGAACAGACGGGTTACCAGTTCGGTTACAGTCTGGATTCGCTCGCCGCTGTTCAGACTCAATCCCTGCATAATGACGTTGGAAACGTGACGTGGCACATTGGGATTCAGCACAGACGGTGCCACCAGGTTGTCATTTTCCATACGACTAATGGCAGACGGCGGCATAGAGCCAGTCAGAACACGATAGATCACAGCGCAAACTCCATAGACATCAGTCCAGGTTCCCTGCCGTTCGCTGACAGAGTACTGTTCTGGTGCAGCGTAGCCGTTGTAGATCTCGCATTCCAGCTCAGAGTTTGCCGTGCGGACTGCCGCAATAGAGAAGGCAGTCAGAAGCAGGTCTCCCTTGTCCGTCACATAAATCGTATCCGGAGAAATGGCACGATGTACGACGCCGGAATTGTGCAGCAGACTTAGCGTTGTCAAAAGCGGCGGCAGCATCCGGGACAGCTGCCCCCAGGTGAGTTCCCCGGCGTTGTCCTTCAGATAATCCACAAAACGAACGCTGCTGACATACTCGTCCACCACATAAGTGGTATTGTTTTCCGCAAACAGGTCTACCACTGTATTAACGTGTACCTGTCCACGCAGGCGTGCCAGCGATTTGTGCAGTTCCGTGAATTCCGCCATCAGCGCCTTGTACTGCGCCAGGCGAGCCGGTTTTGAGGGAGCCGGAATCACGCTGATGACCGGAGAACCTGCCACACGGTTGCACAGGTTCGGCGGCATATACTCCCGCAGATAGACCTTGCATCCGATGGACTGGTCATAAGCAAGATATGTGATGCCCTCTCCGTTCACGAAAAGCGCAACGCCAACGATATATCGGTTATTTAACTGAGTACCCGGAATAATGAAAGACGGGTCACTCGGAGACTTGTCGTAATATCCACAATTGGGGCAGACTCCGCCAGAAAATTCTGTGCGTTCCATGCAGCCATAGCATAATTTCCGTTCTCCCAAAGCGATACCTCCTGTTGATTCGTTCAGCATTCCTGCCGGCAGGAATTCCTATCCATGGCAATCTGCTTCCGATAAGAATTCCGCACATTATATTCTACCAGCAACCAAGCGCAATGTCAACTGTTTTCCTTGAAATTTCACTGGATTCTGTCCAAATTGTATCCATTTGTAACAAATTTGATACTGTTTCTTGGGCATCAAAGCGAGAGCAAGCCCTGTTCCAGCATCTTCTGTGCTGCCAGCAAAACGCCGATCTTGCCGGTGGTATAGGTCATACCGCCCTGCATCCAGACTGCAAAAGGCTCACGAATCGGCGCATCTGCGGACAGTTCGATCGAGGCACCCATGGTGAATGCGCCGGCAGCCATGATAACTTTGCTGGTATAGCCCGGCATATCCCATGCCTCCGGGATTACAAAGGAATCCACCGGCGAACCCTGCTGGATGCCCTGGCAAAAAGCGGTCAGGTGTGCCTCGTCGCCCAGGCAGATCGCCTCCACAATGTCGCCACGTGTCGTGCCCACAGGCGGATGGCAGGAAAATCCGAATCCGCCAAAGAGAGAGGCGTGGAAATCTGCCGTTTTCAGTGCGTTTGCCGTAGTGTCCGGTGCGTGGAAAAATCCCAGGTAAAGTTCCCGGTTCATATCCAGCGTGCAGCCCACTTCCTTGCCCATGCCGATGCAGGTCAGACGTTCGGCGCACTGCTGTACCAGTTCTTCTTTGCCGGCAATATAGCCGCCGGTGCGTGCAATACCGCCGCCTACATTCTTTATCATAGAGCCGATCATCAGATCGCAGCCGACTTCAACCGGCTCGCTGGTTTCCACAAATTCGCCGTAGCAGTTGTCTACCATGATAACAGCATCCGGGTTGGTGCTGCGTACCAGTTCTGCCATACGCTGAATCTGTGCCACAGTCAGCGCAGGGCGCAGAGAGTAGCCACGGGAGCGCTGGATGTATGCCACCTTTGCCCCACGAACGGCATCCGGAATCGCATCATAATCGGGTGTGCCGTCCGCAGTCAGCGGCACTTCTTTGTAGGTCACGCCAAAGTTTTTCAGCGAACCGCTTTTGTCATCGTCGTTCAGACCGATAACACCTTCCAGGGTATCGTACGGTCTGCCGGTCAGAGAGACCATAGTGTCTCCCGTGCGGAGAATCCCGAACAGTGCCACACTCAGTGCGTGTGTTCCGGAAACGAAATTGTGCCGCACCAGCGCATCCTCTGTGTGGAATGTTGCAGCCACAACTTTATCCAGCACTTCTCTGCCCTGGTCGCCGTAGCCGTAGCCGGTTGTACCATAAAAACACGGTTCACTGACACGGCTTTTCTGAAATGCGGCAAGCACTTTTGCCCCGTTATAGGCGGCATTTTCCTCTATTTTGGCGAAGTCCTCCCGGCAGCGTTTCTCCGCTGCCTCTGCGGCTGCCATGATCCGATCGTCGATCGGGAAAAATTCTTGTATCTGCATGAATTACAGCGCTCCTTTCTCTTGCTGTTCCTTGGGGATGTCCTGGCGCTCCAGCACGTATTCCGAGGCGATCTCCTGAAAACCGATCTCCCGGTAAAAGCTGATGCGGACATCCAGGGCGAACAGAGCCGCCTGCTTGCCCTCAGCCGCCAGTTTTCCGGCGATCCAGCGCAGGAAGTCCCGTGCATAGCCGCTGCCACGCTGTGCAAGCTTGGTCGCAACCTGTCCCACCAGAACATTGCCTTTCCAGTCGTATACCAGAGTCAGCGTGGAGCTGTTTTTATAGGTCAGCACCTTGCTCATGCCGTGGCGGCAGCGATGGGAAACATCTGTCAACCAGAGTGAATATTCCAGCAGATTGGGAAAGCCCTCCTGCAGGATTCCGTAAACGTCCTGCAAGCTGGGGGATTCGTCTACTTCATCCGGGCAGAACGCCGGCGATGGTGCAGAGGGCGTCAGCTGGAATGTTGCACGGTGCAGCTTTTGATAGTTCGGGATCTGTCCCAGAACCGGGAGCAGTTCTGCCGGGCATTCGATGCGGAACGGCAGGTGCATTTCCGCAAAAGTGCGGATCTCTTCTTCCGGAACGCTGCCCTCTGCGCAGATCAGCAGTGTGGCGTTAAACAAAAACAGCCAGCCTGTGCCGCCGCAGCCCGTTGCCCGGAAAAAGCGGCAGAAATCATATCCGCCGCCGTAAGCCTGCTGATAGGCAAGCATCTGCCTGCCACGCCAGCTTTGTTCCAGAATCGCTGTTTCCTCCGGGGAAAATGCAGTGATTTGTTGTATCATATCGTCGAAACTTCTTCCATTATGGATTTTACCAGCAGCGGCAGCAATGCCGTGCAGGCATCAAGGTCGTTCAAATCTGCCAGGCAGGACGGTGAATGCAGATAGCGGCACGGCAAGGA
>OGPL01002607.1_pt1 | contig 12916 bp, 5 predicted proteins | sample 1552901 | NCBI WGS metagenome assembly OGPL01 (sample SAMEA2580244, study PRJEB22360) | human gut metagenome | biome: human gut; feature: human-associated habitat; material: faeces | place: Denmark | collected 2008/2010 | reverse complement strand
GTGTTCATCCTGCTGTCGCTCCTGCCCCTGCACCTGCGCGAACGGCGCTGGTACCGGGGCATGCTGTTCTGGTATTACGTGATCGTCAACGCCGTGCTGATCGCAGCCGCGAATCTCGCCGACACGGTCTATTTCCGCTACACGCAGAAGCGTTTCACGGCCGACGAAATTTTCTTCGCCGACAACGACAACTCGTTGCAGCTGGCCGGAAAGTTCATGGCCGAAAACTGGTATCTCGTGCTGCTGTGGGCGGGACTCGTGGCGTTGCTGGCGTGGGGTTACCGCCGCCGGACGCGCGAGGAGAGCCTTTTGAGACGCGGCTGGGCCTACTATGCCGGCGGCACGGTCGTCTTCGCCCTCGCGGCGGGGCTGAGCGTCGCCGGGATGCGCGGCGGCATGACCCGCATGACCCGTCCGATCACGCTGTCGAATGCCATGCTCTACACGGCGGACAGCGGCAAAGCCAATCTGATTTTAAGCAACCCGTTCTGCATCCTGCGCACTATCGGCAACGCGGGAAGCGTCAAATACAGGAAATATTTCACCCCGGAGGAATTGCCGCAGCGCTTCACGCCCGTGCACCGGCCCGCCGACAGCACGGCGGTCGATCTCACGGGCCGCAACGTGATGATTTTCATCATGGAGAGCATGTCGGCCGAGCACTCCGCGTTCCTCCATCCGGAACTCTACGCCGACCTCCCGGAAAAAGGTTTCACGCCGTTCCTCGATTCGCTGATGCGCAATGGACTGACATTCAAACGGATGTACGCTAACGGCTCGCGTTCGATCCAGGCCATGCCTTCGGTACTGGGAAGCATCCCCTCGTTCCGCACGCCGTTCGTACTGATGCCCCAATCGTTGGGCGAGAGCCGCCAGCTGCCCGCCATGCTGGCGGACAAAGGCTATGCGACGGCCTTCTTCTGCGGCTCGGAACGCGGCTCGATGGGCTTCGGGGCCTATGCCCGTTCGGCAGGCGTCGAGCGGCTCGTAAGCCGCGAGGACTACGAGGCGAAGCACGGAACAAGGGATTTCGACGGCTACTGGGGCATCTGGGACGAAGAGTTCCTGCAATTCACGGGCGAGGAGCTGACGGCGATGCCCGAACCTTTCTTCGCCGCGCTGTTCACCCTCTCGTCGCACCACCCGTTCGTCGTACCCGAAAAGTACGCCGCGACGCTGCCCGAGGGCTACACCCGGATTCACAAGGGCGTCGCCTACGACGACCGGGCGTTCCGCCTCTTCTTCCAGCGTTTCGGCGGCGAGGAGTGGTTCCGCCGCACGATCTTCGTCTTCGTGGCCGACCACGTGTCGTCGGAGAAATTCGCGGAGGAGACGCGCTCCTACCCGGGCAACATGCACATCATCGGCTTCATCTACACCCCCGACGGCGCCCTGCGGGGCGAGGTCGGCGAGATCACGCAGCAACTGGACATCATGCCCACCCTGCTGGGACTCACGGGCAACCGGGAGCCTTATTTCGCATTCGGGCGCGACGTGCTGAACGAACCGCAGCGGCCCCGCTGGTCGGTCAGCTACGACGGACGGTTCCGCGCGCTGACCGGAGAAGGCGCAATCGTGCTCGACGATTCGGACATGAATGTGCAGGAATGCCCGGCCACCCCGGCCGCCGACAGTCTGGCACAGAATTTCCGGGCGCTGGTCCAGCAGTATTACACCCATATCGAGAAAAAGAATTACACGGCAAATGATTGATTTCAAACCCGTGCGCCTCGGGGACCGGGCGGTCATCGAGCGTTATACCATGCCCTCGGGCATCTGCAACTGCGACCTCGCCTTCGCCAACATGTACTGCTGGCAGGCGGTGTTCCACAGCGCGTGGGCCGAGATCGGCGGATTCCTGGTGATCCGCTTCCAGATCGACGGCGGCGAGCGCATCGGTTACATGCAGCCCGTCGGCGAGGGCGACTTCGGCCCGATCCTCCCCCTCCTGCGCGAAGACGCCCACGCCCACGGACAGCGGCTGCGGATCATCGGCCTGACGGACGAAGGCCGCGACACGATCCGCCGGATCGTTCCCTGCCATTTCGCGTTCGAGTCGGACCGCGCGCTGGAAGATTACGTCTACAACGCCGACGATCTTCGCAACCTTGCCGGACGCCGCTATCAGCCCAAGCGCAACCACATCAACCGCTTCACGGCCGAATATCCCGACTACCGCTACGAAGAGCTGACGCCCGACCGCTTCGGGGAGTGCATGGCCCTCGAGCGCGAATGGCGCAAGGCCCACGAAGGCCACACCTCGGAGCTGTGCGCCGAGCAGCGGGCCATGCAGCGGGCCTTCGAGCATTTCGAAGAACTGGGGCTGATCGGCGGTTGCATCTACGTCGGCGACCGCCTCGCGGCCTTCACCTACGGCTCGGCGGTCAACGACCACACCTTCGACACCCATGTAGAGAAGGCCGACACGGAGTTCGACGGCGCTTTCACGATCATCAACAAACTCTTCGCGCAGCACCTCCCCGAACGTTTCACGCTGATCAACCGCGAGGAGGACCTCGGGCTGGACGGACTGCGGCAGGCCAAACTCTCCTACCACCCGGCGTTCCTCCAGCACAAATTCGCGGCGATCTGCATGCACCCCGACGAAGTGGCCTGCAAAGAGCTTTGGATGAAGGCCTTCGGCGACGACGAGCAGTTCGCCGACTCGTTCATCATGCGCTATTACTCCCGCCGCCGGATGCTGACGGCCGAGGCCGAAGGCCGCATGGCGGCGATGCTCCACCTCCTGCCGTTCCGGACGGAGCTGGGCCGCACGACCTATATTTATGGCGTAGCGACGGACCCGGCGTTCCGGGGACGCGGACTGGCTTCGCAGCTGATGCGCGAAGCGATGCGGCTCATCGCGGAGCGCGGCGACGATGCGGCGCTCCTCATCCCGACGCCCGGCAAGGAGTGGCTCCGGGAATTTTACGGACGCTTCGGGTTCGCTGGCGACGTTCCGGCGAGGTTCGTTTCCGCAGACCGCTTCGACTTCGGCACGGGCGACGCGGCCGCCGACCGGGCGATGGTCTGGCGGCGCGACTCCTCGGTTCCGCTCCCCGAACAGCTCACCGCCTCCTGGCATTCATAGCCTCCGGAACTCACCTCCGCGAGCGTCTTTTCGGCCTGCGCCGGAATCCGTCCGCCACACTGCCGCTCCCGGCGCAGGCGACAGCCCGCCCCGAGCGGCCGGGACCGGTTCCGACAACACCTCCGGTTCCGCCCGCCACTCTTCTCCGCCATGCCGTTTTCCGAACTGCCGTCGCCGAAAAACAGACGCCCGACAGTCTCGCTTCACAACCATTCCACAAATCAAGGGCAACGAAAAAGAAATGAAAGGGAAATGGCAAATCTACCAAACGAAACACGACTAAAAATTAAAATTTTTTATTTGCAAAAAAAATCATCCGATTTTGTTTTTTAATAAAATAAGTTTAATTTTGAAATGTATTCGAAACACAATCGAAACACAAACAAGTTATATTTGAAAAGTTTTTCAGACAGAAGCGACACGGTAAACAGATGGTTACCATATATATAACGGAAGATGCGAAGGCCGGCAGGGCCGCAAACGGAGACTTCGGGACGGAGTCCCCGACCGGGTCTTTCCGGGCCTTCGAGGTGTCCAAACAACCGGATTTACAAAACGCGGACAAATAAAAAAATTATAATCGAAGAACTTAAAATGAAAAACGTATTAAAGTATCTGTTACTGGCACTCATCGCCGTCTCGCAACTCTTCGCCTGCGGCGGCAGCGATGACGAAAAGACCCCCGCGGATAATTTCGACGTGCAATTCACGGTTCCGGGGTCGGTAGACGTCACCGAAGGCGGCGAGTGCACTTTCGCCGTAAGTGGGGGGGGGAAATCGCCCCTGACCACAGACACATTCATTCTTGAGTCGGACGCAGGCATCTCCTACGTCTGCCCCATCGTCAACACCACTTCCGACAGTTTCACCGTACGCCTGGCCGACGGGTGTGAAACGGGTTACTACAAAGTCTTCGTCAAAAGAGACGCGCGCAAAAAATCGTTCGGAAGAATCTACATCAACATCGTCGAAGACATAGATTTCAAACCGGATGCAGGCACCACGGTCTACGGGATCGTGTCGTCGGCCGGCGTCGGCGTGGAGAACGTCGTGGTCTCCGACGGCGCGGAGGTGACCGTCACGAACGAAAAGGGCATCTACCAGCTCAAATCGGCCAAAAAGTGGGGATATGTCTTCATCTCCGTCCCGAGCGGCTACGAAGTTCCGTCCGTCGGGGTGCTCCCGCAGTTCCACCGCGCGCTCAAAAACAGCGCCGACGTCGTCGAACGGGCCGACTTCAAGCTCGAAAAGGTCGACGGACAGGACTCCTACAAGATCTTCATGCTGGGCGACATGCACCTCGCCAACCGAACGGGCGACCTGGGACAGTTCGCCCAGTTCACCTCCGACCTTACGGACTACATGACCCGCCACAAGGGCGAGAAGATGTATGCGCTCACCCTCGGGGACATGACCTGGGACCTCTACTGGTATTCGAACAGCTACTATTTCCCCCAGTACCTGAACACCATCAACAGCCAGATCAAGAATCTGCAGATCTTCCACACCATGGGCAACCATGACAACGACTTCCAGACCAGGTCGGACTACGATGCGGCGGTCAAATATGTGGATCAGATCTGCCCGACCTACTATTCGTTCAACATCGGCAAGGTCCATTACGTCGTCATGGACGACATCGATTGCAGCAGCTACGACGGAACCGAATCCCGCAACTATGTCAAGAGCCTCTCCGCCGAGCAGCTGGACTGGCTGGCGAAAGACCTGTCGCACGTGGCCAAGACGACCCCCGTCGTCGTTGCCATGCATGCGCAGGTGTTCTATCCGACCACATCGGGATTCAAGATCGACCACGATCAGGTCAACACCCTGCGGCTTTTCGACATCCTCGACGGATATACCGTCCGCTTCGTGACGGGGCATACCCACAAACTTTTCAACGTGACGCCCGACGCTCCGATCGTGGACGGGCATAACTTCCGGGAGTATAACTCCGGCTCGGTATGCGCTTCGTGGTGGTGGTCCGGCAACCTCACGCCCGGAATCCACATCGGAACCGACGGAACTCCGGGCGGCTACGGCATCTGGGATGTCACGGGAACCGATTTCCAATGTCTCTACAAATCGACCGGATGGCCCGAAGAGTACCAGTTCCGCAGCTACGACCTGAACAACGTGCATTTTTCGATGGCCGACGTTCCGCTGATGCCTTCCGACATCTCCGCTTCGGTCAAGAACGCCTATATGCAATATGTCAACGCCTATCCGCAGAACAACGACAACGAGGTGCTGATCAACATCTGGAACTGGAATTCGGACTGGACGTTGAGCGTCGTCGACGAAAACCGCAAGACGCTGCCCTACACCGAAGTCTGGGCCTACGACCCGCTCCATATCGCGGCGCTCTCGGTCAAGCGGTTCAACAACGCGGGACTCAAGTCGACCCCGTCGTTCATCACCGACAAGTTCACGCACTTCTTCAAGGTGAAGGCGGACGATGCGGACACCGACCTTGTGATCACCGTCAAGGACGAATTCGGAAACGAGTGGACCGAAAACATGCAGCGGCCGAAAGCATTCTCCACGGATGCCTACCGACGCAAGTGATTTTCGCTACATACCCAACCACAATCATCATTTACTAACCAACAAACACAGATCTTATGAGAGTATTAAGACCACTGGTTCTATCTCTTCTTCTGGTATTGGGAGGGGGAATAACAGCCCTTTCGGCCCAGAACAGGGAGGTGTCGGGAAAAGTCCTCGACGCCAATCAACAGCCGCTCGTGGGTGTAGCCGTTCTGGTCGATGGTACGACCAAAGGCGTCACAACCTCTGAAAACGGCACCTTCAAAATCCAGGTTCCGTCGGGAGAAGCCGTTCTCCAGGTCACCTGCCTGGGTTACCTGCCCCAGAAAGTGACGGTTCCCTCAAGCCGGAACAGCATCACGATCTACCTGCAAGAGGACGCCATCATGCTCGATGCAACCGTCGTAATCGGCTACGGTACGCAGAAAAAAGTCAACCTGACCGGCGCCGTTGCGACCGTAGGGAGCAAGGAGCTCGAAAACCGCGTCACCCATTCGCTGGGCAGCATGTTGCAGGGTTCCGTAGCGGGTCTCAACATCACCACCTCCTCGGGTAAACCCGGCAGCACGCCGGCGATCAACATCCGCGGCGTCAACTCGATCAACTCGGCCGACCCGCTCGTGCTGATCGACGGCGTGGTGGGCGACCTGAACCGCGTCAACCCCAACGACGTGGAGTCGATCTCGGTCATCAAGGACGCTTCGGCGGCAGCCGTCTACGGCGCCCGCGCAGCCTTCGGCGTCATCCTGGTCACCACCAAGAACGGCTCGGCCCAGGACGGCAAGGCGACGGTGCGTTACAGCGGCCGTTTCGGCTGGGAGGAGGCCACGACCTCGACCGACTACGAGAACCGCGGTTACTGGTCGGTCTATACGGTCAACAAGTTCTGGCAGGCCGACTCCGGAACGAACTATGTCAAATACAACGATCACGACATGCAGCAGCTGCTGGCGCGCGTGAACGACAGGACCGAGCATCCCGACCGTCCGTGGGTCGTCGAAGAGATCCGCAACGGCCGCAAACAGTGGGTCTACTACGGCAACTACGACTGGTGGGACATGCTCTTCCAGCAGCGTCGGCCCGTGCAGCAGCACAACATCTCGCTCAGCGGCGGCACGAAGGACATCAAATACCTCGTCTCGGGCGCCTATGACCGCCAGGAAGGTATTCAGCGCGCACATCCCGACGTGTATAACAAGTACAACCTGCGTGCGAAACTCGATTTTCGGATCAACCGGTGGGCAACGCTCTCGAACAACACGTCGTTCTTCTCGTCGAATTACAAGTCTCTGGGAGACGGCAGCGTAGACAACACCATCGCTTACAGCGCCCGCCACGCACTGGCCAACTTCCCCATGAAGAACCCCGACGGATCGTGGCTTTACAGCACGCCGTATCTCGATTACAAGATCGCCAACGGACGCCACATCCTGCTCAACGAGGGCACGCACCGCAACGTCGACCGCTCGAACGACTTCTCGAACACGACACGCCTGGTCATCACGCCGTTCAAGACGTTGAGCATCACGGGTGACTTCACCTACCGCCTCTACCAGAACCGCAATACGAGCCGCAGTTCCGCAATGAACTACCGCGAATACCCCGACGGGCCGCTGCTCGCCTACGACACGGGCGCCGGCATGAACCAGCTCGACGAAGTGGTTCAGACGCGCAACTACTATTCGGCCAACGTCTACGCCAACTACGACGAAACGTTCGGCGAGGCGCACCACGTGTCGGCAACCGCCGGATTCAACTACGAAACGTGGTCCAGCAAGAACGTCTCGGTGGCAGGCATCAACCTCTCCTCCATAAACCTCGACGACCTGAATCTGGCAACGGGCTCTCCCACGGAGGGCGCTTACGGCGGCGGCCAGAACGAATACGCCCTGGCAGGCTTCTTCGCCCGTATCAACTACGACTACAAAGGGCGCTACCTCTTCGAGGTGAGCGGACGCTATGACGGATCGTCGCGTTTCGCACCGGGCAACCGCTGGGGCCTGTTCCCCTCGGCATCGGCCGGATGGCGCATCTCCGAGGAGCCGTTCTTCGGCAACGCCAAAGACCTGGTGGACAACCTCAAGCTGCGCGCTTCGTTCGGCAGCCTGGGCAACCAGAACGTGTCGTCCTACTACACCTACATGCGCCTGATCACGAACAAGGATTTCAGCAACTACACCTTCGACGGCAGCATAAAGGGCAAGTACTCCTCGCTGGGCGCCCCCGTAGCCTCCGACCTGACCTGGGAAACCGCCCAGCAGTGGGACCTGGGTCTGGATCTCACCATGCTGAACAACCGGCTCAACTTCACCGGCGACGTCTACATCCGCGACACGAAGGACATGCTGACCGACGGAATGGCGCTGCCCGGCGTATACGGGGCCGATTCGCCCAGCATGAACTCCGCCGAACTGCGCACGAAGGGTTATGAGCTCTCCGTCAGCTGGCGCGACCAGTTCAAACTCGCCGGCAAACCGTTCGAATACAGCGTCGGTTTCAACCTCAGCGACTACAAGAGCGTCATCACCAAATACGACAACAACCCGAACAAGTCATTGACCAACCTGACAAAGGGAGATTATTACGTCGGCATGGAGATCGGCGAAATCTGGGGCTTCAAGACCGACGGGTTCTTCAAGACCACCGAAGAGGCGCAGGCCTATGCCAAAGAGGTCGACCTGAGTTACAGCACGGGCCGTCTGACCGGCGGCTGGCAGGCCGGCGACCTGAAGTTCGTCGACCTCGACGGCAACGGCGTCTGGGGAGTCGGCAACGACACCGTCGACAAGCCGGGCGACCGGACGATCCTGGGCAACTCGCTCCCGACGCTCTCCTACGGCATCAACGCCTCGATCCGCTGGATGGGCTTCGACGCTTCGGTCTTCTTCCAGGGAACCGGCAACCACTACTGGTATCCCCACGGAGAAATGATGCCTTTCTGGGGCTGCTATTCCTATCCCTACCTCTCCTACCTCCCGACGGATTTCCTCGGCAAGGTATGGGCGGAGGACAATCCCAACTCCTATTTCCCGCGCGCAAGAGCCTATTCTTCATCGGGAGGTTATCTGAGCAAGGTCAACGACCGTTACCTGCAAAATATCCGCTACCTGCGCCTGAAAAACCTGACCGTCGGCTACACGATCCCCGCGACCCTCACCAAGAAGGCCGGCATCGACCAGATCCGCATCTATTTCTCGGGCGAGAACCTCTGCTACTGGTCGCCGCTCAAAAAGAACTCCAAGTACGTCGATCCCGAAGCGGCTATCAACCGTTCCGGCGTGAACAACAACGCCTACTATCCGTGGGCCAAGACGTTCATGTTCGGCATCGACATCACCTTCTAATAATTTCAAAATCCGAATACCATGAAGCGATTAATCATACTGGCAGCAACGCTGATTGCAGGATTATCGGCCTGCGACTCCCTGCTGGACAAAGAACCGTTGGATCGGGTGACGCAGTTCGACTATTTCAAGACGAGAAGCGACCTGGAACTCTTCTCCAACCCCTTTTACGACAACCTGCTGGACAAGACGCCCTACGATGAGCAGAACGACCTGCTCGTTCAGATGACCCTCTCCGATGTTCTCTACGGAGGCGACAAGCGCACCGTTCCGAACACCGGCGGCGGCTGGTCGTGGGGCAACCTGCGCCGCATAAACACCCTGCTGGAATATGTCGATCAATGCGAGGACAAGAAGGCCGTGACCGAATATACGGCCCTGGCCAAATTCTTCCGCGCCGCCTTCTATTTCGACAAGGTGAAACGCTTCGGCGACGTACCCTGGTACGAGGTGCAGCTCGGCTCGGCCGACGAAGCGCTCTACAAACCGCGCGATTCACGCGAACTGATCATGACCAATATGATCAAGGATATCGACGAAGCCATCAACAGCGGCGGTCTTACGGAGGATATATCGACCTACCGCGTCAACAAATGGGCGGCGCTGGCGCTGAAAGCGCGGTTCTGCCTCTTCGAGGGAACCTACCGCAAATACCACGGCATCAACCTCGAAGGACATGACTACACCTATTATCTGGAGGAAGCCGCCAAGGCCGCCAAAACGATCATCGACGAAGGTCCCTACAAGCTCTACTCCACCAAAACTCCGGACAAGGACTACATGATGCTCTTCGCACAGGAGAATGCCAGCACCGAAGAGTATATCCTCGCCATCCGGAACAGCTACGAGGCCCAGGTCTACCACAATGCGACGGCCTACACGCTGCTGCCGACACAGGGCCGCCCGGGCTACACCCGCAAATTCATCAACATGTACCTGAAGAAGGACGGCACGGCATTCACCGACCAGAAGGGGTGGCAGACGCTGCCTTTCACCGAGGAGGTGAAGGACCGCGACCCGCGCCTGGCGCAGTCGATCCGCACCCCGGGTTACAAACGCATCGGCGCCAAGCGGGTGCAGGGTCCCGATCTCGGCGTCACGATCACCGGCTACCAACCCATCAAATTCGTTCAGGACACGACGGCCTCGGGAGGACAGATCGACCGCAACGACCGTTCGACCTGCGACATGCCGGTTTTCCGCTATGCCGAAGTGCTGCTCAACTATGCCGAAGCCAAGGCCGAACTGGGAACGCTCACGCAGAACGATCTGGCGATCACCGTCAACGAAATCCGAAGCCGGGTGGGAATGCGGGGCCTCGACATGAACGAAGCCAACAAAAATATCGACTGGTATCTTGAGTCCAAAGAGTACGGCTATCCCAACGTGACCGGCGCCAACAAGGGCGTCATTCTGGAAATCCGCCGCGAACGGGCCGTCGAGCTGATCCAGGAGGGTTTCCGCCTTCAGGATCTGTATCGCTGGAAAGCCGGCTATTGCATCGACCAGGCCATTTCCGGCATGTATTTCCCGGGCCCCGGCGACTACAAGCTTGCGGGCAAAGAAACGGCCGATCTGATTCTCTATGCGGCAGGAAGCACCAAACCCCAGGGCGGCGAAGGAGTTTCGGTATACGAACTCGGTTCGGACATCATCCTCTCCGAGGGGAACAAAGGCTATGTCTTCTATCACAAAACCGTAGAGAATCTGCGCACTCCGTTCAACGAGGAACGCGATTACCTCTACCCGATTCCCAGCGGCGAGCGTTCGCTCAACCCGAACCTCACGCAGAATCCGGGATGGAGTGACGGACTCGATTTTTAAGTCGGAAATAACCTAAAAAACAAGATTATGAGATTTGTAAAATATATGACAGCCCCGATCCTCATGGCGGCCCTATGTTCCTTCTGGGGCTGCGACAAGGATGAGGACCACCTTTCCGAAGCTGTTCTGGCGAGCGCCAACACCTTGAATTTCGAAGCGGAAAGAGCGGCGGAAAAGATCATCACCATCTATGCCGACGCCGACTGGGTGACGGAAGTCCCCGACTGGGTGACGGTCACGCCCAACTCGGGAACCGGCGTCATGGACGTGACGGTTTCGGTGACCGACAACATGCGCGACGGCGCGGAGGACAACCCCCGCAAGGCCACCCTCGTCTTCAAGGGACGGACTCTTGCAAGCCGCGCACAGGTGCTCATCACGCAGAACGGAGACAAATACCGCGATGTGAAGGAGTACACGGCAGGTGAACTCGCCGCCCTGGCGGACGAAACGGTCATTTCCGTACCGTCGGCGATCGTCGTGGCCGTGACGACCAAAGGCTTCGTCATCAGCGACGACAAAAACACGGACAATATCTTCGTCTCGGACGCCACGACGGTTGCCGTCGGCGACAAGATTTCGCTCTTGGGCACCAAGTCATCCGACTCGCAGAAACTCGCTACGGTAATCGACTGCGACGAGGTGACGGTTCTGTCCGGCGGAGCGGTGAACTACCCCGAACCGGAGGACATCAGCGCAAAGATCGACGACTACACCTCCTCCAAACGGGGCTACGTCACCGTCAAGGGCGTTTTCAACGGCAGCACCCTCACCGTTTCGGAGGACGCCAAGTACTCGGTCAGCGTCGTGGACGCCCCGTCGAGTCTGGGCCTTTCCTCCCTGACCGGCCATATCGTAACCGTCACGGGCTACTACGCCGGTTTGGCCGAGCCTGTACAGCGCATCATGGCCACCGATGTCGAGGACAACGGCCTGAACGAGATCGTCTATTTCCTGGAGAACTTCGAATGGCTCGAACCGTGGTCCGTAGCAAGCGGTGTCGGCCAAACGGTCGAGACGGATAACCTCGATGCAAAAGCGACAGCGCTTACCTCCATAACTGTCGATGGAGTGACTGCATTCGACGCTGTCGAAAAACTCGGTTACAAGTTTATCTACGACAAGAACGACAACAAACGCATCTACCTCCAGCAGAACTACCTCAAATTCGGCAAGACCGGCAATCACGCAGGTATCATTCTTCCTCCGATAGACGGGGTTCCCGAAGCAAAGGACAATGTGACACTCTCGTTCGACTGGTGCGGAATGCGCCAGGGGTCCGGCAAGATCGACCCCGTCAATCTGATCGTCATCTTCGAGAACGGCAGCGACAAAGTGCAGATCGACATACCCGAACTGGGATGGGAGGATGGTCACAAGCTCGAATGGGTTCGCGCCGAAGTCAGCCTGAAGGGCATTACGGTCAACAAGGATACGAAGATCACCATTACGCAGACGCAGTGGGAAGACGGAACAGCCAACCGCTGGTTCCTCGACAATATCAAAATATCCGAACCGATCAAACTCTGATAACAGGAACCTTATAAAACGAAATCAGCCGTTGACCCGTGAGTCAACGGCTGATTTTTTTCAGCGGAGGCGCAAAAAAAACCGAAGTTTTCGCTCCGTTCCGCCGGCTACCGGCCCGCTCGCCGGAGGAAACACTCGATCGTGTTCTCCATCAGGCAGCAGATCGTCATAGGCCCGACGCCGCCCGGCACGGGCGTGATCACCGAGGCCTTGGGTTCGATGGCCGCAAAATCGACATCGCCGCACAGTTTGCCCGTCTCCGGGTCGCGGTTCACCCCCACGTCGATCACCACGGCGCCCGGCGACACCATCTCCGCCGTGACGAACTTCGGCCGACCGATGGCCACCACCAGAATCTCCGCCCCGCGCGTCACTTCGGCGAGGTTGCGCGTACGACTGTGGGCCATCGTCACCGTAGCGTTCGCGTCCAAGAGCAGTTTCGACACGGGAAGTCCCACGATATTGCTGCGGCCGATCACCACGGCGCGCTTGCCGGCGATCTCCACGCCTGCGGCCCGCAGCATCTTGAGAATGCCTTTCGGGGTGCAGGGGAGCGTGCAGGGCTGTTTCTGCCACA
>OGPL01002595.1_pt1 | contig 12959 bp, 9 predicted proteins | sample 1552901 | NCBI WGS metagenome assembly OGPL01 (sample SAMEA2580244, study PRJEB22360) | human gut metagenome | biome: human gut; feature: human-associated habitat; material: faeces | place: Denmark | collected 2008/2010 | reverse complement strand
CGGGAGTATTTCCCGACGGTCATCGTCAACTGATTCCGTCACGAAAACACGCAAAGAGGCTGTCTAACAAGTTTTAGACAGCCTCTTTTTCATGCGAAATTAGTTTATTCGAATATCTCAGAGGATTATTTTAGCGAATTTTCGGATAAAAGTTGTCGGATCAAATAAAATTTACTATATTCGAGGAACGAAAGATACGCAGTCTAAACTGTTTATCTTAGCAGGGGACCTTCAAAAGCAACAATCATTGATAAACAGTCAAGGCTACGTGCACATGGTGCGCGGACCTTGGCCGAGATGGTTGTTGCTATTAGAACAAGAATGGTGTCCCTTGCTAATCGCATTAAGATCCGCGCATTTTTGAAACTATATCATTCAAAATAAATGCCGGATTATGAAACGACAATTAAGAGTCCCAGCCTCCATCGAAGATAAGCAATCTTTCTCGATCCCTCGATTAGCCCCCGAACGGCAGTTCGAAATCGGAGAGTTATATCTATTCCATCGAAAAAATAGTCGATGTCCCTCTATTTCCTCTTTGTGGGGTATTTTCAATGGCTATAAAGAAGGTCGATTGTCTTTGGAATCGAGCAGTCATAATCTGCGTACTTTCCGCCACTGGCATATTTTACCGGAAGAGTATCGCTATTGCCGACGTGCCAGCCGGCATGAATTACGCGACTATATATCGGGATTGATTTATAACGAATGTCATACCCGTTTATCCACCTGACCTGCATTTTGCCATGAAGAATTCTCCTTTGTCAAGGGAGGAGCAGTGACGCGACTCATTGCAGGAGGAAGGGGGGGGGTGGAAGGAAGGCTTTCATACTGGGAATCAGTACAAAAGCCTTTGTTATACGGTAAAAAATTCATATATTTGTTTTGCCTAACAATAAACACCCGTATAACAATGGCGAAGATAGCATTTAAATCCGACAATCAAAAGCAAAGTCTGCTTTTACCACCGAGTCTGGACGAATTAATTCCTCTTACGCACAGTGTACGTGTTGTGAATGCCATGATCGACCGTCTGGATGTAGACGCTATTCTGCGCACCTATCGCGGAGGCGGGAACAGCTGTTTCCATCCTCGCCAGATGCTCAAGATTCTGGTTTACGCCTACCTGAACAACATCTATTCGTCGCGCCGCATTGCGCAGCAACTCTCTGAGAACATCCATTACATGTGGCTTTCGGGCGGTGCGAAGCCCGACTTCCGGACAATCAACTATTTTCGGGGAAAACGTTTGAAGGGCACCTTCGAAGAGTTGTTCCGCCAGGTCGTGGAGTTACTTCACAAGGAGGGCTTCGTATCGCTCGAAGTACAATATATCGATGGCACGAAGATCGAATCGGCAGCCAATAAATACAGCTTCGTCTGGCGGGGCTCGGTAGAGAAACACGACAAGCGGCTGCGGGAAAAGACCGATGCCGTATTGCGGGAGATCGAGCAGGTTATCTGCGAGGAGGAACGCGAGCCGGATACGGAGCAGACACTCTCAACCGAGGAGTTCGCATCCCGCGTGGAGCGTATCAAGGAGCGGATGGATACGGCAAACCTCTCCAAACAGCATCGCCGGGCTGTCAGAGACGTGGAGCGCAAGTCTCTGCCCAGGATGAAAGAGTATGAACGCCATATCGCCATTATGGGCGCGCGTAATTCATACGCCAAGAGCGATCCGGATGCCACATTCATGCGCATGAAGGAGGATGCCATGCTCAACGGGCAACTCAAACCCGGATACAACGTACAGATCGCCACCGAGAATCAATTCATCACCAATTACGGCATTTTCCAAAGGCCTGCGGATACGGGAACGCTTATCGACTTTCTGGAATCCTTCCATAAGAAATACGGTCTGTACAGCCGTGAAATCGTCGCAGATGCCGGATACGGAAGTTAGCAGAACTACGAGTACATGTTTTCCAAGGGAATGATTCCTTATGTCAAGTACAACTACTTCCATAAGGAGCAGACCCGGGCGTTTCGCAACAATCCTTTCCTGCAACAAAATCTCAGATACGATCCCTCGGCAGATGTATTTACCTGTCCGGCGGGAAAAAGCATGGTGCCGATCTGCAGCCAAAATTCCAAGTCGGAGTCAGGATACCGAGCTCATACACGACTTTATCAGGCCTCCGGCTGCACCGAGTGTCCCTTGCGCAAGGAGTGCCACAATGCCGAGGGAAACAGGATCATCCGGGTGAATCACCGTCTAAACGAATATAAGGAAAAGGTCCGCGAACTGCTGACTTCCGAACGGGGGATACTTCATCGCTCACGAAGACCCATAGAGCCCGAAGCCGTATTCGGGCAGATTAAAGCGGATCGTATGTTCCGCAGATTCCGATTGAGGTCTTTAGAAAAAGTCAACATCGAATTCGGTCTTGTGGCGCTGGCACATAATCTAAGAAAAATGGCGGCGAATACCCCGCTGAGCGGTCCATACAACGTCGCGCTATCTCAAACCGGACGCTGCTGTAGTGCGAAATATCCGCTGCCCTCGATTCCCAAAATTTCGGCTGTCCGTTATATTATTGGCATACATAATAAAGAGGCTGTCTAAAACTTGTTAGACAGTCTCTTTCCTGAATAATTAGACAAAGAAAGATGTCGGTTTTCTCCCAGCATCTTTCGTTTAATGATTATCTACGACCTCCACCAAAAACTACACCGAGTGTAAGGCCGAAATGGCGGTTTGCTTTTTCCTGGAACTTGTAATCGATAGTCACTCGTAGGTGATGAAGCACCTCTACGCCAATACGTGGCATGAAACAGAATGATCCAGTCTTGGTTCCCGTTGAGAATCCACCCCAGTTGGGCTGCGAGTCATCAAAGGTGATCGGAGCCGAATGATCCAAAGAGGCATAACCCAAGCCAATGCCCGCGAAAAATGAAATTTTCTTATGTCGCTGAAGATTGTAATCCGTCACAGCCATCACATTCCAGGTCTTGAATTTCAGTTGTCCGGCATTGACGGACTCTCGGTGGAAAATCGTTCCACCTACCTGTACACCGACATCCAACGGGACACGCTGCATATTATATCGAGCTTCTGTATAGAAAGTCGCACCGAGTTTGTTCTTGTCGAAGTTCAGCTTGTCGGCTCCAAAAGAAATGCCTCCGCCGATTTCACCCTCGAATCGACCAACCTGACGCTCTGCAACCGCGAGTTGGCTGGTCTGAGCATTACCCTGCAGGAAACATAGCAGAGCAAATACAAAGATTAACTTTTTCATACCTGCGAAATAATAAACTCCGAGAAGATACTTATTTAGTTTCAATTACGCAAGCGCGCCACTGATTGTCATATTTGACAGCTCCGTATATGCGCCCTCGAATGATTGATACATCTTTTGCTGGGGAGAAACTCATATTCTTATAATGGAATCCACCTCCGGACATATTGGACTTGAAGCCAATCATGAAATTACCGGAGAACCATTGTTTATCCCATCTTACAACTTCGCGTCCTGTGTGATAATCCACCTCCTCTTTGCCTTGTGGAAATATTACTCTTATTTTGCGATCTCCGTCATAAGTAGTAAACAATCCGCGAGGATTACTCCGAAGTCCCTTGTTCTGAGAATCATTGAACCAACTATTTATGCTACTTGCCAATTTTTTCATTCCTGCAGCCATTACCCCATTCACATCTCCTGTTGTAATATCATAATTTGCAATCGGAATATGAAAAAGAACAACTTCAGTGTTTGCAAACGGAAATTTCTTCGTCATTGCAGTCGGATATTTATTGTATTGCGGCAGACCATTCGGCATTTTAGGAGGGTCGAGGAAGGCCGGAGACGGGAATTTATATTCACACTCGATGGCCGACCATCCATAACGAAATTCTTGGGCCTTTTTTCGCCACCAGATGCCTAATGTGCGTTTTTGCATTCGAACCGTCATACCTACAGCTCGGTAGATAATATAATCTTGCTCGTACATACGCAATTTCATGCGATGACGCTTATTGTAGTTGTTGGTTATAGTTACGTTCAGCCCAAAAAGTCCGGAGACGCCTTTCGCTAACCAACTTCCGTTGCCACCACCTTTCGTGTAGGTTGCACGGCGAATTCTGTCCCGCGGAATTTTCACCCCGTTTGTCAACGTAATACTTCCATCATAATTATATGCAGCCTGGCTATTATCCCCCGCATTATCTGAGTCGTCCGACGAAGAGGCGCCACCACCTATGCGATCTCCAAGGATTTGTTCTGCTTTAATATAATCGATTTTAACAAGTTTTGCCTTAACTCCATTAGCATCGGCTATTTCAACAGATTGCCCATGAGGCATTGACTCGACGGCTAATTTCTGTTCCACCAAATTGGGATCGAAAAGCACCTTTTCATTAGCATCGTACATAATCATACCATCCTCCACGAAACGACAAATCTTATCGCCGACCTGCACCTCGCGCTCACCATTGAGAATTGCTGTCATATACGGATCTACGATGAGGCTGTCTTCAGGTTCGTATTCCAAAGAATCTGCGACGATTTCTGCCAGTTCTGCATCAGTAAACTCTCGAAGACCCTGATCAATCAAGTGTTGGCGGAGCGAAACGAACTCTCCGTTCAATGCCTGAGCTGCAGCGCGGGTCGCAGGAAGATGTTTGATATCGAAAACCTGTCTCTCTTTCATCTGAAGAATCGTGGAGGATAGATCGTCTGCAGAGTTAAAATGTAGGACTCCTGACTTAACAGGTCCTGTTGTTTCGTCTGATTGAGGTTGGAGGTGCTCATTTTGTGTGAGGTCCTGCGTACATGATGACATATACAATGCCATCACAAATAGAAATACAATTTTCTTCATATTTGATATGTTTTGGTTGAAGCTATTCTGTAAATTCGAATTGTCCTGTGTAAATTGCTCCGTTTTCATATTCGACGGTAATCAAGAAAACACCGCAGTCGAGGTCTGACACGTCGAGGGTCGCTGTCTGATCGGTGAAATTCACCATATCTGTAAGACTGGTTCCGTTGCCGGAGATTGTAACGAATGCTTGATCGCAATTCTCTGAAGAGTGGAGCGTGATAGTGTTTCCATCCGGAGAAAGTATCGCATTAATCGGCAATATGGCGCTGCGGGGTCCTTTAACAGTCATTTTCTTCTCCAGATAAACGGACGTGATTTTCGGCCGCTTTCGCTTTGCATACGCCTCAATGCAAGTACCAGTTCCGATGCAGCACAGCACAAGTAGAATAAGAAACTTTTTCATGTGATAATGATTTGGGTTAGACAACAATAAAGTTAGCCTTTCAGTTGCTCCCGAGAGCAAAATCTTCGTCCATAAAATCTATCACATAGAACTTGTAAATGGCTGGTATACATAAAAATAGCAGGTGCGAGAAATACAAAATTCTCGCACCTGTTATAATGTTGCGTTAATTACCTGAAAAACAGAATATTACACATATACTTTTCTAAATTTGCCCAGTCATAGATGATGGCCTATCTGATAATCAGACTATTATCACATTTTCTGAATGAAAAAGTCCTTTTCAGATGAATCCGATGCCGCAATTCGGGCTTTCAATCGTGATTTGCGGTTGTAGATATTCGATACCGAATCGCCGGTTATAACGCTAATGATTTGCGCCGAAAATCCGGCGTAGATGTAACATAGCAAATCGATATCCGCCGGTTTGAATTTCGGGAACTGCATCCGTAGTTTATCAATAATATTATCGTTTACCGTGTTTACAATCTTCTCCAATTCTTTTTTAGTCGAAGGATTCGATGTAAGGTTCGTAAAGAAGTTTTTCACCTGCTTGTAAATGGCCTCTTGCTGCGCTTTTGTATTGTTTCTTTCATAGAACGCTCGACCGAGTTGGTCAAGGAATTCGAAGCGGGACATCACCAATTCTTTAAGTTGTACTTCCAAGCCTTCCTTGGTGGCAAGATTTTCGAGGATGCGGTTTTTCGACTCCCGGATGCTTTCAACAGCCAATATGTAGCGTTCGATCTGCTGCTGCTTGCGTTTCATACGTTCCCGGTAGTAGTAGATTAGGAAAACTACAACGCCGAAGATCAGTAGTCCGACAATATATTCAAAGTAAGTGCGTACTTTCAGGCGATAACTCTCAAAAGCTGTTTGCTCTTTATAATATTTTGCCTCGGCGGCGATTGCAGATTGGGATACCACCATGCGAGATATGGAATCGCTCAACCAGATATATTCGTTGATCGAATTGGCCGCCTCCTCTGAATTTCCGGAAGCCAATTCAATTTGAAAAGATAAATAAGCCAGCTGCGCATCGTCCCGAATATCTTCCGCCAACTCCGAAGCAATATTGAAATAATATCGTGCACTGTCTATCTTGTGTTGCAGATAATAAACTTTGATTAATATCCTATATTGGTAGATTGACAACCCATCAGGGACGATTCGCTCAATTTCCTTTACGGCTTGCAAGGCTTTGGGATAGTCGCCCTTACTAACATAAATATCCCCTAAATTGCTTAAACAAGCAATAACCATATCGTTGTCTCCCTGCTGCCTGGCTGCCTGTAGAGCTTGCAAATAATATTTTACAGCATTATCGTTATCATTTAAACTGGAATAAGTATTGGCGATATTGAGTGTCGCATTATTCATAAACGCCGGATTGCGTAGTTTTTTCCATGCGTCATAAGCATTCCGATAATACTCCAGCGCTCCGTTAAAATTCATCTGCTCGGAATAGAGTTCTCCGATACGGGTATATACTAATCCCAGGTAATAATTCTTATGCGCCGCGAGAGCATATTTTTCCGCAGTCAGATAGTAGTGCATGGCTTCCTGATAATTGGCGCCATTTTGATGGATTCGCCCATAGTGATAGTTGATTAGGAACTTCACCGAATCCGAACAAATACGTTTGTCGTAATACCGGTATGCAATGCGTATCAGTGAATCATCATCGGTATCCACATAATTTTTATCGAGTGCCGCGGAATACAGGAGAGCGTATTTTGCCCGTGCGTGGCGTCCCAGAATCCGGTCGGGGTCAATATTCTCGATGATGCGTAATGAACTATCTGGTTCGCTGCGCATTAATTTTGCCGCTGTAGACAACTCCTGCTCGATCTGTCCGCTGTTGCCGCAGCCGAACAAGGACATAATCAGTGAAATAGATAAGATATATTTCATAGCCAAACCTGTATTGATATGAAATATAATAAAAATCGGGAACATACAATCATATTGTAGGAAGAAAACAAAATTTCAGCCGCTTCTTTAACTATCTGTCGAGAATAATTCATCTATTCGACAATCGCGCAATTTCATACTGCATAATCCTCACATTGCCATCGACAAGCAGTGTTCCTACCTTCCCATCGCCGGATGAATTCTTCATAATTATAATGAAGCACCTTATCCACAACATCATATGTTACAATACAGAAAAGTGACAGATTCGATCAACTGATTATTAAAGAAGAGAATCGCCCTTTGAATTTATCCTATACGGTATGCTCAACTGCTGTCTGTAGCCGTTGACTCCGAAAGTCGTGGTTACCTCTTCTACGAGATAAACCCCGTTTTTGGAGGGATTTCGTAGATCGACCAGTTCGACTTGTACTGCCGGGACCAGTCCGAAATCTCCGAAAATGGTTAATGTCCCGGTTATACCGTTCAAGTTGTAGTTACGGAAATATTCCGTTGTCTCTTCCACGAGCTGGTCGGAATTGATACCGACATGAGGGGACATATACGGTACGATGGTATAAGTCGACAGGTCAACTTTCGTGCGGGTATCCGCTCCCGTGGCGGTCGTGTTGCCTGTCACTTTGTGCGATTTTTTCGATATCTGGGTGGCGTTTACAGTTTGAAACTCCTTGCTGCCCGGAGAGTCCGGATCGTATTCCGGGTTCAGTCTCACGGTCACCTCAAAGAATTTCTCGTCCGTGCCGAGTGCCTTGCCTGTTACCGCAAGGAACTTCGGGTCTGTTTTCAGCACTTTGAGATTACTCTGCGCCACATGTTCGTTGAAATAGATTTTGAACGGGCCGGTTCCCGAATCCTCGGGAAAGACAGGCTGTGCCTTACTGGACGAATACGGGCGTCCGACGGCTATCGCCGGCATGGCCCCGTCATCCTCGGCATCGTATTTCAGAAAGCAATACACTTTGTAGCGCGACCATTCAGAGAGGATGTCAGCCACCGTGAAGTTGTCCGTAACCTTGACCTTGCCGATATGGATTTCGTACTTCTTGGTGTCTGAATGGATTTTGAATCCGGTATCTTTTAGAATATTGTATTTACCTTCCAGCACATCATTGACCGTGGTGCCCTTGACCGGTGTCTCGAACAGCGGCGCTTTTTTCAACTTGAGCTTGTAGGCCATGTTCTCACACTGGATTTCCAGCATACTGTCGGAATTATAGCCCGTGATATACCCGTCAAACATGTTTTTCATCACGCCGTTATAGCCCAACTTGATATTGATGCGCTGTCCAATCTTGAAAGTCGTCTCGTCCACAAGGCGCTGGGTTGTGCGCTTCTCGATGAGCACTCCGTCTTCCATGATTTCCGTCGTCAGACGGGATGCGTCCTTGCCTTCCAAAGTTATGTTGCCGATAATGGTTGAACGGCAGACCGAACCTTTCGGGAAAGTTACTTTGGCTGTCCCTATCAACTTCTTGTAGCTTTCGTTGATTTCAATCGTGTGTACTTCCGTGATCTCCACCCCGTTCAGTATCTTCATCGGATTGTTGGGGTCCGGGTCGCCGACCGTGATGCGGCAACACAGCACGTCCATAGCCGCTACAGCCATAATTGTGTAAGTTTGAGCAGGGAAGCCGGATCAACGACCTCTGTGCCGAATTTAACATACTTGATCCATTTGTTGGTGTGCTTGATGGCCGTGTCCACCACTTCCTGTTCGGCCAGTTTCACCTCTACCGCCTCGGAAGGCTCGACAGCCACGCAGGTCACCGAGTATGGCTGCACATTCCGGCAGTCCGTTGGCTGTAAAGTATAGCTTTGTATGATGAGCTGCGTGATGTTGAACTGCCTCAGGACGGTGTTGTCACATTCGATGACGCCCTTGTACTGCATCAGCCGCAAGAACTTCGACACTTCCGCTTCGGGGTACACGTCGGGATATTTCGAGGTGATTTTCCCGTTGATGGTAATTTCCAGATCACCGCCGGAAATAAATTCCTTGCGCGTATAGTCACGCCCCTGTACCTGTGTCAGAAGTATGTTGTTACGGCTTGCCACCTGAACCTGCGGGCCGAGGTCCACGAATGTCACCAGCCCGTATTTCGTGTTGGGTTCTACCTTGCATTCCTTGTTGTCGTAATATCGGCCTTCCTTCGAGATGGAGAGTTCCAGATAATCCGCCACCGTACGGCCTACGATCGTATCCGTGTAGTTCTTTTTTTGGGCCACCGCCTGCTGCTCCTTGATAAGTTGGTAATACTGCCCGGTCTTGTTGGCCAGGCTCGACTGGGACTGGGTTTCCAGATACTTGTCGCGTACCCGTTGTTCCCAATATTTTAGATAACGCGGGTACGAGCGCAAGAGACCATATGCCGTCTGCGAGGCGACCTGTATGGCCGCCCGTTTCAACAGATCATGATGCTTGGAGAAATAATGGACCTGGCCTTCCTGAAGCTCTGCCAGCCCCATGCCCAATGCCAGGCGGGTTGCGTTGCTGATATAGCCGCCCAGCGTCCCGTTATTCAGTATGCCGCCGCTTAACAGGGTTGAAGCGGCCATTTGTAAAAGTCTTCCCATATTTGTCATCCATTCCAGGAGGCATCGAAGTCATGCACGACATCGATGAGCGCCTGCTCGAGTTGTTGTTTCAGATTCTGTATTTCTTCGGTCTGTCCTTCCTGAGATTTCATCAGATCGATGGTCTGTACACTCAGCAGACTGTCGATATTGACAATTACCTGCTTGGGGGCCGCTGAGGAGAGGCGTCCCGTCCCCGAATAGTTTCCTCCGGCCCCTCCGTCATCCGGACCGTTGTTGGTAATCGGGTTGCTGGAGAAAGGCCTGGTATCATTGGAGTCGGGTTCGTTGCTGTATAGATCCGGGGTAAAGCCTGCCACACGGAGAATATTTTCTGCGGCTTCCGCCGAGCCCCCGAAGGTCTGCCGTAAGGAGGAGAAGAACTTCACCAGTGCGTTGTGGGCCAGCTTTCGGTGGGCGATGTTTTCTACACGTTGTTCGTCGGTAGCGTTGCTATCCAACTTTTTCGGCACCCAATGACCTTCGGCATTCTGGGAATATCCCCAGGCTGCCAGTTGCTCGAAGTCGAAGCCTCCCTTGCGCATGAGTTCCTGAGCCTTGGCGGTGCTGGATATGGCATCCCGGTAGGCTGTGGCTGCGCGGACAATCTCGGGAACGGTCGTATTGTTGATGTATTGGGCGTAGTCATACGTCTGTGCGGCTACGGCTTCCGACATCTCGCCGATCTTATCGTTGTACACCGCCTTGCCGTTGACCATTCGCCACAGGCTCGTGTCGAGGTCTTTGTCCTGTTGCCCGAAGCGTTCATGCACGGTATTCAGGAAAGCGTTCACCTCCAGCACGGAGTTCAGTTTGCCGAGCTCGGCATACGCCGAATTGATGCGTGTCTGGCTGTCCCGCTTGGCCAATGTGACAAGGGCGTCCCGGATATCATCCTGACGGGCATCGTCCATGTTGTAGACATCGTTGATAGTCATTATGCCTTCCGACGATGCCGCCGCAAAGGAGCCCATGAATCCGGCCCACCAATGCTTCGTAAAGGCGCCGATTTTATGTCCTGATGCCTCCTCGATGGTTTTTCCGGCCACCACTTCCTCCACCGCACGTTTGGTCCTGACGGCCATACTGTAAGTGTCGCTCAACGACGCGTAGAGCGCTTCGATGGATGGGTAGCGGTATTTTCTGTTCTGCTCGATCTCCTCCAATACGGCATCTTTGGCCTCTTTGACCTTCCATGTTTTGTATGCAACCCAGCCCAGGGCCCCGACCAAAGCTGCGATGCCGGCCGTGGCCGCCACGGCGCCCGTACCGATGGCACTCAATGAGGCGGCAGCGCCGGTCAGTCCGGTTCCGGTAGCTACCTGAGTGGCGAACAGAGACTTGAGTACGTTCTGAGCCCCGATAGTGCCGCCTCCGGCCAGCAATGCCCTTGCCATAGCTCCACGGCCTGCCACGCCTGCTGCCTGCATGGTGGAAACGATGGCTCTTTTCTGAGCAAATGACAGTTTTCCCGCACCCCCGAAGCCGATAAGCCCCTGAATGGCCTCAATGGAAGTGGTAGCTGCGGCCTGTTTCCCGATAAAGCCGACAGCTATGCCGATATTGGTCAACGCACCTGCCACCTTGAACAGACGGGTAGCCACAACACCGGTAAACACCAGCGGTTCTATCCAGTGGAAGTTACGGGTAACCCAGGCCCCGATATTGCCGATTACCGTAAATATGTCCAGTAGTGCGTTCCCGATAGAAACCAGTCCTCGTGTGAATTCGGGCGCCTTGAACTTCTCCAGCAAAGACCGCAATACCGAGCGGATGGAAGGTTCCAGCACCTCGTATGCCTGCATGAACCCTTCGGTAAGCTGGGAGGTCACCTGTGCCCACAGCCCCTTGGTCGTATTCTGCTTGACCAGTGCCAGCTCGGAGGAAATACCTTGTGAACCCCGGTTATGCGCCGTAAGCGTCCGCAACTGATCGTAATTCCGAACAAACATCATGGCCGCATTTCCTCCGATTTTACCGAAGATGGACTGCATATCAGCCATAGATGCACCCTTTCTGTTCAGCTCCTCGAAGATGTCAGCCAGAGGTCTCAATTTCTCGACCATGACTCCCTCGATATCTCTCATTTCGGTAAACTGGACTCCCAAGCGGTCAAGTACCTTCTGCGCCTCTTTTGTGGGTTTGGCAAAACGGGTAGCCATGGCACGCAAGGAGGTTCCTGCCAGGGTGCCTTTCAGACCCATATTTCCCAACAAACCGATGGCGGCACTGGCTTCCGTAAAGTCAATACCGGCCATGCGAAGGTATCCGGCTGCCATCTTGTAGGATTCAGCCACCTCCACAATATTGACGTTTGATCGAGATATGGTCGATGCGATGACATCGGCCACACTGTCCATGCTGTCGTTGTTGATGTCGTAACCAGCCATGATGTTGGTGGCAAGGTCGGCGATGTAGGCCACGTCATTGTCGCCGATCAGAGCCAAATTCGTAATAGGACGAATCGACTTGTGAATGGTATCAATGTTCATGCCCGCCATTGTCAGGTACTTGACAGCACCGGCAATTTCCACAGCCGTATATTTGGTGTCGATACCGATTTTACGGACGTGGCGGGCCATATTGTCAAACCGGGTCTCGAAAGTTTTCAGGTCAGTATCGGCCACTTTCAGAATGGAGTGTGCCGACTCCATGATATTGGAGTATTCAATGGCTTTTGTCAATTCCGAACGCACAAAGCTGTAGCCCATGTAGGCATTGAGCATCGAAGCGAACGGCAAGTTCCGCAGCGAGGGTGCATGGGAGTATTGGATACGGTTGATGGCCGCACGTCGCTTGCTACGGTAAAGTGTCCCGGCAGCGGCTGAGCTGCCTGCCATTCCATCCAACCGGTCAGGCGCAGATTCCGGCTGGATGCACCAACACAGATCTGGTAAGTGCCGCTTTCTGCATACGGTGCTGAACGGTCTGGACTACGGCGAATGGTGTGAGCGGGCATTACCCCCATGCAGGCGATGATGAACCCCCGCAAAAGCGTGGGTACGGCGTATCTGGCTTATTCCGGGCGGCTTCTGGCAGAAATTGCACAGGCTCTGGGCAAGGCAGAGGACGCAGTGCAGTACCGTGACACGGCAGAAAAAGCCCGCCTTGCCTATCGTGCAGCCTTTACGGATAACGGGAAAATCACATCCGACCGGCAGTGTGAATACGTCCGTGCCATTGCCTTTGCGCTGCTGGGCCAGGAGGAGAGCCAGGCTGC
>OGPL01002578.1_pt1 | contig 13045 bp, 9 predicted proteins | sample 1552901 | NCBI WGS metagenome assembly OGPL01 (sample SAMEA2580244, study PRJEB22360) | human gut metagenome | biome: human gut; feature: human-associated habitat; material: faeces | place: Denmark | collected 2008/2010 | reverse complement strand
TATTCTGCCCTTAGACCGGCTATTACTAAGGTGACTAACGTAGATAACACTATATTTTTTAAGTTCGCTGAAATAAAGTCGTATCGCAATGAACAGAAAAGACCGTATGCTAAATATGTTAAAGAACGTCGTCCTTTTTATTATGTAGAAAACGACTATATTTATATACCGGATTTCCATATAGAGCTTATTAACGTAGAGTTCTTTACAACAAGAAGAAAGAAGGCGCTGGAGTTAATGGCTTGCGATCCTACACCTAAAGGGTGCGAATCTGAATGGGAATACGAATTTATTTGCCCTATTAAGCTGATTGAGTATGTAGTGGCAGAGACGATAAAGGAAGTAGCATTCAGGCTACAGATTCCTATTGATGAAAATCCGAATCTTGATTCCAATCAGAAAAGTCAAATTGTTCAATAATAAAATATTATTTATCTTTATTTGGGTCTTAGTTGTGAAACCAAGACCCATTTTTATATAACTTAGTAACATGAAAAGAACATCAATACAATCACCGTATTTTGCAGCCTACTACCATCGTCTTATGAAGAGAAAGAATGGTTTTAAGAAAGGCATGATAAGAGATAGAGGAGAGGTTTTAAGGCTGTTGTCTATTATATGGAAAACCGTATCAGAGCATTATGTGGAAGCTGATGCTGGTGTTTACGTAGATAACGTGGGCTACTTATGCCATGTGCTTATACCGGGCCAGCGCTTTACCGTCAGGCGGGACCTGGACATCGTGAGCAGGCTCGGCACCAACGGCTACCTCTACAACCACCTGGCTATGGATTTCGCAGACTCTAAAAGATATTACCATTTTGCAATACAAGATAGCTTGAAAAAGAAGTTAAGGGTTAAAATGAATAAAGGACGAAGATATCGATTTATGTACAATGAAATACTTGCTAAAAGAAGGGTGTTTAAAGACTTCCAGATTAAGAGAGTTTTCGAAGATAAAGAATTGGGACATAGAAGGTCGTAGAAAAAAAAATAGCGATCACCCTTTGTAGATATAGGATAATCACTATTTTTGCATATCCGTCTACTTTCGCAAGCGGACGGATATAATGCTAACAAAATATCTTTATACAAATAAAGCTCTATGGAGGCAAAGGTAAACAATTTTCAAAACAATGCGAAGGATAGTAACATTATTTTGACGTCAGAATCCAACGAAATGGATTTATCTGTAAAATTATCTAAAATTTTTAGCTATAATGGCCATAATGTTTCTTTTATAAAAACTTCTTATGGTATATTATTAAATGCCACACAGATGGCAAAAGCATTCAATAAGAAACCTGCCGAGTATCTAAGGTTGCCGTCTGTAAATCAATTAATTAAGTCAATGGTGGGATTTTCCCACCTTTCTGAGAATCAGATAGTTACAACTATGCTTGGAAGTCCTGAAAATGGAGGAGGTACATGGATGTTTGAAGATCTCGCCATAGATTTTGCGAGATGGTTGGATACTGATTTTAGATTATGGTGTAACTCGAAGATAAAAGAATTTTTAACATCAAACTTGGTTTCTATTCCAAATTTTACTGATCCGGCAGAAGCAGCCGAAGAATGGGCTAAGCAGTATCGTAGAGCTCAGCAAGCGGAAGCTATTGCTTTGGCTGAACATAAAAGGGCGGAGCAAGAAAGAATGGAAAAAGAAATAGCTGTAAATACGTTAGAAGAAAAGAAGGGGGATATAGAGTTTTCTGAGTCATTTAAGAAGGTGGATCATGAAAACATGTGGCTAATCAGAGATGTGGCGAAGAAGCTTGAGCAGAATGGAATCATCATCGCAGAAAAGAATCTTCGTTTGTTTCTTGAGGAAGTCAAGTTTATGTTCAGAAATGGGCAGGGTAGATGGGAGCTATACAGTGATATTGTCAAAAATAAGTTTGGTGTTTACAGATCATATTTTGTTGACAAATATTCTGGGGAAAGAGTTAATCAGCAAACCATCTACATGACTGGTGTCGGATATGAAGTCACACTTAAGGGGATAAAGGAAAAGTGTAGGAGCCTTTTCTTGAAGTACGGCAAGTTTGAAGATCCTAACTTTTGAAAACACAAAATATGGCGTTATACATATTATTCATATCTTTGTGGAGGTCAGGTTCGTTTCCTGTCCTCAATTTTTTTTAAGAGATGACAGTCGAAAATTATATCATAGAGTTAAAATCGTCTTTAAGATCATTTGACAAGCGTGATCTGATAGATGAGGTATCCATCTACAAATGGATAGAAATTGCCCTGAAGAAGTTTGGAGGCGATATTACTATGCGCAAAGAAGCGGTAGTGGATGTCAAGCGAGGGCAGGCCCGTATGCCTGGTGATTACTTTGATCTTATTCTGGCTTTTAAATGCGATTTTAAAGGATATGAGGTGCCAGAAGGTGACAAGGTGATATCAGAACTTCAAAATACAATAGCTTGGAAAGAACGTACCGAAAGAAGTTATAGGTGGTGTTCTTGCGATGAATGTTGTAAAGACGAATGCGAGAAAGTGATAGTTGAAAAATTTTATATCAATGTTCATGATCGCGATCATGAAGTTCGTTGCTATTATGACCGGCCGGTAATGTTAGGTCTTGCTAAGCCTATGCTTCGTGATTCTTGTTTAAGTAAATGCCGGAATAAGGTAATAAAGGATAGTCCGTATGAGATAAATATCGTAAACGGATTCCTGTATGCTAATTTCGATGGTCCTATTTACATGCAGTACCGGTCTCTTCCTTTCGACGGAGAATCTAATATAATTATACCAGACACGCCTCAAGGTCTGGTATTGGATTATGTGGATAATTTTGTAAAGATGAGATTCTTTGAGGAACTGATGTATAATGGAGAAGCGCAAGGAGCAGCCGATTTGTTTAAGTTGTATGCACAGCAAGATTTGGTTAAGCTGAAAAATGCTAAGACCGAACTTAAGATGATGGGTATGACATTAAAAGGCATGTACGAACCTCTTAGGCGGCGTCATGCCGAGTTTGAGATTTATTCTAAGGCATATCCTGTAATTGATAATATACTTAAATTGGTATGATTGAGGTAGTTTTATTTATATACTTGTCTGGTGTTATTGCATCTATGATTGTTTGGTCAATCAGGCAATTTAAAGGAGATGCGAGTTTGGTAGAGACAATGTACTGTCCGGTAGTATTTTTGTTGAGCTGGATATATGTATTTGAAATATTTAAAATGAAATAAGATGTTAGAGGTTAAAGCAAGCGAAATAGTAACCGCCGACAAAATGAGAGGCATAGGACCGGCAAACATCATCTTCACAGCCGGCCCTAATCCGGTAGCTGAAGATCGTAGAGGCGTAGCTAAGGTAACGGCTGGTGGAGAGAGTAAGAACGTTACAATCACACAAGCTGCCGGCGAGCAGGTCGTTGTAATTCCTGAGTTCGATTATCTTGTTCTTAGGTACGGATGGGAATCAGAAGACGGTTCTGATTTTGATACTGCAACCGGGTTCACCAATACAGGCATCTCGGATGTAGATAATAAATACGTTGGATGGAGTAAGCAGTGGGCTACTACCCAACAACAGGTAGGTGATTACCTTATTTATGGTGGTGATAACATGCAGTCTGGCCTTGAAGGGGCGCTTATTAAGATGAAGACCTTGCTATCAGCGCCGGGCATGGACGAGTCTGAGCCTAATATCAATGCCGATATCTATGGTAATTGGTATGGGAATAGAGGGCGAGGAAATGTCGTTGTGTCTTTTACAGCCTACCTTGGAGGAGAGATGGTTAAACAAGGATTTAACTTCATTAACGAAGGTGGCGAGGAGGTTTACTCCGACAGCATCACTACCAACGTTTCGGCTCATGGTGAAACCAATTACCAAAATATAAAAGGTTTGTACACTAAGATGGGTACGATGGTTTATAATAAGGAAAAGCGTGATTGTGTTATTGTTATAGGTTAAGGTGATGGAAGGTCTTTGGGATAAATACAATAGGATTAAGGAGGTGTTTTACCGGGATTTTGTTTATGATTCCAGCTACACAGAGCAGGCCTCGTGCATCCCGCTGTCGTCGGTGAAGGACGGGGTAGGCTGGGTGGGCGACGGAACCATTAATCTGGCTCAGTATCTCCAGTTCCTATACACGGAAATGATTCTCGGTAATAAGACAGAAGATGATGTTCGTAATGCCATACTGGTGCTTACTCGTCTTGCCGATACTACTTATGATCTATTTTTTAATAGCAATAAAGGTATTTATTTCAAATTCGAAAAAGGATTTTTCTTAAGAGATGACATACATGGTGAAGACGCAAACAAATTTGGTCTTTCCAAAATAAGTTCAGGGTACACTAATGGTATAGAGTTGAAAGACGAAGATCCATGCTTCTCACCATTTACTTCACAAGATCAGATTTGGAATCTGGCTCCGATATTAGCTTTCTTATCAGAAAAAGGATTTGAAGAAGCCAGGCAAGCAGGATACGATATTTTTGAATACGTTATTAGAAACAGACACAAGATATACAATCCTTATTACAGCGCCTTGCTTCATCATTGGACATTTCTTCCTGATATGGACACCGATAAGGTTAAGCCGTGGGATAGGGTTAGTAATCGTAACAAGAATCTTAAATACAAAGTTAAGGTTAAGAGAGGAGCTAATAACTGGTATTTTTCTGGAGGTTTTAGATGGGCTTTTAAGAAGTTTGGAGGCAAGTGTAGTACATTCTGGCATTGCCTATGGTATAAGCCATTTATATTCTTAGCAGATAGAGTATATCATCCATACATATGTAAATGGTTTGGTATTAAAGTTAAAAACAATTCTTATTATTGTCTTGGATCCACAAATGAAAAATCATGGTACGGTCCTAAGTTTAGAAAGAGGTTGGTTAATAAGTTTAACAAATCTTTGGAAGGGGGAGAGCTATTTATGCCTCATCTGGTTTTTCTTCATGGATGTGAAGACGTTGATAGAAGCAGCTTAGAGTCCTACCTTAAGGAATGGGAATGGGATGGAGTTAATTCTCCTATAGAGTTTTTAACTTTGTATAATTGGTATAAAATATTTTTTGACAATGAAAATATATTATAAATCAAAAATAGCTAAGTTATTTACGTTCATTGACGGCTACAAAACAATTATGTTATTTGGAGCCGTATTTACCGAACGTGATAGTATATCATTGAGAACCGAATATCATGAGGAGGCGCATTGCAATCAGTATCATACAATGTTTTGTTTTGGTATGTTTATATCATTGCTTACAATAGGATTGTGTCTCTTATTCGGTAATGCAGGATGGTGGATGTTATGGCTGTCCCTTATTCCAATATTTTTATACTATACATGGTATTTAATTGAGTACCTGATTAGGTTGTGCATATATCGCGATCATGATAAGGCATATCATAATATCGTATTCGAAAGAGAGGCTTTCGACTTAGAAAAGTATTGGAATAAGCATGATGTTTTGAGGAAGGAGTCGGAAGGGTTTAGTTTCCTCGGTTATTATAGGAAGGAGTATCATTATGAGTAGGAGAAGATATTTTGAGGAACAGAGATCTGGTAATGGAGCTATTTATCATTGTGTGGAAACAGAAATCGAGCCTGGAGATAGAATCAGATTATTTAATTTAATGAATAAAATCAAATCCGATACAATTAGCCAGGATAAGATAAATAGTGTACTGAATCAGCTTAGAGAAGGAACAGCCTTTAATATTCATACTCAGAGTCCAGTTTCTTTTTCGTTTTCAAGCACCTCTACCGGTTACGAACCAATGGCAATATGGATTAGATTTGACCCTTATCCTGCTCCAAGTGAACAACAGGGTATTATATACAAGTTTCAGATAAATGATCAGAGGTACGTTTTTATGTTTTCTAATAGATACGATGGAATGAGAGATCTTATTAATAATGCAGATGAAGATGTTGATTGTGTTACTTCTGCAACAGAGAGTAGTATATATCACAATGATTCTTTTTATATATTTGTGTAAATTATGAGGAGGAGATTCGAATATAAAGACAGGGAGCTTGAAGACTTTCTTATAAGGTTTTATCCAGCCGGGAATTACACATGGATAGTTCCTGAAGGCTGTTTTCTCGTAGACGTTTTTTTTAGTTGGAGGCGGAGGCGGCGGTAGCTCTGCCGGCGGTGGAGGTGGTTATACCAAGACCTTCAAATCTGATAACAAAGGCTGGAAAGACGGAGAAGCTATTGCTGTAAAACCTGGTCAATCTATTTCTATAACAGTAGGAAAAGGAGGAGCAAAAGTTTATCAAGCCGAACAAAATTATCCTGGTAAAGATGGTGGTTATTCTCAATTCATGAGCTCGTCTTATAGAGCAAATGGAGGAAAGGGAGCTAATAAGTGGAGGGGAGGAGATGGTGGTAGTGCCGGCAGTTCGTCATATACGCAAGATGGTGCTTCGGATGGTGGAGACACTAATGGAGAAGAGTATGGAATAATCAAAGGTCAAGGTCATACTACCAGAGATTTTGGAGAATCCGGCGGTAAAAGAAATGCCGGTGGTGGAAGTGGAGAAACTAACACTGGAGTAGTATTCCAAGGAGGAATATCTGATTACAGTGAAGGATCTGGCACAGGGGGATCAACAAACGGATCTGGTAAAGGAGGCGGAGGTTATGGCGGCGGAGGAGGCGGCGTCAGATACTCTATGGTTTATGCCGGAGCCGGCGGTGATGGCACTGTGTTGATTAGGGGTAAAAGATATAAGACAGGGTGATTATCTGCCATTTTACGCTCACTTTGAAAGCCCATGATTAAATCTCTTTTGTTATCTTTGTGACAAACAGTTATAAAATGGCATCAGAAGATAACAGAAACATAGCGGTTCCTCAAACAGGCATGAACCGCGATCTGCATCCGTCGAGTCTTACGGATCAGCATTATACGTTTGCCTTGAATGCCAACATCGAATCCGAGGATGGTAATGTTGGAATGAGATCTAACGAGCACAGTAATCTTAAATGCATTGATTTCGATGGGTTTAAAGTTATTGGTTACAAGAATGATCTTACTTCAGGCAATATCTATTTTTTTATAACAAATCCTGAAACAGGCGTATCTAAAATAACTTATTTCAAGCCTGAATCCGATACAAGTATCTTATCCGATTCTGATATAGAATCTATGGTAGAAGGATCGGAGTCGTTGTGTTCTGGCATGAAAACTTTGCTTGAAGACAACGAGCAAGATTCGTGCCTTAAGTTCTCTATCTATCATCCTATAAAAACCATAGAAATAAAGACAGAGAAATGTGGGAAATGTATTTACTGGACTGACGATTATAATCCTCCCAGGTATGTTATTGTAGACAAGGCTCTGACTCCTGATGATGAAGGTGATATATGGTATCATTATCATGGGTATAAGATATGCGATAAAGAATACGATAGGAAAAAGTTCATGCAGGAGAATGGTTGTTTTCTGGCATGTGAGAAACTTAGGGTGTTTCCGCTACTGGACCAGCCATGCGTAGAGCCGGTACAGATAGAGTACGGGGGCAGCCTGCGTGCGGGCGTGTATCAGTTTGCTGTGGCCTTGTGCGATGAATTTGGTAACGAGAAAACTAACTATACTTCATTAACTAACCCTGTTCATGTATTTGACGAACAATATATTAGGATAAATGATGGTAAATGGGGAGAAAGGACTAATCTTGGTATAAGGCTTAAGGTGTCTAACTTAGATAGGCAAGTCAGCCATTATAAGGTAGCCGTTATTCAGAATACGGTAGGATACAATGGGGAAACGCAGCCGGTAGTTGATTATTTTATAGAAGGTATTCATCCTATACTATTATTCTGACCTTAATAATAAAAGAACCACATTTGAGCATATTTCCTTGAAAAGGGCTGTGTACAACACATCAAGAGGAATAGTGTCAGTCGGAAACCGTCTTCTTCAATATGGTCTTACGGCAGAAAAAGAATGGAATTTGCAGCCTGTAGTTTCTCTTATGGGGCATTTTCTAAAATGGCAGGCATCTGTCGCTCATGAAGATCTGTATAAAGATGGTAATGCTTGTTCGTTGTATGTGGGATATATGAGGAATGAAGTGTATCCGTTTTCTATCTCGTTTAAGACATCTACCGGTTATAAAACTCCAGCATTCGTTCTTGTTCCCCCACCTTCTGATAAGGCAAGAGAGGAAATGAACAAAGACAGTATCCCATACCAGTCTATAAATGCATATGCTCCGGATTGTTCAGGAGTGGAAAGAAAATATGTATGGCAGTATAGCAATACGGCAGGAGATGGGGTATTGATTGACGACGATGCGGTTGTTATAGATGAAGAACAGAAAGAGTGTAACAACCCGGCTACTGTAGGTCAAACTGTTGTAGTGGAAAGCAATTTTGCCACTTTTAAAGGTAAATCAAGATTTATTATCGATTATGATGATATTGTAGGAACCCCTATAAATTATTTGTCTGAAAATATAGGTCTTGTAGCTTGTAATAATAAGGAGAATGGAAACAATGAAAGACAGATATGTGATATAGCTACCAAATACAGAGAAGACGGAACACAGGATTATATGGAGCCAATTGATCATATTAGGTTACCAGAAATGGAAGGAGACTGCGAAGTCCCTCATCGTCAAGAATCTATATTGTCAGCTCCAGTTCCACTAATAACAGGCCTTGTAGAAGATTATATCTATAAGGTTCTTAGCGAAATGGAACACGTCTCTACAGATTATCTATATACCACAGGAGGAGAAAATCAGAATAAGTATTCTGTGTTGTTTAATTACGAGACAATGGATTCTTTATCTGAATGGATGGAGGAAGCATTTTTTGGGTATAGCGCTGGCAGCATATCAGGTGATGGCAATCAACACCTTTGTTCTGAGTTTTATCCATACTTACAACCTGGATCTGTTTTAAAAACCGTGTCTGATGCTATATACGTATTAGATACCATGCCTTGTACATGCGGATGTTATATTGAGAGTTATTGCTCTGATCCTACTGTGTCAAGAACTGATTATAACAACTTTCAGAATTATAATTATCTTCTTGGAAGTTATATTCTTCATATAGATGGATGGAGCCAAAAGATAAATGATGTAGGAGATTGGCGAGCCGGTAGATCTACCAGTACAGTCATAAATAATCAGTATAGATCAAAGAACGGACCCAGGTATTGTATTGAGCAATTTTGGCCTGAAGCTTCTGAGAAGTTGCAAGATATGATATATAAAAATTCGGATACCGGTATAGATGAAACTGATTGGAAATTTGAAGGGTATGTAAACAATGCTACATTTAATAATCCTACAGGGGATAAGCTTAATATTGGATTCGCATCTGAATTTGTGGTATGGAAGTTTGTCAGAAATGTAATGACAAATGCAAGATTTATTAGAATCAATAGACCAGAAGAGTGGGACATAGAAGGTTATAAAGACGAGAACAAAGTTCTTTATCTTGAAGCTCTTGGAAAGGTAGATGGCATAATGGATGCTGTGTCTACCAATTACGTTCGTGTTTCTTTTTGGAAGGATGTTGAAACATGGTCCCCTCTTGGAATAGTACCAGTTGAATTTGATAGACCTGAGTATGAATCATCTCATTCCGTTATTGTTAACATAGCAAGACCGGCTTTCGGAGAAATAAATGAAGAGTTTTTTGATTCTATAGGTCAAAATTATTTTTATGTTACAATAGAATCTCCTATTGTAGCAGTTCCTTGGATAATGACGTTTAGACAAATTCAATTTTGTTCTTATAAAAATTATGATACCCCAGAAGAAGAGGAAGAAGAAGGAAAGAAGCCTTCCCGTGCTATTCTTGGAGTCGCTTTTGCTACAGGTAAAACTATATATCCGTATATTTTTGGTATAAGAGAAAAGGAGGTAAATAAGATTGATTTGTCTGTGGATTCTATAACACTTAGATCAACTGTCTTATTTGCATCAAAATGTCAGACATGTGGAGATAGGCCCATCAATTGCAAGCCTCGTCCTTATAAATACGGGGATTTTGCATATTGGGAATCATCTGAGAAATATCCTGCTAATTTTGAACTTTATGATAGTAGCAGGATGAAAATAGACACAGGCAGATCTTATGGTGATCCAAAAAAATCAGAAGCTTATTCTAATATTATGAATAAGTTAACAGAATATTATGGTGCTCCTTTGTCAGACAAAAATGGATTATCTTATTTCAAGGGTCATTCTTATGGAGGGGTAGATACTTCTACCGTATTTTGCCAGCAACCTATACGTCATTACCGGTTTCCAGATAATAAGCATATACCATTCATGAACAGTGATGAACGTGGATATGACATAGCTTCTGAAATATATCCGGTAGGTATTATGGTAGATGAGAACACCATACAAGTGTTTTTGGATTTTGCAGTGGATTCTGGTTTGATTACGCAACAACAAAGAAATACGATTGTAGGATATGAACTGTATCGTGGAGATAGGAGACTAAATAGGTCGGTTGTGGCTTCAGGATTGGCCTACGATATGCTTAGATACATAGGAGACGATGGTAATGTAAATATCTATCCTAATTACCCATATAATGACCTATCACAAGATCAATATAATTATACGTCTGGCAAAAGAGACGAGTTTATATCTCATCCTTTCGACAAAGGAGGAAACGTGTGGTATTCATTCTGTTCACCTGATATTTATTTCAACAAGCCAGAACTTCCAAATGAAGTATGTATAGACGGGTTTCAAAGAGGAATGTCTGTGGGCAGTTTCGTACCTGTAGAAGATCATCCAAAATGGACTATCTTAGGTCCTGCCGCATACACGATGGCTGCGTCGCTTGCCGCAGTTGAATCAAGTGCTACAATAGCAGCTATGATAGCAGAAGAGCTTCAGATAAGGGCGCAGTCTGGATACATAGGAGGGTCGGCCGGTCTTACCGGAGGAGGATTCCTGACTAATTTAAGTGTGGCCATGCTGTTTTCTTCAATGGTGTCAACCATCAGTCAGACTCTTGCTAAAGGCCCGATATTGTATGGTAAGTACCGTTATGATTGGCTTAATACGTTTATAAACAATGGACCAAGACGTAATCATGCATGGTATTATACTTCTGTGGGATTATATAATTCAATGATAGGCATAACAGATCAGGATAAGTATGAACGAAATTTTGCCCGTGGTTTATCTTCTGTTAAGTACATTAAGTCTGGCGTATATCCGATGATGGATGCCAGTATGTCTTCTAAATGGGGAACCGGTAGAAATGATAATGAGGGACGTTTCTTATTCGTTAATAATATAGATCGTGAATCTTCGTTATTTTTATCATTTGGTGATCCAGGTGAAAAAGGAGATGGTAAATCGAAATATTTATTGGAATATCCGAACTATGTTTACAATTACGACAGTAGCCGCATAGATGATTCGGTTATTGCTGGAAGTGATGTTGTAGCAGGAAGAACATTCGAGCAATCCAAAACAGTATCGTACATCTGTTCTCCGTATATGAGACTTATGCGATATAGGCCGGATCAATATGGACAGATAGAAGATATAAAATGGATTTCCATAGGCGGATGTGGCTTTTTCACTAATGAAAAGAAACTGATATTCGGTGGCGATACGGTGATAACCAGATTTTCATTAAAGAGAAAATTTCCTGTTTTTTATAATAGCGCTTTTGGTATTGGAGACATGATACCATTCCCATACATGGATTACAGAAATGTAGGGTATCCAAGATATTTTGTTAATTATGATACTGGAGAAGACGCTCTTGAGACAATAGATAACGAACGTTTCAATAGCTGGACATCATCTAATAAAGGAAGATACGCTTTTTATCCAAACAGGAAGAGCTTATACGAATTAAATGGTGACACATCCGGCAGGTACGTTAATGGAAGATTTTATACATGGTTCTATGGCATTCCTCAGTTCCTTGTAGAGTCTGAAATAAATTGTAATTTCAGATTAGAGGGCCCTCAGCCTCATGAATTATTCTATCCAAAAGTAGGAGATTTTGTTTGGTGGACACAAGAAAAGAACGTATCTATCCATAGGGATAATGATTACAAGATAAGTCCTATCTATTCGTCGAGGATGACACTAACACCAAATGTATTGCCGGCAACATACGAACGACGTTTTTATGACTGTGCTTACCAGCGTCCTAATGGTGTTATATGGAGTAGGGCTGACGTATCTGAAAACAGTCAAACAGATCCGTGGCTGACGTACAAGCCTATGGACTATCATGAGTTCCCAACCAACAACGGGAAGCTTATTCACATGAAGCGTATTGAATCCGATCAGATTCTTGTTAGGTTCGAGGATCAGGTTTCACTCCATAACGCCATAGACGTAATCAAGGAGCGCACCTCCCCAGGGCAGGCCGAGATGGGCACCGGCGGTCTGTTCGCGTCCCGGCCTCTGGAGTACAACACGACCGACCTCGGTTATTCTGGAACCCAGAGCACTGAAATAATTAGTTCAGAGTTTGGTCATTTCTGGGTAGATACTAAAAGAGCACAGGTGTTTATGACCGATCCTAATGGACGTAATCTTAAGGAACTTAGTGTAGGTATCAGACATTGGCTTAAGCGTCATCTTCCGTTTAAGATTCTTAGATACGGAATAACTAATATCTTAACCGGTACAGAGATGACAGAAGAAGATACAGACAATAAATTTATCGGTCTTGGTCTGTCTCTTGGATGGGATAACAGGTATAAGAGAGTACTTATCACGAAAAAAGATTATATACCTGTTAAGAACCCGGCATATTATAAATACGATGGTGGAAGGTTCTTGTACAATGAAACAGAGGTGCTGTCAAACGATAAGGAAATATCTTTAAAAGACGAACAGTATTTCAAGGACGTGTCGTTCACTATCGGATATTCGTGTCTGAAGCAAGAATGGATTTCTTATTATTCGTTCTGTCCTGACTATTATATAGAACAGCAACAATATTTCCAGACAGGAATAAACTTCCCGGCATCGGGTGAAGAAGGTGGCTTATGGAGCCATTTGCTGACGAATAAGAGCTTTCAGACATTTTACGGA
>OGPL01002577.1_pt1 | contig 13049 bp, 8 predicted proteins | sample 1552901 | NCBI WGS metagenome assembly OGPL01 (sample SAMEA2580244, study PRJEB22360) | human gut metagenome | biome: human gut; feature: human-associated habitat; material: faeces | place: Denmark | collected 2008/2010 | reverse complement strand
CGGCTACGAACGCGGCCTGTCAGGTCGCGGAAAGACTCCTTGATGCGGTAGTACCTGTCATCGTGCTGAGTCCTCGGGTTGTATCGGGGCTGGGACATAAAGTGCATTGCGTGTGCAAAAATACTACTTTTTCACGAAACCCCTGTGTACTACAATTCAAAATCGAAGGATGCGTTTGTTGAAAATCAACTTGTTAGCAACTGTAGAGGCCATAAAAATTGATGAAAAAAAATATTGAGTATCAAACTTGGGTTAAAAATGACAACGACAAAAAATAACGAACATAATAAACTCAATGTCCCAAATAAGCGAGAGCAGAACCAAACTTGTTTGGATCCTGCCGAGCGTGAGGGACTTCGCCCGAAGGGCAATGTCCCAAATCTCAGATTCCCTGAGTTTCAGGGGGAGTGGGAAGAACATTATCTTTCCGATTACCTTGATTTCAAAAACGGCTTGAATCCCAAACCCGATAAATTTGGAAGAGGAATTAAGTTCATTTCTGTAATGGACATTCTCAACAATACAGTCATAACCAATGATTGCATTAGGGTTTCTGTTGATGTTTCGGAAGAAGAATTGCATAATTTTTGCGTAGAGAATGGTGATATGCTGTTCCAACGTAGTTCTGAAACATTGGAAGATGTAGGTAGAGCAAATGTTTATATGGATGACAAACCTGCCGTGTTTGGAGGATTTGTAATAAGGGGCAAGAAAAAAGCAGAGTATAATCCTCTGTTCTTTCGTTACTTGTTGGCAAGTCCGTTTGCTCGCAGAAAGATAATACCAATGGGGGCAGGAGCGCAACACTTCAATATTGGTCAAGAAGGTCTGAATAGGGTGAAACTTCATTTTGCGTCATTAGACGAGCAAAAGAAAATCGCCACATTTCTGTCTCTTCTTGACGAACGCATAGCAACTCAAAACAAAATCATTGACAAGTTGCAATCTTTAATCAAGGGAATTAATCAGAGGGTCTTCATGAATAATGGCATCAATTATAAACTTGGAGAGATCTGTGAGATTAGGAGTGGTTATTCCGGAAATCAACTTTTGTCAAAGAAAGGATTAAAAGTGTCTCGTATAGAAACAATTTCTGGGCATAAGGTGAATATAGAACGTGTGGGGTATGTTGCACCTTTTGAATCTTCAGATAATTATAGATTGCGAGTTGGAGACATTTTGTTCAGCAATATCAATAGTGTTGAATACATAGGCAATACCGCATTCATAGATAAGGATTATGATCTTTATCATGGAATGAATCTACTCAGATTGATACCTAACAATATGGTGGTTATCCCATTCTATTTATACTTGTTGTTGAATACAAATAGAATGCTCAATCGCTTTAAGACTGTCTGTAACAAAGCTGTATCACAGGCAAGCATAAACCAAACAGAGTTGGGAAAAACTGTTGTTCAGATTCCTGATATAAATGCTCAGAAACAAATATGTGAGTTGTACCAAGCATTATATGACAAATTAGAGTCTGAGAAATACGCAAATTCACTTTTCCAAAAGCAAAAGCAGTATCTGCTTCGCCAACTGTTTATATGAACATCTGGCGAAGCAAGTATTGCTTCTGTTTATTGTAAAGGTCACTCAATGCAAGTTGGGTTGATAGTTTCCTTTCAAATGACATCATTAAGTCCGCTATATGATTTTGTTTGCTATTATTGGGTATTGGTATTTTCAAATCTGCAAGAGTAGACAATACAATATATGGGGTATTACTTGAACTTTTTTCTATTGCAATTCTTTGGGGAAGCAAGACTTTTAATGCCCATTTCACATATTGGATATTCACAGAAAAATGATCTAAAACATAAGTTCTTTGATAGGCATTAAACTTGCCCTTATAGTAATTTATATATCCCAAGTTGGCACCATTTCCTGATATCAATAGGGCTTCAGTATCAAAAGCATAACTGTCAATATTAAACGGCCGTTCTGCACATGTAAAGAATAGATATTGTCCATTTTCAACTTGTGCATTAGCGTCAAGTTTTCCAGTTGTTATTTTGCAAATATCGCCCAGTCTTACATATTCCCAGCCATTGATAAGTTCTCTGATACAATGTTGTGCAATTCCCTTGATTAGGGATTTAGAAGTTTGTAGGTCTGCGATTATAGATTATGCGATAAACTCCCATGATACTGATTTTGCAAAGTTTGGTTCTTTGTATGAAACGGCTGGTGAGGGTGGAACTCCAACAACTTCAAATGCCAGTTTCTACGATAATGGCAAAATACCATTCATCAAAATTGACGATTTGAAGAAGAAGTATTTGACTAAGAATAAAGACTTTATCACAGAACTCGGTTTGCAAAAATCATCAGCTTGGCTTGTGCCTACACGTTCCATCCTATTTTCCAATGGTGCTACCATTGGAGAAATCACAATAACAACATATCCTGTTTGTACTAAACAAGGAATATTGGGAATTGTACCAAAGCCAAACATTGATGTAGAGTTTTTGTATTATTTCATGTCTTCATCTTACTTCAAAAAAGCTGTTAGTCGTATTGTTACAGAAGGTACGATGAAAACTGTCTATTTGAAAGATATAAACAATATACGTTGCCCAATACCAACAAAAGAAAAACAACTGGATATAGCAAAGATGCCATCTGCTCTAAACTCCAAGATTGATTTTGAACAAAGTATATTGAAACTATTCGGTTCGCAGAAACAATACTTGCTTCGTCAAATGTTTATGTAAACATTTGGCAAAGCAAATATTGCTTTTGTTTTTGATAGCATTCTCCCAACATGGTAGCTTTCCTTTCTTTCTCTGTAATGGCATTTAGTATTTTGGCTATAGTCTTTTGCTCTTCAATTACAGGAAACCGATGCTTGGTGTTGAAGTAATCTGCCATAGAGACATTCAGTAGACCATGATTTCTTGCCCCTTCACCAGCAATATCAGACAAGCCTCTATGCCATTTAGTTGATTCGAAGTAATAGGCAAGATAATCTGAATCAACAATGGTTTCATTTGTTTTGAAGCATATATAAAGAGTTGATAGTACACCTTCGTCATAATTGTCTAATCGTTTGACGGTTCCCCAATCATATCCAGCAGAGTAACTTCTGTTATAAGCAAATTCTCCTTTATGAAGCAAATAATATCCTGTAAGATTTTCGCTTGCAACGGATTTATTAAAGAAAGACTCTTGATTAACTAAACCATATTGGGCAGCGATAGTTAGCACTAATGAACACTTGGAATCCTTGTTTTTTGTAGCTATGCGAGAACTAAAGTCACTCATCTTGTAAGTAGATAGTGCTTGCTCAAATCCCTCAATACGACACATTGGATATTCTTGGTTTGGAGAACAAAAGACCTTTTCAACAATCGCAGACTTTAGTTTTTTTAAGTCCTCAATTAGCTTGCTTTGGGTAGCGATACGCTCATCCAGCAAAGAGATAAATTGTATAAGTTTATCTTGCTCGTCTTGACTCGGATAAGCAATATGAAATTTTTCTAATATATCATAACTTAGGTTTTGCTGCTTTGTTCCTTGGGCATATTTTATGCCTATAATATTGCCATGTTTCTTATACCAAGAATACAAAAACTCGTTTTTTACATCTCCTTTTTGAGTAAAAGCCATGCAAGCTTGACTTATTGTTGATTCTTTGCATGTAATAGAACCTGTACCACGAACCCCATCTGCTTCTAAGCCATAAATAGCAATTACAAAAGTTCCTGGATGCAGCAACTTTAGATTATTTGCAGTCGCTGCATCTTCTGATATTTTCTCTTTTGTATCTGAAATGTAGTGCTCTTTTAATTCCCCACTAGTAATCCAATTCACATTGCCATCAAAGTGCTCTTTATTCAATCGACTTGGAGTATTACCAGAGTATAAATCAAATTGCTCACCTATCGTACTAACACACCATTCCCCATAAAATTTTGGAAATCTCAAATGGGGTACATTCAGTTTATTTTGTTCTTTATATGTTGCCATCGTTATTTTAAATCCTTAATTGTTTGTTATACTTTACTCTACTGGTATTTACTCTTCTTTTGGGTCGATGTCAAACGGAAGCAATGGTGTATCATCATCATTGCCATTATTGAATCGGTCGAAATCTGAGATATATGAACGGTCTTGAATAACCTTAAACTTCTCATACTCAGAATAAGCCTTATCTCTTGCTTCCTCTTGGGAAACCTTGCCTGCACTACTCTTTGCATCATAATCCATAGTTGCAAGGAATTGTTGTAAGCGTTGCTTCCAATCATCCATCGTTGTGATAATATGACGCCGTGCACGAGATTCGGCAAGATCAAGAAAACTTGTTGTTATCGTATTGAGCTGAGACAGTTCATCTTCTGAAAGATAATTCTTGGCAACAATCGTATCAGACTTTTGCACTCTGCCATTAGGTGCTTTTTTCCATGTGGTCAAGCCCATATGTGGCATTTCTGCATCGGCACGTTCATAAACAATCTCTGCTGCCGTATGATTGGTAACTGCCAAGTGCATCATATTCTGTACCATCTTATAAAAGAGTTTGGTACTCTCAGCTTTTGCATCATAGTCAGCACTACACTCAGCGTAAATGTCAGTTATCTTTTGATAGTATCTACGCTCTGATGTGCGAATTTCACGAATGCGTTCCAGCAAATCATCAAAGTAATCCTTGCCAAAGTGCTTACCTTGTTTTAAACGCTCATCATCTAACACATATCCCTTAATAACAAATTCCTTCAATACAGAGGTTGCCCATATACGGAACTGAGTTGCTTGATAGCTGTTAACTCGATACCCCACAGCTATGATAACATCAAGGTTGTAGAACAACGGAGCACGCTCTACATCACGCTCACCTTCAAGTTGAACTTGTTGAATTTTTCTACAAGTTGCCTCTCTTTGCAATTCTCCCGACTCATAAATCTGAGAAATATGATAGGCTATAGTTGCCCTATCAACTCCAAACAAAGAAGCCATTCTTTTCTGTGACATCCAAAAGGTCTCACTGTTGAATATCACTTCAATGCGAGTCTCACCTTGCGCAGTCTTATATAGTAAGATATTGGATTCCAACGAGTTCTGCACAATCTCTGTCGTAGATACAGACTGCGAGAAATATTCTCTTGCTTGCTTCACCAATGGCTTTCTTGTATCTGCATTCTCTGCTATTATCATACAAGCCATTCGTGAAAGATGGAACGTTTCTACCTTACGAAACGCACCATTGCCCACTTTGAACATATCAACCGCATGGTTGAAATGTTCATCTATAGTCATGCCTTTACTACCAGCAACATTGATGGCTTTATCTATCACATTTTGGAATTTCCAATATGCTGAATATCCCATGACATTGCAAAGGTCACGAGAGTTCCAATATTCTTTGCCGTTATCATCCACCTTCCGAATTTCATCGAATGTAGGACGCATATCTGGTACATTATTCTCTTCCATATATTTTATTCGTTAGATGGTTCCAAAATGAAAATGAGTTCAGACTCTGCAACATCGCACTTGTCGAACAAGTAGCGGAGACAGGCTATCTTACCCTTATTACCCATAGATGTCCAAAGATACTTATCAGTACCTATTTGCGTGCAATAGTTCAAATCAGCTTGTTTAGCAGTCCAAAGATATGCACCTCCATCATAGAGGGAATCGATAATATCAGGATAACGCTCAGACAATAATAATACAATTTTTATAAGCATATCTTTCCATATCGTTTCGTTATACTCATGTCCAAACACACGGAATCCTCTAAGTATTCTATTTGTTGGAGAGAAAGATTCTTCGTCCAAAGATACTTCTTCAACAGGTTTTGGCAATGGCTTGAAATCTGTTTTTGGCAGAGGATACAAGCGCAAGAAAGCTTCACATATCTCTTTACTACGCTTTTGTAATTCTTCTTCCGTCCATTTTTGACAGTCAGTAACGCTTCTTGTTAAACGATATTTTGAATCCTTATAACCAGGATATACAATGTTATCTACCGTTCGACCATCACGTTTGATTTCAAAAGCCTTATTACTTAGTTCACTATTTATACCTGTCAATGTCAGATTGGCAAACGTATGCAAATATCTTTCTTGAATTTTCTCAAAATTATCACCAAGCATTTCACGCCACTCTGCATTTAAGGTTTGTGGCATAATGTGCTCAATCGTTGCATCCTTACTCTTCATGTCGGATGCCACATCATTATATTCACCATGCACAGAGTTTTCAAGTCTTTCAAAAAGAAAAATTTGGAAAGGTTTGAGCATATGATAAGCATCACGATTCTCTATAGCTTCGACAAACTGTGTATCTCTTGGCAACTGATAGTTTCCATCACGGCGCAAAATATGATAAGTCAAAATATCAGAGTAAGTAAAGCTATATTCCATTCCTGCTTTTTCATACTCTTCCATACTTTTTAGCACATCTTTATGCAAAGCGCAGAAAACCTGAGTTAAGGCATTTCCTGGCATATTGCATACAATACGTCGAGCCATATAATTCTCGACTAAGCCTATAGCCTTGAAGATTTCATCTTCTGTAAGGTGCTTTTCATCAGCATATTTCAAAAACTGAATAAAGAACACATTAGCCACATCAGTCTCTATATTGCAAATATGACGCATTTTGTCAGACAGTTTCTTTGAGTTGAGTTTACCCTCTGTAACTTGCTGATAATATTGAGCATAAACAAGCATCTCTGCAAGTTCTTCCTTACGGTCATGCCCTAACATGTACTTCTTCCATGCACTATATAAGTTAGACAATCTCACAGGGCGTTGGAGTTGTTGCTTGATAGTTAAGTAGTCACGAAGAAACATTGTTGGTTCGTTCTCCGTAGCTATCTCTATCTTTTGCCAATATGTTTTGAAATAATATTGCTGTTCTTCTGCTGTAAGAGACATCAATAAATAGTTTCTAATCTCATCAGCACCTGTCAAATCCAAGCCTGTAGAATTAAGACTTTCAAAAATAAGTTGAGGTTGGTCATTACCATCCAATTCTATTGATATAATTTGCAAACGTTCAATAGCATTCAATAAAGCATCAAACGAAAGCTGATGAGGTTCTTTGGTCAAACGCTCATAGAAATATTGATAATTACGGGTCATCTTAGAATCTTTCACATAATTATCTACATCATGCTCAAAGATTCTATCGTAAGCCTCCATATCATTTTCAATGGGTAAAAGTTTGATTTTTCTTTCTGTACCACTAAACTTTGCCATCAAGAATTCCTCTTTCGCCTCTTCTATACTTCCTTTATCACCTTCAAGTTTACCATCTTCTACGGCATGAATGCCTGCCAATAACAGCAACGAAACTGTTGTAAGGCGTTGCTGTCCATCAATGACAAGTCGATTGATGCCATAGCCATCTGCTGGAGATGTAACTATAGAACCAAAGAAATGAGTCGGTCTGCCAGAATGAACCAAATCCACCAAGTCGTTGAACAACTGATTGCAGTTCTCGGTTAACCAACTATAATTACGCTGATATACAGGAATGATAAATTGCACTCTACCTCCTGCTATAACTCTACTTAACAATAATGCATCGCCCTTCATATCAATATTCTTTTAATATTCTACTCTACCAGCCCCAACTCTTTCAGATATACATCAATCTGCTTGTCGAGGTCAGCACGCTTAGCTTCCAAATCCTTGATTTCCTTCATGACCGCATGAATGTCGATAGGCTCTTCTTCCTCGAACGTATCTACATAACGAGGAATGTTAAGGTTATAGTCATTGTCGGCAACCTCTTGTAAAGTTGCCAAATGACTATACTTCTCGATTTCCTTGCGCTCACGATAGGTATCAACTATCTTCTTAATGTGCTCTGGGCGAAGCTTATTTTGTGTCTTTATCTTTTCAAACTCCTTGCTGGCATCTATGAAGAGTATATTATCATCATCCTTGCGGCACTTCTTTACCACAATGATACAAGTTGGGATACTTGTACCATAGAAAATGTTGGCAGGCAAACCGATGATGGCGTCAATATAGTTCTTCTTCTCAATGAGGAAACGGCGAATCTTACCTTCTGATGCACCACGGAAAAGAACACCATGAGGAGCAACACATGCCATCGTTCCACCTTCATTAAGATGATGGATCATGTGAAGTATGAATGCATAGTCAGCCTTAGACTTTGGAGCCAAGACACCAGCCTTGCTAAATCTATCATCATTATTAAATTTCTCCGCTGCACTCCAGGCTGCAGAGAATGGCGGATTAGCTACTACCGCATCAAACTGTTCCTCAGGGAAAGCATCATCTTCAAGAGTATCTCCATTCTCTATGTCAAAGTCACTAAACTTAACTCCATGAAGCAACATGTTCATTCGGGCAAGGTTGAATGTCGTAGGGTTCTTCTCTTGACCATAAATCAAATCAGCCTTACCATTGCGAGCAGTACGGAGAAGCAATGAACCTGAACCACAAGTTGGGTCATATACATTTTTCAAGCGTGTTTTGCCTGTAGTAACTATATCTGCAAGAATCTGACTTACTTCCTGTGGGGTATAGAATTCTCCAGCCTTTTTGCCAGCTCCTGCGGCAAACTGACCTATCATATACTCATAGGCATCGCCGAGAATATCAATATCAGAAGCCTCGTTTAAGCCGAAGTCGATACCATCAAGAGCAATCAATACTTCACTAATCAAATTGTTCTTATCCTCTGCGGTCTTTCCCAATTTAGGAGAAGCGAGGTCTATATCAGAGAACAAACCACCAAAATCCTCTTCACTATCGTGTCCAATGGTACTGTCCTCTATTTTCTTCAATGAACGCTCCAGCTGTGGAAGGATGTTCTCCTTGCGATTGATAGCCTCTATTACAGAAGAATACAGGTATTCTGGCTCGATAAAATAACCGAGTTCATTCATGCAAAACTTCTTCAACTCCTCCTTCAGTTCTTCCTCATTACTTGCCCAGGCTTCCTTAAAGTTACTTCCATCCTCTTCAAGTTCAGCATCAATACACATTTCTATCTTTTCAGACAAGTACTTATAAAAGATAAAGCCCAAAGTGAAATACATGAAATCACTGGCAGACATATTGCCACGCAAAGTATTGGCTACTGTCCAAAGTTGCGTACGCAATTTTTGTTGTAATTCTTCACTCATATTTTTCCTTTTTATTTTATTCCCAACTGAATGTTTCGATAATTTTACGCAATTTTAAAATCAATGACTCTTTAAGATGAATACGCTGCAAGAAACGCAGTCCCTTTTTCTCCTTGATAGCCTTCTGCAAAATTTCAGGCTTTTCCCGATGTAAATAATCATACTCCTGCACATATTTGATAAGTGCATCTTGACTTACTCCCACTTCCGTAGCCAATGAAGTAACCGCATGGGCTCGTGCCTGAGTAACATAGGTTGTCAGACGACTCTCCAAATCCATCTTGCCATCAGCTTTCGACTTTACAAATCCAGCTTGGTCATTATCAACATTGTCACGGATGAAGTGGTCGATAAGTTTAGCCTTATTGCGCATAGCAGGGTCTTTTATCATCGTGTCGATGATATTCTGTCGTTTCACCTGATAATCATCGCTTGCAGGATTGAGGTCTTCTATCAATTCCAGTATATATGCGACATTAATAACATCACTATGCAACAACTCCAGACAGAAATCAATATCGTCGATATCTGCTGTTGGGTCTTCATGCGCCATACCTTCATCTTCTTTGCCTTTGTCTTCGTTCTTGTCATCCTCATCATCTTGTATGAATCCCATCGTCATATCAAGATATTTAGAGCGGTAATCATTGTATTCCTGCTCTGTCATTACCAAGGATGAATCATCGGCATTCCACTCTTCGTACACCTGAATCTCAGAATGTTTTCTGATAATATCACGGAAAGCGAGGATAAAATTACGCTTATCGTACTCACTCTGAAGTTTGTCAATGGAAGCCATGTCCGGATAACGCGCTTTAAAGTTCTGACATAACTCATCCAAATCTTTCTTTACATCTGCAAATGGTTTGCGAAGTACGAATCCCAGCGCCTCAGGAGCGTCAGTATTGCTGAACAACTTGATAGCTCTATCTACATTGTCCTTCAAATTACGGAAGCAGACAACTTTTCCGAATCGCTTTTTCTCATTGAGAACACGATTCGTACGACTGAAAGCCTGCAATAAACCATGATATTCAAGGTTCTTGTCAACATACAGCGTATTTAGTTTCTTTGCATCAAAGCCAGTAAGAAACATACCAACGACAAGCAGCAAGTCCAACGGTTCCATGTCAGCACGTTTCTTCTTCATGCGAAGATTGATGTCATCATAATATGCACTGAAATTGTCTGTTGTAAAAGCAGTTCCGTACATATTATTATAATCATCCATGATGGTTTGCAGCTTGTCACTCGTAACCGTGTCGTCAACAAAACCATTGTTCATGCCAGTGTTATCATCATCTTGGCTTTCGTTTGCAGCGTATGTGAACACAGCACCTATCCTTATCTTAGGATGTAATGACTTGAAGATGTCATAGTACTTCAAAAGCATAGGCACAGACTGGACGGCAAACAAAGCATTGAAATCACCATCGTATGTTGACTTGTTGAAGTTGTTGAGGATGAATTGAGCAATCTCCTTCATTCGCTGTTCTTCCATCAAGTCAACATCGCCTTGACCTTGATAATACTCCACAAGGAAACCGAGTACATTCTCATCAGCAATAGCATCCTTTATCAAATAACGATGAAGACACTCGCCAAAGACCTCTGCCGTGGTATGCTCGCCCTTGGCATTCTCTGAGAATATTGGAGTACCAGTAAAGCCAAATATCTGTAAGTTCTTGAAGAAACCAACAATATTCTTATGGCAATCACCAAAATGACTGCGGTGGCATTCATCGAATATCATCACTACTTTCTGGTTCTTGACATCTTGCAAATGCTTGTTGTAAGCATCACGAGTAACTGCACAGTTTAACTTTTGGATGGTGGTAATGATTATCTTTGACTTTCCACTCAATCGCTTTATTAGCTCATAGGTGTTATCTGTACCATCTACTGCCCCAGGTTCAAAAGCCTCATACTCTGATTGTGTTTGCGTATCAAGATCGTGACGGTCAACGACAAACATCACCTTATCTATACCATCAATCTCAGAAACAAGTTGAGCCGCTTTGAATGAAGTTAAAGTCTTACCGGCACCAGTAGTATGCCATATATAACCATTCTTGTTAGAGTTCTGCACCCTATCCAGAATTTTCTCTACGGCATAATACTGATATGGACGTAATACCATCAAGCATTTGTCTCCCTCATGCAGAACGATATACTTGCTTATCATCTTGCCCAAGGTACATTTGTCGAAGAAGAATAATGCAAACTTGGAGAGATCATTAAATGGCACATTCTCAGCATCTGTCCAATTGAAAGTGAACTTGTAGCCACTGTTAGGATTGTTGGCAAAATAACGAGTGTTCACACCATTTGAAATCACAAACAACTGTATGTAGTCAAACAAGCCATGAAACGAAGTCTTGTGGTAGCGCTGTATCTGATTGTAAGCTTGCTTTAACTCCACGCCACGTTTCTTTAGCTCTATTTGAACCAAAGGCAAACCATTGATAAGTATGGTAACATCATAGCGACACTTCTTTCTACCTTCCACTGTAATCTGGTTGGAAACCTGGAACTCATTCTGACACCACTGCTGGCGATTGAGAAATTCAACCCACACACGTTCGCCTGTTTCCAATTCTAATGGAAACAGGTCTCGCAGTTTCTTGGCTTTCTCAAAACGAGTACCGCCCTCTAAGTGAATTTTTATCTTTTCAAATTCACTATCCGTAAAACTTGTACGTCCATGACGGGCAAGTTCTTTCTTATTATGCTTTTCGAGTTGAGTCTTGAAGTTCTGGTCAAGATTTGTTTCTTCTTCAATCTTGACATATTCATAACTCATATCTTGAAGTGTCTTTATCAGTCCCTGTTCCAGGGCTGCTTCACTTTGTGTCACCATATCCGTTTCGTTTATTATTGTCGTTATAATACAATATCTAATAGCAAAAATACAAAAAAAAAGCCGAAAATCATCCCTAATCATTTACATTAAGGATGATTTTTAAAGTTATTTATGCAAAAAGAAACGAATATGTCAGAATATATTGATTTTTCCAGTTTTTGCCGATTTAATCACTTACTATAAGTCTTTCATGCATACATTTAATAAAACATCAGATTATCGGTTGGCATAATGGTAGCTTTGTTATAGCTTTATCTTTATTTTTCTAAATTAGGACATAGCCATGCATAAACTATGGCGTTTATGCAGCATTGTCACTTTAAAACATTATCTTTGCGTCAATTAACATTATACTATATTGAGATGAGAAAAGAAGTTGTCTTGTCTACATTCTATAGTGACGGTGAGAGTATCTTTAAAGATGTGACAGATAATTATAAGAAGACTTATCCTCACATTAAAAAGGTCGAGCTACAAGCCATTTGCGCAATAGAGGAATTGGAGCCGGACAAATAATTGATAGAAGTAAGGATTACATTTATATCTGAATAAATTGCAACATGAAGTGGTGCGATTAAAATTATCGAAAAAAGCAACTGTGGAATAATATTTTTTAAGATAATAGTTTGCTCTAATCCAATATAAATCTGTATCTTTGCAACCAGATAAGCGTTCTGTAACACAAGAAACGGAAGAGGCTGAGAAACAATGCATTGCATTTGTTTCCAGAATCTTACAAAAAAGGCTAAAAAGAAGCGGTACAACTTTATCGCTAACAGGCTGAGAATAAGCATATTACATTTGTTGTTCATTTTCTCTGCACTTGTAAAAAGGGTAGTTGTACCGTTTAAAAGATAAAAGCTTAACTATCAGCAACATCCACATGTTGCATCGGGAAATAAGTATAAATAGGGAACGCAGCTGCGTTCCCTATCTGTTAGCCCCACTCCTTCTTCACATTAAAGCAGGGACAGGCTTTGTTGGCAAATTCATTATGACCATGAATCGTGATGGATATTCCTCCTTCAGCTGCTCGATGAGCGAGCGCATTGCCGCTTTCTGTTC
>OGPL01002574.1_pt1 | contig 13058 bp, 8 predicted proteins | sample 1552901 | NCBI WGS metagenome assembly OGPL01 (sample SAMEA2580244, study PRJEB22360) | human gut metagenome | biome: human gut; feature: human-associated habitat; material: faeces | place: Denmark | collected 2008/2010 | reverse complement strand
GCACAGGCTATATACAGCAATACCATCGGAAATGAAATAAATCCTAAAATTCTATGTGCAATCTTCCAGGTATCTTCATCACGCACAGTCCATGGCAAACGAAGGCCGGTATGTCTGTTATATGGCAACTTCGGCGATACAATACCTATAAAAACCATTATGCAAGACAATAATACCATAGCAAATAGTTTCTCTCCATTTTCCGAAAAAGTAATGACATCAACTGCACTCAGAAAAGCAAAAACAATACCAATGATTAAAATGCTAATATTGCAAAGTGTGGTAACACGGAAAATACCAAGCCTTAAATCGTCAGTTGTTAGACTTGTAAACAAGGCCAAATTACGATACAGTACGATACCTGCAATCAGCATACATATTCCTGCCATTAGAATTGATACGACTTCATTTTTCACACTCATTGTAATCATCATAGATAAAAATGTAACAAACAGAATCAGACCTCTTTTCTGGTTTGCCTGATACAACAACTTTTCTTTTTGCTTTTTTCTTGCTAGCTGTTCATTTAGTTCCGCCAATTCTTCCGCCAAATTTCCATTACTATGGATACTCTCCTCAATTCCAAGCAATTGACTAACCGATACATCAAGCAAATTTGCCATTTCAATCAAAACATCTGCATCCGGAATAGATAATCCAGTTTCCCTTAGTTAAAGATATGAACCCTCTTTATCAGTCTACTTTTCCAATAAATCGGTAGTATATCTCTATTTCCTGTATTCTTTCGTTATCCTCATTCGTTGTTGCTTCGTGAATAAGGATTTTTTCTATCATTGCATTTAATAACGGTGCTGTCAGTTCCTTTGGTACGGAATACTCCTTGATTAACTCAATCCACTTTTCAGCACCTATCATATCCTGTTCCATTTTACTTAATTCTTCTCTTAGGTTGGTTATCTGCTGTTCCAGTTCTATCTGTTCTTTTTGGTACTTGCTGGACAACATCACAAAATTTCGCTCTGTTATCTTCTCACAGGCTCTATCTTCATACATTTTCGCAAATAAACGGTCAATCTCATTTTGTCTGTTCTCGGCTTTCTTCAATGTACTTGCCTTTTTCTTCTTTTCCCGTATTCGCTCTGCATTGCCAGCCTTTTGTATCTTATTCAATACCTTTTCTTCGTCCTGCTGTACTGCCTTAGCCCAATACTGCAATCGTTCCAATACAGCTTGATACAGCACATCATAGCGGATATAGTGCATAGAACAATAACCTTTGCCAAACTGTCCGTAGAAACTACAAGAATAATAACTATACGGTGTTTTATTTGCCTTATTTGTCGCAAACCTCATAGACCAGCCACAATCCGCACACTTGACAAGCCCTGCAAATATCGGCGTTGCCTTTTCCTTTGTCTGTCTACGCCTTGATTTTATCTGCTCCTGCACACGATAGAACACTTCCTTGTCAATAATCGGTTCGTGCGTGTTTTCTACTCGAAACCATTCGCTTTCGGGCTTTCGTACTTTCTTCTTGCTTTTGAAAGAAACGGTTGATTGTCGATTATGAACGCTGTTTCCGATATAGACTTCACTTTTCAATATCGCCTTTACATGAGCAATCGTCCACTCATAACGCTTGCTTTCGGGCTTTCCCTCAAAGATATGAGCAAAAGTACCGTACCTTGTAAAATTCAACCAAGACGCTGTCGGGACTTTTTCTTCTCGCAGTATTTTTGTGATTTTGGCACTACCGTAACCTTGATAGGCTAGAGAGAAGATTTTTTCAACAATCCATTTTGTTTCCTCATCAACCAACAGTTTCCCTTTGATGTCGGGGTGTTTCTTATATCCTAACGGAGCATAAGCCCCATAATACGCACCCTCTGCAAATTTCGTCTTAAAGGCTGATTTCACTTTACGGCTCGTATCTCTTGCCACCCATTCATTGATGATGTTCTTAAATGGTGCAATCTCACTTTCGCCTTTTTCGCTGTCTACACCGTCATCAATCGCTATGTAGCGGACATTATGACTAGGGAAATACAATTCTGTATATTGTCCTGTCATAATATAATTTCTGCCAAGACGGGAAAGGTCTTTCGTTACAACACAGTTGATTTTTCCTGCCTCTATATCCTCAATCATTCTTTGAAAACTCGGTCTGTCAAAATTTGTTCCCGACCAGCCGTCATCAATATATTCATCAATCACATTCAAATGATGTTCTTTTGCATATAGACGCAACATACTTCTTTGTGTGGTAATGCTGGAACTTTCGCCCTGTAATTCATCATCTCGGCTTAACCTAAGATAAAGTGCAGTATTGTAAATCTGTTGTTTCATTGTCAGTTATCCTCCTTTATAACTAACCCGTGTTTACAATACCTGCTTGCAAGTAAAGTATAACACGGGTACTTTTTGTCATTCAATCTATTTCTTACAACTGCACCGATTTTATGCGATTGTCTGCTTTGCTTTTTCCAGCATGACATCAGTTAGAAGTTCTTCCATTGTTTTGCCCTTTTCGGAAAAATGCTCTTTTACTACAATCTTTGTCTTTCCTCTGTTGCCAATGCCACACTTGCCATTTTTCTTTTGAATTGTTTTTACAGCATTATCAATAACACATACCCCCTTTCTGTAAAATCTTTCTAAGCAATTCAACGGCTTTTGTCATAGCCCACAGGAGTTCCACCTCTGCATAGTTCTTATGTAGCCGTACCCATTGCGTGCGACGCTCTGAACGCTCAAGCTGTGGCTGTACGGGAGTATCATTATCTGACAGTACAGGTCATGGCGATAAAAGAGGACAAATCTTTTATAAGAACACAAATAGGTTTTCGCTCGCTCTTGCAGGGGAAAGGTCGTGGCGTATTTGTTTCAACGGCTCGCTGTCTGTCAAACGTATTGAATTGCTTTATTCAGTTGTCAAAGAACACGAAAGAAGAAAATCATCTTTCCTATATACTGCGTTGGAAAAGAGGGGAAACGTAACCAAAATCCAAAACTTTTTCCGTTATTAGTACAAATGGAACGGTTCATTTTGGCAATCAACGGTTGATTTTCTCCTTTTTCACTACTATCTGTACAGCAAACGTCCATTTGCTAAGTTGAAATGGAAAAATTTTAACTTCTTTTCTTGCACCATATAGGGATAGACATTGTCATTTTGCTAAGTTAATGACGAAAAAAGATTATTTTTCTTTTCACACCCTAACTACCTATGCAATACCGTTACTGCCAACTATGAAATGAAAGATTTTGTTTGCTCCATATAGGGAACGACAACTACCAAATGTTAAGTTGAGAATGAAAATATTTTCTTCTTTTCACATCAACACTCAACTGATAATGCCTGTTTGAATACAAAATGATGATGCTTTTCTTCTTTTCATAGAACACTGTCCACAAATCACGAATTTCCGTCATTTTTTCAAAACTTTTTTCTTCTTTCACTTCATATAGGGACAGCAAGCCCCGATTTAATGACCTATTTTCAAAAAAAGTTTAGATTTCCTTTTCTCGCACCATATCTGTACGCAAGTAGCCGTTTTGTTGCAGATTTAATAAAAAATTTATTTTTCTTCTTTCACTTCACATAGGGAATGAAAACAGCTCTTTGCTGACTAAATCTGAAATTTTTCAATTACATTAAAAAATACCGTCATTCTCTTGTGGAACAGCGGTATCTATACGTTCTTCTATGGTTGATTTCTCTAATTGTAATAAATGTTTATGCTTGTCTTTAAGTTCTGCCTGCTCAATCATATCTTTCAGTATCGTTGTATGATTTTCTCTGTCTAATGCCTGTACCATTTTTATTGTTGGTGCAACTTGTCTTTGTAGCCAATGCAACGCTTTTTGTAAAGTGTAAGGCTCTGGCTTTGTGGTTAAGCGTATCGGCTCTCTGTTTTCCCCTACAAACCATGCCCAATCATCATTTGTTTTCCATTGACTTTTCGGTTTATCATCTTCTCTATCAACAAAGCGGACATAATGATTGATGATAGAAAAAGCGGTGCGTTCAGCGTCCCGATAGGTCAGTAAATCTACAACCGCATAATAGGCTCGTTCATTCTTCATGCGTATTTCAAAACGGTTCTTAATCTCCGTATCTTCAATTTCTGTGCCATTCTTGACATACTGCTCATAATTTTTCTGATAAGCACACATATATAATTCGCTACTTGTTGAACCGAGATATAAGGTTTCTCCTGTATTCTTTGGTAAATCGCTACCGCATTTTTCTGTACCGCTGTAATCTTTCTGCATACGAAAATAGGAAACACATTCGCCAGCCTTGTATTTTTCCTTTAACTTTGGAATATCCAATATTCCTGCTCGGTCATTGATAGCCAAATCAAGCCGTTTCATCACACCACCAGCCGTCATACAATCCAGCATGAAGTCATACCATGAGCGTTCCTGTGCCAGCAGATAACATTCCATTTGCCGACAGCCTTTGCCTTTCAGTTCCAATAAAACACCTAAATGCTCCTGCATGGAACACATGATATTGATGTCGCCAAGTACATATTTGCTTTCATATCCGTATTTTCCATAATCTTCATAAAGCATATAATCAGATTTCAGTTGTAATACATCACGGATAATCGCCAATGCGTCCGTAGTAGGAAAGCGGACACGAAAGTAATCAATCAATAAGAATAGTGGTTCTTGCGGATTGAAACGCTCAATCTGTTTTTCTATGACTTCTCTTAATTCGTCATTCAATGGCTGTTTCCCTTTTTCAATGCGGTTGTAATATTCACGGCTGATACCACAGGCAACAGCAAGCCTTGTTTGTGTTACTCCGTATTCCTCACGCTTTTGTCTTAGTTCTTCAATAAAGTTTTTATCATTCATTCTAAAATTCCTCCAATCAAAAAAGCAACTACCGTATTTGATAATTGCCTATACTTAAATTTCTGCAAAAGAAAAAGACAATCAATTTCTCGTTTGAAATCAACTGTCTTTCCTATGTCTTGTTCAATTTTCCCAAGTGATAATGGCATAATTTATATCACACCATGTAAAATGCAGTTTCGCCTTGTAAATACAGCGTTTTCCGCTTAGTAGTGTATATTGTTTCTTGTTTTTTGTGCCCCCCTTGTTAGATAACGGGGGCTTTGAACGGCTCGCAGACTCGCCCAACCGACGAAGTGAACCAGCCCCTCGCCAGCAAGCTGGCGTGCCGGAAAGTCTGGAGACTTCCGCTACCGTGTCCGGTTCACTTCGTCGGTATAAAAATTTCTTATGATAACACACAACAGCCTGTTATCTCTTTATCCTTCCATGTTTTTAAAGAAACACCTTATTTATGCTCTAAGGCTTTCTTTTTCTTAAATACCGCTAGAATTGCGATACCTAATGCACTGATGACTAATAAAGAAGTGAATAGACCTACATTTGTCTGATCGCCTGTTTTTGGATTGCCTGTATTGTTTATTTTATCTCCACCGTTATTCGGCTTTTTCTCTTTATCCGTATTTGGTGTTGATATTTTTCTCTCTTTGACTGTGACTTTAATCGTCTTAGTATAGGATGCTCCTTGGCTGTCTGTTACCTTGTAGGTTACTTCATATACCCCAGCTTTGGTTGTATCCACCTCATTCTTCACAACTTCGAGATTTGCTGTGATGTCGCCGTCTTCCTTATCGCTTGCTGTTACATCTGCTTTTGGGTCAAAGGTATCACCGACTGTAATTGTTTTATCGGTCGCTGTGATAATTGGTGCTTCGTTCAGTGTTTCCATCTTCGGATTCACTGTAACCTGAATTGTTGTTGTATAGGATGCTCCTTGGCTGTCTGTTACCTTGTAGGTTACTTCATATACCCCAGCTTTGGTTGTATCCACCTCATTCTTCACAACTTCGAGATTTGCTGTGATGTCGCCGTCTTCCTTATCGCTTGCTGTTACATCTGCTTTTGGGTCAAAGGTATCACCGACAGTCAGTACTTTATCCGTTGCCGTGATGGTTGGTGCTATGTTTAAGTCAATCAGGTTCATATCCCAAGTTGCATTATAGACGACTGTTTTTGTTACTGTATCTTCAATTTGAGGTGACCATCCTTTAAAAGTATATCCATCTCTTACCGGTATTTCTCCGAAATCCGGTGTTTTAGAACCTGTTACGATGTTCTCAAACACTTTGTCTTTGAATACTTCTTCATTGTCGACCCCATCAGTATAAGTGACGGTATAACGTGTCTTTGTTCCCTGTGCTGCAGGAATCGGGAATTTAACTTTTTCTCCACTTGGCATATTGATTTCGGTCTTGCCATTAAGCGGATACCAGTTTTCTTCCTTAAATTCAGCATTATCTGCATCTAATTTGACAGTATACTTTAGCTGATAAGTATAATAAGTTTGGTTACCTTCCGTTGTTGTAGTTGCATTCGTCAACTTCCATGTAAAGCCATTCTCATCTTGCTGAATTGTTGTTGGCAAGTTGCTCACTGTAACAAATGGAGCAGAACCGTCAGTAACAGTTAGATTTTCACCAGTAATCCCACTGACAACACTTTCAGAAATAGCTTCGAAGACTTTCATTAAATCTTCAGTTTTTCCAGCGATAAATGCTGTATCTGGACTTTGTGCGATATTATCTGCCAGAAAATCAGAAACCAACGGACCGCCTTTATAGGTGGTTTGATTCTGTGCTCCATAACACACGGTATAAACCTTTGATTCATCCTTAAGAACTTTAGCATCTTTAGTTGTCAAATCAATAATATTTTGACTTCCACTGCTTCCAGAACCTTTTTCATCATAGATGACACCATCAATTACAACATGCGTATGTGTCCATGTAAATATTCCACCAGAGCATTTTTCAAGATAATAGGTTGGTGCTCCATCGGTTAATACAACTGTGTTTCTATTCTCCTTTTGAATTTCCTGAACCGTAGACTGCTTAAATAAAGAAGATGCCTGTTTTAATCCAGCTTGCAAATTAGTTCCTTCATTTGCCCTTAATGCTTGAATCGAATCAATAGCACTTTTCTTTCCTTGTTCCGTAGAAACATCTGTCCAATTTAGAACTACCTTAGTTCCAGTAGAAAATTGGACAACGGCTAAATAACGTCCCGTGTTTTCTTTCTTTCCTGCGTATGTCGTGATAAATTCAGCAGCCGAATTTTTTAAAGTTTTTAGGCGTGAATCATCGTTCATACTCTTTGATGTATCAAGCACAAGAACAGTTGCAGACTTTTTGGTGAATGATTCAACCTTTTGTTTAGTAACAACTTCCAAGGTAACCTCATAAGTGTTGTCAGCAACAGGCGTGGCAGTTTTATTAACAGAATGAATTCCTTCTGGTAGCGTCTGCTGTAATTTACCTTCAACCCATTGACCAGAACTGTCATAATAACCATTTTTCACTGCATCGTTTTCACTGGTAAGAGCGTCAGCGTTAACAGGTGCTAATGCGAAACACAAGATAAATGCAAGTGCAAAACTTGTGAACCTCTTTAGATTCATTGTTCTTTCTCCTTTCTTAAATTTACAACAGACGATTAAAAAATTCTATTCCTCCCTTCCTGCTTTTATATCATTATCAAAAAGTACACTTTTTAACAGTCTATTGTATCACTTCCATTATAAGCGATAATGCCTATTTTTTCAATACTCGTGGTATTTTTAGCCGTTTTCCTAACCATAATCTCTTGCTAAGGTTGATGGTATTCCCTGACTCATGATTATCAAAAAGTGTACCTTTTAAGAGTTCAGCACAAATTATTTTTGTTTTAATAAGCGATATTCCCTTAATTTCCTGTAAAATGTGGCTTCACTCATTTTGCATACTTCCAAGACTTCCGATAGAGGAAGCCTTTTCTTTTCCCATTCATGGACAAGCTCCCCAAAGTTCTCTGGAAGCGCGATTTCTGGTCTGCCGAATTTTATTCCTTTTGCCTTTGCCACCGCAATGCCCTGTGCCTGTCTTTTTCGGATGTTTTCACGCTCATTCTGTGCCACGAACGATAGTATCTGTAATACGAGGTCGGCAATGAATGTTCCCATTAAATCTTTTCCATTCCTTGTATCTAACAAGGGCATATCTATAACGCATATATCAATCCCTTTTTCTTTCGTCAGTATTCTCCATTGCTCCTGTATTTCAAGATAGTTCCTGCCTAGTCGGTCAATGCTTAAAATATAAAGCAAATCGCCTTGTTTTAGCTTTCTTACAAGCTTTTTATATTGCGGACGTTCAAAACTTTTTCCAGACTGCTTGTCTATGTAGATATTTTTTGAAAGTACATTTCTTTTTGATAGTTCGACAATCTGTCGTTCCTCATTTTGGTCTATGCTGGAAACCCGTACATATCCATAAACCTGTGCCATTTTTTATTAATCCTCCTTCCTATGGATATAGATAAATATCATAAACAAAAAAGCACCTTACTGTAAAAGTAAAATGCTTGGTAATTTCTGCCATCAAGAAGATACGCCTTATCACACAGCTTGTAAAGAGTGCTGACGCATTGCGTTGCAACAGGTTCTTGACAAGCTATGAGCTAAGACGTTGATAACGAACAAGCAGAAATGAAATAGTGTGCTGTTTCGCAGCATAAAAAAAGAGATACCAACACACCTATGCAGTATCTCTTAGCTTAGTAGCAATATTCTTTTGTTTGCAAGCAGGCAAACACAGGTTATTTCTTAATATCCTTTTGTTTGGGAAACTCCCTTTTCCCATTTTGAAACTGTCTGCCGAACAACATTTAACTTTACTGCCATTTCTTCCTGACTCATTCCCCTTGTTTTTCGGAAATGCTTTATATTCTCATTAATCATAATTTCATATCCCTTCTATTCGATATGTACATGTACATTATAAATTATACGAATATGCTGTTTCCGATACAAGCAATGGAAATTAACATTGGCTATTTTTTCTTTACACTTAAAAGTTAATTTGTGAATACCCGATAATTCTCTTCCTTATCGTAATCCTTGTGGATTCCATCATCCTCATACATCGTATAACTGCTGTTTTTATATCCGATAAGCTGCAGATGTTCGGTATCAATATCTTTCACACACTCTGCTGCTTCTGCAACCGGGATGCATTTACCACTTCGAATGAAGAGCGGTACTTCATTTAGTGCCACATCTACATAATGAATACCTTTTGCGAGAACCTCTTCAGAAATGCTTCCGTCCGGCAGGAACTTGATAAATTTCATTTCTTCCGGCAGATAAACATAACGGCCTCTTGCGTTCTGCTCGTAGACCGGAGCGATCATGATCTCGTTTCCAAGCATCAGCTGATCCTCTATCCTGATTGCTCTCTTGTCATCCGGATAAACAAACCCAAGTGGTTTGAAATACATGTCATCATTCAGCACAGCTTTCATGTACTCACTGTACAGATACGGCACAAGACGATATCTTGTATTAATGACAGCGCGGAAATCCTCGATTTTTTCAAATTGATAACATTCCTGCTCTCTTGTTCCCGTTGCTGAATGATTACGCATCAGTGGTGTGAATACACCAAGTGCAAGAAAACGAAGCAACAGTTCTCTTGTCGTATCACTGCCAAATCCTCCAAGGTCAGCACCTGTATACAGGAAACCGCACATATTCAGAGACGGCAGCATCTTCAGGTTAAGAAGGATATGCGACCACCAGGATTTATTATCGCCTGTCCAGATTCCGCCATAACGGTGCATTCCGATATAAGAAGATCTGGAAAACATCAGAAAACGTTTTTCCGGGTCAATGCGTTCAAAAGCTTCTCCTGCTGCTCTTGTCATATTGTAGCCAAAAAGATTATGTACTTTGTCATGACGGATCTTTTTGCCATCGACATTGTGATAAAATCTTTTGTAATCTTCCGGATTATTTGCAATACTGAGCATCTTGTCCTGCATTTCCCAGGGATGGGTCTTGCCTTCGGTATCCTTTGCAAACTTTCCGGCAAGTTCTCTTGCCTCTGCAAGGCCTTCGGAAGAATAAAAGATCGCAGGCTCATTCATATCATTCCAGAAACCTTCTATTCCCTGTTCAATCAGAAAACGATATTTGTCCCCGAACCATTTTCTGGCTTCCGGATTCAGCATATCCGGAAAATGGGTGTCTCCCGGCCATACAGCCGCAATGAAATCACTGCCGTCTTCTCTCTTGCAGAAGTAGTTGTTTTTTACACCTTCCTCATAGATCTCGTAGCCTTTTTCCACCTTAACACCTGCATCAATGATCGGGATCAGGCGAAGTTCCTGGTCTTTCATTTCCTTTACAAATTCAGGGAAATCAGGGAAGTTTTTCTTATTGACTGTGAAGTCCTTAAAATCCTGCATGTAGTCAATATCCATGTAGATCATGTCGATCGGGATATGATTCTCACGATATCCTTTTGCCACCGTACGGAAATCTTCTTTTGTTGTATAACCCCAGCGGCTCTGTCCAAAACCAAAGGCAAACTTTGGCGGAATGTAACTGCGTCCGATCACATGGCGGAACTGTTTTACGATGTCGTAAGCATTCTCACCTTCAATCACATAGATATCCAGATCTGCATTTTCGCAGGACACTTTGAGGGTGTCCATTCTGGTATATCCGATATCAAAGGTCAGTTTTGACGGATAGTCAAAAAACAGACCGAATGTAGTTTTACCACTCACGACAATGAAATTGTGAGCTCCATACAGAGAACGCTTGTCCTCTGTATGTACCGGATCATCTGTGCAATTACTGATATAACAATACCCTCTCTTGTTGATTCCACGATTGGCTTCACCCAGACCATAGACAATGTCATCTTCATCCATGATATAAGTAAAAACAAATCCTTCCTCCTGACTGACCTCTCCATATGAGAGAACGCCCTCAGTTGTTTCAATTTTTTCAGTCAGTGCCTCCGTATTAAATGGAGTTCCATATCTATATTTTCTAATCATTTCTCTGTCACCTGGTGTTTATAATATAATACAAATGCTTCATATGGGTTCAGAATAATTTTTCCGTCGAATTCTTTTCTTCCAAGGTTTGTGATCAGACACTCTGCGCCTTTAAATTCTTCCGGCACTTCTACTTCTGCATTCTTGTCGCTAAAGTTGCAGACGGTCAGAAGTTTTTCCTGATCTCCTTTTCTTGTGTAAGCAAAAATCTGCTCGTCTTCACGATAAAGCGGTTCAAATTCGCCATAAACAATAATTTCTTTCTCCTTGCGCAAGCTGATCAGTTTCTGATAGTAATGGAAAACAGAATCCGGATCTTCAAGCTGCTGTGCTGCATTGATCTTCTTGTAGTTCGGATTCACTTTGATCCACGGCTCGCCCTCTGTGAATCCAGCCTGTTTGCTGTCATCCCACTGCATCGGAGTTCTCGCATTGTCACGGCTTCTCAGCATCAGACATTTCATCATGTGTTCCGGAGTCATAAGACCTGATTCAGTAAACTCTTCAAAGTAATTAATACTTTCAATATCACGGTAATCTTCCAGTTTGTCAAAATAAACATTTGTCATACCAAGCTCTTCCCCCTGGTATACATATGGCGTTCCCTGCATCATGTGAATACATGTAGCCAGCATTTTTGCAGATGTTTCTCTGTATACCGGATTGTCATTTCCAAAACGGCTGACGCTTCTCGGTTGATCATGATTACCTAAAAACAAACTGTTCCATGCTTTACCCTGGAGTTTCTCCTGCCATTTGATCATGATGTTTTTAAACTCTTTAAAATCATATTTTTGAGTTGTCCACTTTCCATAATCTCCGCATCCACTCTCCACATGCTCAAATTGGAATACCATATTCAGTTCATTTCTGTCTTCACCCGCATATTTCTGTGCTTCTTCAATTGTAACTCCAGCTGTTTCACCAACTGTCATGATATCATATTTTGAAAGGACTTCATGATTCATTTCCTGAAGAAATTCATGGACTCTTGGACCATGTACGCTATATGGTCCAAAATCGCCATAAAGTCCGTTATTCATTTCTCCATCCGGAAATCTCTGATCCTTGGAAATCATACTGATAACATCCATACGGAAACCATCAATTCCTTTTTCACACCAGAATTTCATCATATCGTAAACTTCCTGGCGTACTTTTTCATTTTCCCAATTGAGATCCGGCTGTTTTTTTGAAAACAGATGCAGATAATACATCTGTGTCTGCGGATCATATTCCCATGCAGAACCACCGAATGCTCCGCCCCAGTTATTAGGTTCTTTTCCGTTTACCGGGTCTTTCCAGATATAATAATCACGATATGGATTATCTTTTGACTTGCGGCTTTCAATAAACCAGTTATGTTCATCCGATGTATGATTGACTACAAGATCCATCAGAATCCTGATGGATCTTTTGTGTGCTTCACACAACAACTCCTCGTAATCCTCCATAGTTCCATATTCTTCATAAATTCTACGGTAATCAGAAATATCATAACCATTATCGTCCTGAGGTGATTCCAGCATCGGAGAAATCCATAACACATTTACCCCAAGTTCTTTAAGGTAATCGAGTTTCTGTATGATTCCTCTGATATCTCCCACGCCATCACCGTTACTGTCTTTAAAACTCTTAGGATATATCTGATATACTACGCTTTCTTTCCACCATTTTTTCTCCATGTTATTAATCTCCTGTTTTTTTATTCTTATTTTGTTTACTGATACCTGCGAATCACTCCGCTGCTGCACTGCTCCCGTAATTTACACTCTTACTTGCCTGCTCCGGCAACAACACCATTCATGATCCATTTCTGGCAGAAAAGATATACCAGAAGTACAGGAATAAGTACTAGCAGATAAGAAGCAAACGCCAGGTTATAATCTACTGAAAACTGTTCCAGCTCTGTTTTTCCACCCTTTGCAGAAAATTTTCCGTCGGATGATCCGCCACATCGGACACGTCTGTCCTGTTCCCTTTCGGTGATTTTATGATAAACCTTGTATCTCAGTAAAATCAACAGGTTTCTCGCGAAACTTAAAATCTAACCAAATTTTTAATTTTATTTTTATGCATATTAGACAAAAAAATAAGGACTCTGTCATTCTCTGACAGAGTCCCTCTTTACCAGATAAACCGGACTTTTTATATTTAATTCCTTCAATTCTCCTCCCTGAATCAGC
>OGPL01002567.1_pt1 | contig 13079 bp, 13 predicted proteins | sample 1552901 | NCBI WGS metagenome assembly OGPL01 (sample SAMEA2580244, study PRJEB22360) | human gut metagenome | biome: human gut; feature: human-associated habitat; material: faeces | place: Denmark | collected 2008/2010 | reverse complement strand
GGCTACGAGGAGGCCGGTCAGCTCACCGAAAAGGTGCGCCGCCGCCCCTATAGCGTCGTCCTCTTCGATGAGATCGAAAAGGCCCACCCCGACGTCATGAACATCCTGCTCCAAATTCTGGACGAGGGCAAGATCAACGATGCACAGGGCCGGACGGTGGATTTCTCCAACACGGTCATCTGCATGACCTCCAACGCCGGAAGCGGCGACAAGAGCACCTCCGGACTCGGCTTCAACAAGAGCGAGGAGCAGCTGAGCGAGGAAAAGACCCGCAAGGCCCTGAGCCAGTTCCTGCGGCCCGAGTTCCTTGGCCGCGTGGATGAGGTCATCGCCTTCAAGCCCCTGAGCCAGCAGACGCTGGAGGGCATCGCGGCCCTCATGCTGGACGAGTACAAGCCCAGCATGGAATCGAAGGGCATCGCCTACCGCTACACCCCGGCGGCGCTGTCCGCCCTCGTGGCCAAGAGTCAGGGCGGCAAGTTCGGTGCCCGCGACCTCCGCCGCGTCATCCGCAAGGCGGTGGAAGACCCTGCCGCCGAGCGCATCATCGACGGCACCCTGAAAGCGGGCAGCAGCCTGACGGTGGATGCCGAAAATGGTGAAGTTATCTTGAAGTGAATGCTTGACTTTTCTGTACTATCGCATATAATAAAGACAGAAAGACAATGAATTCGTGCATAGAATTCACACCAAAAGAAGAAAACCCCTTCCTGGAGTTGCAGCTCCAAAGAAGGGGTCTTCTTTTTAGTGCTTACAGTCCTTGTTCAGCATTCTGTCAAGCCACTTGCTGATGAGATTAGAAGTCACACCAGCTGCGACAGATACCATGAAAGACAACATCTCGTGCATAGGACACACCTCCCTTCCCAATGAAATTGGGTCGGTAAGGACCGTGAGACAATTATAACATATAATTCGACCAAAAGATACAGTAAACGGCACTCCGAAGCAGTTCGGAGTGCCGTTTGTCATATGCAGACTTAGTCGAGGGAGACCGGGAACTCGGGCTTGTTGGCCATACGGGCATTGGTGCGGCCCTCAGGGAAGATCTCGCCGGCGGCGGTCAGCGCCAGCTTGGTGAGGGTGGGGCCTACCAGCTCATACACCAGCACCGAGAAGAGCACCACGTTGCGCACCATGTGGCCGTCGGAAAGCTCGGCGGCCTCGGCTGCCATGCCCAGCGCCACGCCAGCCTGCGGAAGCAGGGTGATGCCGAGGTACTTCTGGATGTTGTGGCTGCAGTGGGTGGCCCGGCCGCTGACGAAGGCGCCGGAAATTTTGCCCAGAGAGCGGAAGGCGATGTACACTACGCCGATGAGGAGCACCAGCGGGTCGGAGAGGATGTTCAGATCCAGCTCTGCACCGCTGAGCACGAAGAAGAGGATGTTCACCGGCGACACCCAGCGGTCGAGGCGGTCCATCAGCTCATCGGAAGTGGGGCAGATGTTGCAGAACACCGTACCGGTCATCATGCAGACCAGCAGCAGCGAGAAGCCGCAGTGTATCGGCCCGATGTCGAAGGTGACCATGGACAGGCCCACCGTCAGCAGCACGAAGGCCACGGAAAGGCAGATGAGAAGCTGTTCCATGCGATATTGCGGGCAGCAGCACGAAACCAACGCGCAGCCGCCCTTTCCTCCTTTTTCTCAGTCAGGCGCGTTTCCTTGCTGCTTGCCAAAAGCCCAAAAAACACAGCACAGTAATAAATTATACTATTCAACTTTCTAAAAAGCAACATCTTTTCAGGCGGCAAAATTGAAGATTCCTTAATAAATGGCCGAAAAAGGCGAAAAAACAGGGCCGCTGCCGATGCAGTAGCCCTGTTGTATGCAACAATCGTGAATTTAGTTGAACTTAAAGATCTTCCGTGCGATGCGGTAGCCGCCCACCACGATGGCGTCGCCCTTGGGGAAGGGCAGGTTGGTCACGCCGCCGAAACCGAAGCGGATGGAGCGGTAGACTGCGGCGCTGGTGTGCTCGCGCAGATACTGCCACAGGCCCTTCTGCTTTTCTTTCGCCTCGGCGCTGCCGTCCAGCAGCAGGAAGATGTCGCTGACGGCCATCATCATGGAGAGGTAGTGGAGCATATAGGCCCGCAGTTTCTTCTCGCCCTTGAGGGCGTCGAGGTCCTGACAGTCGATCATGTGCCGGGTGACCCGCAGCTGCTGATCCACCCGCTTGACCATGATGCTCTCGTTCACGCTCTGGTCGGCACGGCCGATGAAGTAGCGGTAGAGGTCAAGGTCCATATAATACATGGTCTTGACGAAAGGCAGAGGCTGGTAGACGAAGATGTTGTCCACGTAGAAGGTATGCTTGGGCAGCTCCAGGCCGCTGTCACGCAGGATCTGGGTGCGGTAAATGACGGTGTGCATCAAAATGTTCTGGCTCGGCGGAAAACGGCCGATCTCATCCCAGGCAAACACACGGTCCTGCGGCAGAATACTCTTGTAGCTGACGGTGTGGTGGGTGTTATCCACCACATGCTCGTACACATAGTTGCACATCAGCAGGTCCACCGGCTGCTCCATGGCGGCAAAACCGCGCAAGGTCTGCATGACCTTTTGCAGAGCTTCGGCATCCAGCCAGTCGTCAGAGTCCACGACTTTGAAGTACATACCGCTTGCGTTGCGGATGCCCTGGTTGACACCCTCGCCATGGCCACCGTTTTCCTGGTGGATGACCTTGACGATGTTGGGGTATTTTTCAGCATAGGCATCGGCAATTTTGCCGGTGTCGTCCTTGGAGCCGTCATCTACAAGGATGATCTCGGCCTCCTCCCCGGCGGGCAGCAGCGTTTCTACGCAGCGGTCCATATAGGCTGCGGAATTATAACACGGTACGGTAAAGGTGATCAGCTTCATAACAGGCCTCAATTCTTATAGTTTCATGCTTATTTGTGGGGTACGGGGCCGGTCTGCTGCACATTTTGCAGCCAGTCCTGCCAGGTGCGGCTGGCAAAATCCGCCGCTTGGGTGATCTGCGGCCAGAACTCTGCCATTGGCTCATCATAAATGCCAACGGTGGCGAAACCGGCGGCGCGTGCGGTGGCAATCCCCACGGGGGAATCCTCAAACACGGTTGCCTGCACGGGGTTCTGCACGCCAAAACGGCGCAAAGCATCCAGATATACATCCGGCTTCTTTTTGCCGTCAGGGTTCTTGCAGTCCACCGCAAATTCAAACCAGCGCATCAGCCCGTGGGAGGTCAGCGCGGCTTCGATCAGCGGTGTTTCGGTGCCGGATGCCACGCACATGCGCACACCGCGTGCGTGCATGGCTGCCAGCACCTGCTCAACGCCCGGCTTTACGGTGGCTTCCTGCGCATAGCCGTACCGCGCTTCGGCACGGATCAGCTCTGCGCATTCAGGCTCCGTCAGCGGCACGCCAAGCTGCTGCACAAACATCGCGGCGGTTCCTTCCACCGTAAGGGTCATGTTGGCCATGCGCTGTTCATGGGTGATGGTTTTGCCATATTTTGCAAGGATGCGGTCCGTTACATGGTCCCACATGCCGGTGGAGCACAACAGGGTGCCATCCATATCAAAAATTGCGTAAGGGGTCAGTTCCACGGCGTACCTCACAATCGTTTTGGGGTGCAAAATTGTACCCTGCAATAAGCAATACGTTTTAAGGATACTAAATTTTGCAAAAAAAAACAACCCCTCCGGCATAACCATTGCCGGAGGGGCTTCGCACCGGGTGGGTGGCCTGGTGCCTGCTTGCTTGTTTCAAGGTGCAACAAACAGTATTATGGTGAATCAATCATCCATATCTTATTTATGCCCTATTCGTGGTAAATTCCGGTCAGAGCCGCATCCTTCTGCGCACCATTACCGTGTGCGGGTCCAATCGTCGAGAACGATACGGTACCGTCTTAGTACTCCCGGTCGAAGCGGCAGAAGTCATGAACGCCGGAGGGGATCACGTCGTTGTAGACATCTTCCGGCAGGTTATAGGCTTCCTCACTGTCCAGAATACCACGTACCCACTTTGCAAACGAACGAAGGTTCAACATTGCAACCCCATCTCCTTTCTGTCTTTATTATATCCAGTGCAGGGGGATTTTGCAATGCACGCTTTGTACAATCTTACAAAAGTTTTTTGTATATTATAAACTATTTCGTTATTTTGTATATTTTGCGGCTGCATCTGTACGCGTCACGCGGACATTTCGTCTTGGTAGTCCTCCCATGCCTCCTGCATGGTATCGGCGGAAAAAAGGAACTCGCCCGTTGCGGAATAAACTTCAATGTGGCCTGCTACATACCGGAATTGTGCTGTCATGGGAACCCCTGCCTTTCTGCTTTGCTATGGTTTTATTATAGCAGACATCCAGGGCGATAAACCGGACTTCCAGTCCTCGCAGACGAAAAAGCAGGGTGATAAAGTGTACTTTAAGCCTTTGTGCGGGCCACATAGGCGGCAAAACCGCGCAAAAAGCGCATCATACCCAGCACCCACAGGCACAAAAGGAACCAGAGTGCCGTGTATTTTGGGCACACAAGCCCGGCAAGGTTGCCCCATTCCTGGCTGTAATCCCACACCTCAACATGCAGCAGACGGCGGCAGGCAAGCCCGGTGCCCAGTTCCAGCACCGAAACCCCAACCGCGCCGATCCCCGCCAGCAGCGGGGTGGGCAGTGGCAGGCGGCCGAGGGCATCCAGTGCGCAAAGGCAGGCCCCGCCCGCCAAAAACATCGTCCAATGGGTTGTGCCGCGCCAGGCGATCTCCAGCGCAAGGTACGCGGTACCGCCCATGGCAAACAGCACCAGCTGCCCCGGCGCAGCCAGACGGTGGAAACAAACAGACATACAAACGCCCCCTGTACAGTATGGAAGAATGACCCCGTCATCCTTTGCCATAGTATGTGCAGGGGGCGCAGCTTGTAACCATTTTGTAATAAAATTACAGCATTTTATTTGGACAGCTTCTTCAGCAGTTCGCTGCGGGTATCCCACAGGTTCCTGCTCAGGTCAACATAATAGCGGTGCGGGTTTTCAAAGCGCTTTACTTCGTCCCACAGGGTGCCCACCTGGGCTTTGCAGAACTTGCGGATATCAGCCAGGTTGGGGCTGGTGTAAACGCGCTTGCCGTTCTCATAGATCGGGGTGGAAATGCAGCGGGCAGTGCTGTTGACATAGGTGCATTCCTTCCAGGTCTCGATGGGGTCAAACAGGGTAATGCCGTTCTTGGTATCCACCACTTCGTCTGCCATAGTGATCAGGTCTGCCTGGGCTTTGCCGTCCTCATCATAGATACGCCATACCTTTTTCAGGCAGGGAATGGTCATCTTTTCCACGGATTCGGAGAGCTTCATCTTGGGGGTATAGCTGCCGTCATCCTCTTTCACTGCGGCCAGCTTGTACACGCCGCCAAACACGGGGTCGCTCTTGGCGGTGATCATGTTCTCGCCAATACCAAAGCTGTCCACACGGGCACCCTGCAAAATCAAGTCGCGCACGATGTATTCATCCAGAGAGTTGGAAGCGCAGACGGTGCAGTCCGGGTAACCGGCGGCATCCAGCATCTGGCGGGCCTTTTTGGAAAGGTAGGCAATATCGCCGGAGTCAATGCGCACACCTTTGGGGCGCTTGCCCATCGGCTTCAGCACTTCGTCAAACACCTTGATGGCATCGGGCACGCCATGGCGCAGAACGTTGTAAGTATCCACCAGTAGCACGCAGTTGTCCGGGTACATCTCGGCATACTTCTTGAATGCGTCATACTCGGTGGGGAACATCTGCACCCAAGAGTGTGCCATAGTGCCAGATGCCGGGATACCGAAGTCACGGGCAGCCATCACGCAGGAGGTGGAGCTGCAGCCGCCGATGTAGGAAGCGCGGGCGCCAAAGTAGGCGGCGTCATACCCCTGGGCACGGCGGGCGCCAAACTCCATAACCGGGCGGCCAGCGGCAGCGCGGCAGATGCGGTTTGCCTTGGTGGCAATCAGGCACTGATGGTTAAAGGTGACCAGCAGCAGGGTTTCCAGCAGCTGGCACTCAATAGCCGGGCCTTCTACGGTCACAATAGGCTCCTGCGGGAAGATGGGCATGCCCTCTTCAATCGCCCAGATATTGCAGTGCAGCTTAAAGTTGCGCAGATAGTCCAGGAACTGCTCATTGAAAGCACCGGTGGAGCGCAGATAATTGATGTCTTCCTCGGTAAATTTCAGGCTGTCCACTGCGTTGATAAACTGCTCCAGGCCGGCCATAATGGCGTAACCGCCGCCGTCCGGCACCTTGCGGAAGAACATATCAAAGACGGCAATTTTATCCTTATACCCTTCGTCCAGGTAGCCGGCCGACATGGTAAGCTCATAAAAATCCGTCATGGTTGTCAGGTTGCGTTTTACATCCAACATAGTACAATGTACCCCCTTATGGCTGGCTGGTGCCCGCCATTATTCCTTATTTCAATCGTTCGGTTTATTTTTGCGTTTTGGGGTCGGTTGCTCCACACGGCGCACCGTAAGCAGCATAACATACACCCACAAAACCGCATAGACAACAGCCGCTATGATGCAAAGCACAACAACGACCTTGAAATAAGTGCTTGAAAAGAAAGCCTTTACCTTCGCCATGGTATACAACAGCTCGTTGCGGTCCACGCTGCTGCCGGCCAAAAGGTCCACCGTGCCAACGGTTTCGCCCTGCATGGTAACGGTAACGGTACCCACCACATCGCCCTGCTTGATGGGCGCGGAGAGGTGCTCCGGAACATTGAAGATCTTTTCCGTCAGCTCTGCCCCGCCCTGCCGCGGCAAAAGGGTCTGCATATCATCCGCCGGGTAGATCATTACCGTATCCGTCTGGGAGGAATACACAATAGGCAGCTCGGTGATGGGCTGGGTGGTATCCAGCGCCGCGGTTACGGTAAAGGTGGCGAACGCCCAATCCATCAGCTCGGCGGTTTCGGTCAGCGCCGGGCGCGGGTCTTCGTCCGTTTTGGGACTGTGCAGCACCACGCTGACATAGGTTTCGCCGTCCTGGGTGTGCCAGCCCGCAAAATTCTGCCAGTCATCCAGGCTGCCGGTTTTGCCGCCTTTGGTGTAAGAGCGGTAATAGTTGCTGCTGGGCGAAACCAGCTTATCACTGGTCAGGATGGTATAGGGCGAATCATGCTTGGTGGAGGCCGGCATCTGGTAGCTTTCCTCCCCTGCCGCCTGGGCAAAGGCATCATAGCCCATAGCCACCCGCACCAGCAGGTATGCATCCCGCGCGGTGGTCACGTTGCCGGGATCCAGCCCGCAGGGGTCAGTAAAGGTAGTGCCGGTGCAGCCGATGCGGGCAGCTTCATCGTTCATCATGGCCACAAAGTTATCAATGCTGCTGCCGCTCATATAGTCTGCCACGATATACGCTGCCTCGTTGGCGCTGGGCAGCAGCATGGCATACAGCAGGCTGCGCAGGGTATGGGTCTCGTCTTTCCAGATATCCGCCGTGGAAGCATTTTTGCCGTACAGATAATCATAGATATAGCCCGGCGCTGTAATGCTGATGGTATCCAGCTGGTCCTGGTAGCTTTCCAGCATCAGGATCATGGTCATCAGCTTGGTCAGGCTGGCGGCGGCCATGGGGGTTTCGCTGTTTTTTTCATAAACAACCAGCCCCGTATCGGTGTTAGCCACATAGGCTGCCTCTGCGGTAACAGAAAATCCCGGTGTCAGGTTGGGGGCATCGGCGGTTTCCTCCGCTGCGGCGGGCAGGACCAGCAGCACCGCCAGCAGCAGTACCGCAAGGCAGGCAGACAGGAATTGTTTCATGGCATGTCCTTTTTGGTTTGTCGGCCCAACCTGTAAAGTTATGTGTCAATACAGGTTAAACCTTAGTATAGCAAATTCTTTCTGCAAAAAAAAGAGATTATACAAAAAAATCAAAAATAATTTGGGCAGTTTTTTATTGGAAATAAAGATGTCAAGACTAATTCATGGCCCCGGCTGTGGCAAACAGGCGCTCCACTTCGTCCGAAAGGGCTTTGTGCTCCGGTTTGGCCAGGTTGGGGTCCAGGGCCAGCAGGGCTTTGGCTTCCTGCTGGGCAACGGTCAGGGTGCGGGTATCCTGCACAAGGTCCGCCACATGCAGGGTGGGCAGGCCGTGCTGTGCTTCGCCGAAAAAGTCGCCGGGGCCGCGGGTTTCCAGGTCATACTTGGCAACGGCAAAACCATCCGATGTGCGGCACAAAAAGTGCAGCCGCTGGCGTACCGCTTCTCCCTCGTTATCCGAAATCAGGATACAGCAGGAATTCGCCGCACCGCGCCCCACGCGGCCGCGCAGCTGGTGCAGTGCCGAAAGGCCGAACCGCTCTGCATTTTCGATCACCATTACGGTTGCATTGGGCACATCCACACCGACTTCAATCACGGTGGTGCTGACCAGCACATCCAGCTCCCCGGCCTTGAACTGCTGCATCACTTCATCTTTATCTTTCGGCTTCATTTTGCCGTGCAGCAGGCCGATGCGCCGCCCCGGCAGCAGCGGGCAGGCCACCTGCTCGTAATACTGCTTGACGGCTTTCATGCCGGAATCCATTTCGTTTTCCTCAATGGCCGGGCAGACGATATATACCTGATGCCCTGCGGCGATCTGTTTTTCCAGAAAGCCGTACATATCGCGGCGCTTTTTGCCAGTGATGAACCAGGTCTTGATGGGCTTGCGGCCGGGGGGCAGCTCGTCCAGGATGGAGATATCCAGATCCCCGTACATCAAAAGCCCCAGAGTACGCGGGATGGGGGTTGCGCTCATGACCAGCAGGTGCGGGTTGTTGGCCTTGCCCGCCAGAATGCCGCGCTGCCGCACGCCAAAGCGGTGCTGTTCGTCCACAATGGCAAGGCCGAGATTTTTGAACACCACGCTGTCCGTCAGCACCGCATGGGTGCCAACCACCAGCCCGGCACGGCCATCCGCAATGGCGGCAAGGGCCACCCGCTTTTCGGCGGCTTTCATGCCACCCACCAGCAAGGTAACGTTGACGCCAAACGGCTCCAGGCGGTCGGCCAGGTTGGCAGCGTGCTGGCGGGCCAGAATTTCCGTTGGGGCCAGCATAGCGCTCTGCCAGCCATTTTGCGCGGCAAACCAGATGGCCGCAGCGGCCACCAGCGTTTTGCCGCTGCCCACATCGCCCTGCAGCAGACGGTTCATCGGGGTCTGGCCGCACAGATCATGGCAGATTTCTTCCGCCGAGCGGCGCTGTGCCCCGGTGGGTGCATAGGGCAGGCTGCGCCAGAACGGCGCAAGGTCCAGCTCCCGCATGGGGGCACCGGTAATTTTGCGGCCATGACCCCGCATCAAAAATATGCCCAGCTGCAGGATATACAATTCTTCAAAGATCAAACGGCGGCGGGCGGCAGCGGCATCTGCCGCATCCCGCGGGGCATGGATGGCCCGCACAGCGTCCGCTTTGGGCGGCATGCGGTAGCGGGTCAGCAGCTCTGGCGGCAGCGGGTCATCCAGCTGGGCCACATATTCCAGCGCCAGCTGGGCGCAGCGGGTCAGGCGGACGGCGGGCAGCCCTTCGGTGCTTCCGTAAACCGGCAGCAGGGGCGCCGCAGCAACCTGGGCTTCGGTGCGCACAAGCGGGTGCAGGATTTCCCGCCGGGTCATCATGCCGCCAACGCGGCCCTCGAAATAATATTCGGTTCCAGGTTCCAGCTTTTCCGCCGCATAGGGCGCGTTGAACCAGGAAAGCGCCAACATTCCCGTATCGTCCCCTGCCAGCACATGGGAGAGCATCCGCCCGCCTTTAATGCGCCGGTCCGGGTCCCGCTGCAGCACCGTTGCCTTTACACAGCAGTCCACATCAAACGGCGCTGATACTACCGTGTACGGCTGGGAATAATCAATATACCGCCGCGGATAGTGCAGCAGCAGATCCCGGATGGTATAAATGCCGAGCTTGGCAAACTTTTTGGCATAAGCCGGGCCAACGCCTTTCAGGTATTGGATGTCGCTGTTGATATCCGGCATGGCTGCACCTCCTTCCGGTAGGGTTATAAACAAAGGACGAACATGCGTTTTGATGCACAAGTTCGTCCTTGAATGGTTTTGTCCGTTATGCCGGGATCATTCCACGCTGAGCATATAGTAGTAAACCGGCTGACCGCCATGGATATGGCTGACCTCCACGCTGGAGCCGCACTTGGACTGCACCAGTTCGGTGGTATGTTCGGCATCTTCCTCGCTGACTTCCGCACCGGAGATCACGGTGATGAACTGGCTGTCCTTTTTCTTCATGGAACGTGCCAGGCGGTAGGTCATCTTGGTAATGTCGCTGCCAGTGGCAACGATCTTACCGTTTTCCAGCGCCATGATCTCACCCTTACGGATGGGGCGGCCGTCAAACTCGCTGTCGCGGGCGGCATAGGTGATCAGGCCGGTAGCAACCTTTTCGGCGGCGGCCATCATGTTGACGGCGTTCTCCTCCGGGGCGGCTTCGGGGTCAAAGTTCAGCATAGCGGTCATGCCTTGGGGCACGGTACGGGTAGGCAGAACCAGGACCTTGCGGTCAGCCAGCTTTTCTGCCTGTTCGGCAGCCATGATGATGTTTTTATTGTTGGGCAGCACCAGAACGGTCTTGGCGGGCACGCTCTGGATGGCAGCCAGGATATCCTCGGTTGCCGGGTTCATGGTCTGGCCGCCGGAAACAACGGCATCCACGCCCAGGTCCTCAAACACGGATTTCAGTCCATCGCCCGCCGCCACGGCAACAAAGCCATAGGCGCGGTCCGGGTCAACTGCAGCGTAAACAAAAGTTTCCTTTGCGCCGGTCTCGGCAGCCTTTTCCTCGGCTTCGGCCTGCTTTTCCAGGCCCTTGGCCTGCTTCTGGCGGGCCAGGAACTGCTCGTGCATGTTCTCGATCTTAAAATTGGTCAGGTAGCCATACTTGATGGCCTCGCTCAGCATCATGCCGGGGTCAGCCGTATGCACATGGCAGTTGGCCACATCGTCATCCTCGATCACAACAACAGAGTCGCCGTTGGATTCCAGGAAAGCGCGCAGGCGGGTGACGCTTGCTCCGGGATCCTTATGGACCAGGAACTGGGTGCAGGAGCCGTTTTTGATATCCTCAACCTTCATCAGGTCGTCGGCAAACACGCCCTTGCCTGCTGCGCTGGAATCCAGCTTCGGCTTGGCGGCAACCTCGGCACCGGCAACGATCTCGCCGCCGTCAAACACCTGCTTCATGCCCTCAAACACCAGCATGATGCCCTGGCCGCCGGCATCCACAACGCCAGCCTTTTTCAGCACAGGCAGCAGGTTGGGGGTGTCCTCCAGAGCTTTCTGGCCAGCTTCGCACACGGTGGCCCACAGCTGCGGCACATCGTCGGTTTCAGCGGCAACGGCAGCCTCGGCAGCCAGGCGGGTAACGGTCAGGATGGTGCCCTCGGTGGGCTTCATGACCGCCTTGTAAGCAGCTTCCACGCCCATCTGCAGGGCTTTGGCCAGGTCAGCGGCCTCGGCATTGGTTTTACCGGCCAGCGCCTTGGAAAAACCGCGGAACAGCAGGCTGGTGATAACGCCGGAGTTGCCGCGCGCACCGCGCAGCATGGCGGAGGCAGCGCTCTTGCTGGCTTCGGCCACCGTGCAGGTATCCGGCATGGCGTTCAGCTCGCTCAAGGCCGCGCCGATCGTCATGCTCATATTGGTACCTGTATCACCATCCGGCACAGGGAAAACGTTCAGCTCGTCCACGCGGGTACGTTGATTTGCAATATTGTTGGCGCCGGAAATGATGGCGTCGCGCAGTGTCTTACCAGTAATCATTCTAACAGTTGCACCTCATTGTAATTTTTGGGGAAACAAGCCGCCGGGGCAAATGCCAGCCGGGGCCCCCGCCGCTTTATTCGTCAATGATATCATCAACAAACACATCAATGCGGGCCACTTTCAGGCCGGTTGCATGTTCAACTTCATCTTTAACGCGGTGGGTAATGCTTTGCGTGATGGAAGCGATGTTCAGGCCATACCCCACTTTGATGTGCAGGGTGATGACCAGCCGCCCTTCCTGCTGGCTTACGGTAACGCCTTTTTCGGGCAGGGAGCCGTTGCGCAGCGCTTCGCGCACTGTGCTGGCGGCAGAGCTTTGGCCCATGGCGGCAATACCATAACAGTTTTTGGCAGCTTCGGCCACAAGGCCCGAGAAGTAATCATTCGTAAGCGAAATATGTCCCAAAGGATTCACTCGTGTGATCATTTGCGTTCCTCCCTATGGAATACAGATGAATTCCCAGCTTCGGGTTTAACCCTTTTGCCGGGTTCCATGTGCGTCAGTTACAGCTAACGCAATTCTATTATACACGATTTGTTTCGGTTTGAACAGAGCTTTTTGTAAAAAGCCCTGCCGAAAAGGGAACAAAATTTGCAGCCTAATTTTTTACATCGGTTTTAACAATCCATTCACAAAGTTATCCCAAACGGCGCGTATACTTAATATTGGTAAGGGTCGTACTTTTAACGCCCGCCCCGGCAGTAGATGCGGGGAGCAGCAAAAGCCGCCGTACACAGTGCTTTCCCTTTCCATCAAGATAACCTGCAAAGGAGTTATTTTCCGCCATGAATCTGTTGTTCTTTTTAACGCCAAAACAGGACGTTTTATTTATCTATGAAGATTTTACCCTGCGCCAGACCCTTGAAAAATGGTCCAACCAGCGCTTTGCCACCATTCCGGTATTAAAACGCAACGGCGAATACCTGGGTACCATGACCGAGGGCGACATTTTATGGGGCATCAAAAGCATTCACGGGCTGGATATTGACGCCAGCGAGGATATCCCCATCGCCTCTTTCCCCCGCCGCCGGGATTACAAGGCAGTTCCCGTTACCACTGACATGCACGCTTTGCTGAACGCCGCCGTTGACCAGAATTTTGTTCCCGTGGTGGATGACCGCAACGTATTTATCGGCATTGTACGCCGTACCGCAATTTTGCAGCAGGTTGCCAAAGACTATGAGAGCCCAAAGGGCAATGTGTTCCCGGAAACCACTAAAAGCAAAGCCCGCAAGGAGGCGGCATTTGTGTAAGGGCAACACCGCACAATTCCCGCCTAACGGCTCAAGCACCGCTCCGGCGGCTGCGGCACGG
>OGPL01002556.1_pt1 | contig 13134 bp, 10 predicted proteins | sample 1552901 | NCBI WGS metagenome assembly OGPL01 (sample SAMEA2580244, study PRJEB22360) | human gut metagenome | biome: human gut; feature: human-associated habitat; material: faeces | place: Denmark | collected 2008/2010 | reverse complement strand
ACCGCCACATCGACTGTGGTATCGCAGAATGTAATATGATGGGAATCGCTGCCGGACTTTCCACCACAGGCATCGTCCCGTTTGCAAGTACCTTTGCCATGTTTGCGGCAGGCCGTGCTTTTGAGCAGATACGCAACTCCATCGGATATCCGCATCTGAATGTAAAAATCGGTGCAACCCATGCCGGAATCTCCGTAGGAGAAGACGGTGCAACCCATCAGTGCAACGAGGATATCGCCCTGATGAGAACCATTCCGGGCATGGTCATCCTGAACCCAGCAGATGATATCGAAGCAAAAGCATGCGTCAAAGCAGCTTATGAATACAACGGACCGGTTTACCTTCGTTTCGGACGTCTGGCAGCACCAGTCATCAACGACAGACCGGACTACAAATTTGAGCTCGGAAAAGGCGTTGTTCTCCGTGAGGGCAAGGACCTGACCATCGTTGCAACCGGACTTTGCGTAAGCTCCGCTCTGGAAGCAGCAGAAAAACTTGCCGCTGACGGCATCGATGCAAAAGTCATCAACATCCACACCATCAAACCGCTGGATGAGGAGCTGATCGTAGCAGCAGCAAAAGAGACCGGTAAAGTCGTAACCGTAGAAGAGCACTCCGTGATCGGAGGACTTGGAAGCGCAGTCTGCGATGCACTGGCAGAGAAATGCCCGGTTCCGGTGAAGAAAATCGGTGTACAGGACGTCTTCGGAGAGTCCGGCCCGGCAGTCGCTCTTCTTGCAAAATACAAACTCGACGGCGAGGGCGTTTACGAGCAGGTAAAAGAGTTCTGTAAATAAGATTTTTCGAAATAAATGACAAAAGAAAACAGGCAGAGGCCACACCAGAAAACGGTGCAGTCTCTGCCTGTTTTGTTGTCTGCAGTTTTTCTTAAAGCAGAAGTTCGCTTGTCCCGGCCGCCTCAAGTTCCCGGCAGGCGAGCAGGATTCCCTGCGAGATGGATTCCGCCATATGAAAAATCGTCGCAAGCCGGGTTGTCTGCAGAAGAAGCTGCTCAAAACTGCCCGATACATTCACAATGCCTGTGATAAAAATATCCCCGACCTCGGGCAGTGTCTTTCCTGCCCCCGCGCCCGGCCGGATCGCCCCGTTTCCGATCGTGATGTATCCCTGATGACGCCGCGAACCAAGCGAAGCATCGATCGCAACGAGCAGTGCCTCCGGGTGGCGGGAATGGATGTACGAAATCCGGTCCGGTAGATTCAGGGCGTGCACCGGGTCATCCAGCGTTCCGTAGACATGAAAAACGCGGCTGCAGTACGGCGAAAGCTGGTACCCGATCAGCGGTCCTAAGGAATCCCCAGTGATCCGGTCGCTTCCGATGCAGAGAAATACCAGTTCACGGAACATGCGTCCGTCCTTTTGAATGCAGTAAGAAAACAGCGACGCCAGCTCTTCGCTGGCGCTGCGGCTTCGCTCATTGATGTAGTAAACTTCGGCGTCTTTTTTTCGAAACATGACCGGTACCTGCCTTTCAGAAGAATCATCCACAGTTTAACCGTATATGGTATAAACTATTCCTGCAATGAAAAAAACATGACATGCCCTCCGGTGCAGAAAAACGGGAAAACAGTCGGAAAAAACCGTGACAGCCCTGCCCCAAAACGATCTTTTTCGCGGAACATCCGTGATAAAGTAGGCAAAAAGGGGTGAAAAGCATGATTGAGATTGTCTATAAAGAAAACAAAGAGCAGGCGAACGGCAACGAGGGATACTTTCATCTGCCGAAAAATATCCGCCAGGTCGGGGATACGAACGGCAGGGAGCGGATTTATCTGGAAGATTATGTCGGAACCTTTCTGAAAAAATATTTTTCCGCACCAGAGGGACGTGCCGCCATGCTGTTCGGCGAATTTAAGTGGGCGGACGGAATTTCCTACTTCTTTATCCGCAGCGCGGCCGCGATTCATACGATGGAACCGGCGCCGGATCACCTGGTCTTCGATGATGCGGTATGGACGGAAGTCCACGATGTGATGGAAAAATATTTCAAAAACCAGCAGATCCTCGGCTGGGCACTTTCTCTTCCGGGATACGGGGAGGATCTGAATGAACAGATCATCCGAGCGCATCTGAACCACTTCGGCGGAAATGACAAGACGCTGTTCCGCGTCAACGGACAGGAAAAAGAGGAAACCTTCTATACGTACGAGGGCGGCACCCTGCGGAGCACGGGAGGCTTTTACATTTATTATGAAAAGAATGAGCCGATGCAGTCGTATCTGATCGATCAGAATCAGAACCGGTCGATCGAAAACGGAGAGAGCGTGCCTGACCGCGCTGTCAGCGATTTTCGGAAGATGATTGAGGAGAAGAGCGGGGAGGAGCCGGAACACGATCACAGAAAGCCGATCCTCTATGCGATGACAGCATGCGCGGCTGCGGCGCTTCTTGTGACGGTGACGCAGAAATACGGAGATGCGCTGCCGTTTTCGGGGAAAACAAAGGAGCAGACGGTAGCAGTGGCGGGAAACGTACAGGGAGAGAAGACACAGACGGCGGAGAGTGCAGCGGGAGCATCAGCGGCGGAAGAGGGAAACACAGGGGAAAATACTTCGACACCGGAAAGCACAGGAACGGAACTGGAAACGGAAAATGAGAGCGGGAGCGCGGCGGTAAGTGAGGAGCAGAATTTATCCGGAACGGATCCGGCAGGCAGCGGAGAGCAAAGCACATCCGGCGGGGAGCAGACTGGTGCAGCGGAGAACAATACCGGTACGGCGCAGACAGATCCAGCACCGGGAGCAGAGCCATCGTCCGCCCCGGGAACTGCTTCCGGCAGTGAGACGGCAGAAACCGCCGCACAGGTCTGGCAGGAGTACACCGTACAGAAGGGGGACAGCCTCTCGAAAATCAGTGAGAGATATTACGGAACGATGAGCAGAGTGAAAGATATCTGCGAACTGAACCAGATCGCGGTGGAAGATCTCATATATGCGGGGCAGAAAATATACCTCCCAAAATAGAGAAAAATATGGTACACTAGAGCGGAATCAAACTGCGGCCGAAAGGGCGGCAGAAAATAAGTCCGAAAAGAACATAAGGGGAATGAAAATGGACGGAAAAAACAGAGAAGAACAGGAGAACGGAGCAAAAGTCCGGGATCTTGAGGAGTATAAAGCAGAAAACAGAAAAAGAAAACGCAGACGCCGGATCACCGTTGGAATCCTTGCAGGAGCCATTCTCGCGGCCGGAATTGGTACAGGGGTATGGCTTCAGCTGCGTACTTTTCAGGGATACGACACAGTACAGGCAACAGAGACCGAGGACACCGATACGTATATGTTTCAGAAATCCGGAAATAAGATCGTGCGCTACGGTATCGACGGCATCGAACTGCGCGACCGGAAAAATCAGACCCTCTGGAGCGATCATTATACCATGGAAAATCCGCAGATGATATCCTGCGGCGATGCAATTGCCATTTACGATAAAAACGGAACCAAAATTGTTGTATACGATGCCGATGGAAAGGCCGGCGAAATTACCGCGTCGTATCCGATCGTGAAAGCATCCGTTGCAGGCCAGGGCGTCGTTGCGGCAATTCTGGAAAATAACGGGGAGAGCTGGATCAAATACTATAATACCGATGGAACGGAGATCGCCTCCTCCCACCCGAACATGGACAGTCCGGGCTATCCGATGGATCTCTCGCTTTCTTCGGACGGACTCTGGATGGCGGTTTCCTACGCTTACGAAGACGGCGGCAAGATGAAATCACAGGTCGCTTTCTACAATTTCGGAAGCAGGGGTGAGGATCTGGTGGACAACCTTGCAAGCTCATCGAGCTATACCGATATGCTGTGCCCGCAGATCGAAACCGCGGGAACATCCTTCTGGGTTGCCTTTTTTGATAATGGCTTCCGCATCTATGAAGGAACGAGCAAGCCGAAAGAGACAGTGAGCGTATCAGAAGATGGAGAAATTTTAAGCTGCGCGTATGCAGACGACCGCGTGGTTCTGGTTCTGCGCGGGGAGAGTGACGATCATCCGTACCGGATGAAAATCTACAATCTGAAAGGAAAACAGCTTGCGGATGAAAATCTGGATTTCTATTACCAGAATCTTCAGATAGAAGAAAAACAGATTCTGCTGACGAACCGGCAGGAGCTGTGTGTATATACCTTAAATGGAAGAAAGAAGTACAGCGGAGTGGTCAGCGAAACACAGATTCACGAGATCCTCGGCATGGGGCAGAACCGGTATCTGCTCGCGGAGGAGGACGGCGTTTCGATGATCCGGCTGAAATAGGAGAAGAAAAACATGAATTGGCTGAGATACGTATTACTTGCGGTGTGTATTCTTTCCGCGCTGGCTGGATATCGAAAGGGGCTGGTCCGGACAGTGCTGTCCATGGTGTCCCTGATTCTGGTGACAGGACTGGCGATCTGGATGAATCCGTATGTAACGGATGTGCTGAATGAGCGGACAACGCTGCCGCAGTATGTGGAGAAGAAATGTTTAGAGACATTTGAAAACAATGAATTTCTGTCGGGGGAAAACCAGGATGTGCAGAAGAAATGGCTGGAGAGCATGGGCGTGCCGGAGGAGCTGGTGAACCAGATCCTCGGAAGCGGCGCGGTGCGGGAGTACCAGGAGGAACAGCTGCACAGTTTGGCATCCTACGCGGCGAAGGCGGTATCGGAAAAGATTATGAAAGGGATTGCTTTCTTTCTGACGCTGGTGCTTGCCGTTGTTTTCGTGACGATTGCGGTGAAAATTGTGGAATTGATTGCGGAGATTCCGGGGATCAGCTTTTTGAACCGCATGGGAGGAGCAGGACTTGGTGTCGTGCGTGCGGTGCTGTGGATCTGGATTTTCTTTGCGGTGGTGTACTGCTTTCAGGCGACACACTGGGGGAATGTATGCATGAAGCAGATCCAGGGCGATATGGCGCTGGCATGGATTCGGGAGAATAATCCGGTGCTGATGCTGTTGAAGAATGTATTATAAGATGAGAAAAAACGGTTCCTTGTGGGGCCGTTTTTTGGTGGGAGGGGGGACGAGGAAAAGCGGACGTCGTGTGGGCGGCGGATGCGGTGGGAGGGGAGAAACGTGCCGGGGTGCGGGGCTGTGATTTGGGTGGGGCGGAGACCTTGGCGTGGATGGGACGGAACGGGGGAGCACCGAGACAATTCGTCAGGAAAACTGATGTTTTCCCGACTCAGTGTCTCTTGAAATCCGGCTTTGTGAGCCGGATTTCATCTCCCCCGTTCCGTCCCGTCCGCGTCAGGTTCCGCTCCCACCCAAATCAATGCCCCGCGCCCCGGCACGTTTCTCCCCTCCCACCGCATCCGCCGCCCACACGCCGACCGCTTTTTCTCTGAAGTTGAGAGCGGAAGAATCTGCTAGATAGAAGGGGATAAGAATGGAAATGAAAGAACAAATAGGATATTAGTGGAAAAAGTTGAGAGTTGTGGAAAATATGGGGGTTGAACTGATATGAAAAGAAATATCTATAAATATACGTATTTATATAAAAAAATTACATGTTTTTGTGAAAAAAATATTTATGTGAATTTATAATGAATAAAAACTGAAAATATGTACAAAAAGCACATTGAAAAAAGAAGAAATATAGATATAATGTAAGCATGTAGACGAAAAAGAAAAGCTGAACAAGACTATTTGCATATGAAAAATAAAAAAAACGATGGAAAATATGTAATTATAGATGACGGGACAGCAGGGGGGCTGTTTCTGAGTGAGAATGAATACTATGTTGATGAGAATAAAAAAGTTGTTTTGTGCAATTCTGAAAAAAAAGATAATCTGTTTAGAAAGAGATATAAACTAACACATGGCGATAAGTGTTATAGTATCATCAAATATTTTTGCCCAGAGGTAGAATTTATCTCTATAAAAATTATGGAAACAGGGGAAAGAGGTAGCATTGATTCATTCAAAGCGGCGTTAGAATGGTGCTTAAAAGAAAAGATAAAACTTGTGCATATGAGTGTTGGAACAACAAATTATATAGATGCAAAAAAGATAGAAAATATTATAAAACAAATGGTTTCTAATAAAATGATATTATGTGCAGCGCTATCAAATACAAACTTTCCTACATGGCCGGCATGCTTTGATGGGGTTTTCGGGGTAAGAAATTATATTGCTAAATTGCAGGAAAAAGAAATTTCGGTGTCTAAATCATTTCCTTTTTCGGAAATGAATTCGATACAGTTAAATTTTGATGACGTTTTAAAGAAGATTGTTGGGAAAGAATACAAATCAAATAGTTTTGCAGCTCCGATTATTACTGTGCTTTTGATATGTTATTTAAGGAAAAATAAAAAAGGTTCATACCAAGATGCAAAAAAATTTATTATGAATCATATAAACAAATGTATCTATGAAAAAGAATTGGAATGGAATGGGATTGTGAATAATAAAGCGTGGTCGCGAGTTTTGAACAAAAAAAGATGTGTTTTTTAAAATTAATTGACAAGGAAAGGGATTTTGAGCATTTGAAAAAAATATCAGTTGTTGATATTAAAAGTGATTCTCAAATAGAAAAATTGAGCGATAGGATTATTTGGACACTTGAAAATTAAACATAAGCTTGTCGCATTTTGAAATATATAGGGGGAAGAAAGAATATGTTGAAAAGAGCAAGCAGAAAATTAAGAAGTACTCCTGCGAAAACATTGATGTATATCATACTGTTTTTAGTACTTTTCCTGGCGATATTTTCTATGCTGATGATTGGAATTGCAAGTGGAAATAAAGTGAAAAGAGCACAGGAAACATTGGCCAACTCTATTACTCTGCGCGGGCCGGCCGAGGGAGAAGCTGGAAAATCATGTACTGTATATGCGATCCCGTCCGCAATCGTAGAAAAGTTCATTGACAGCAATTATGTTCAGGGGTACACCATGGAAGCGGGAACATATTGGCTTGATCCGGTGGATACGGAAACATATATCAGCGAGGAGACACAACAGCGCCTAAAAGGTTATCTGAAAGATTCAGGCATGTATACGATGACGGCTGTTGGAACACTGGACTGCGCATACGATACCTATTTTCTGGCAAAGGGTTACAGGATTGTGGAAGGAAGCGGACTGAGCTACGGAGAACGGGGCAAATATGAAGCTGTGGTAGGAGAAAAATACGCCGAAAAAAATCATCTCCATGTGGGCGATACTGTTAAATATAAAATGGAGCAGGGAACGATCGAATACTATAAAGTAAGTGCCCCGGAAGAAATTAGTTTCAAAATTCGAGGCATTTACAGAACTCCAGAGGTTTATCAGTCCGATTCCGTTGTGAATGACTGGCACAATAATTTAATTTTTATTCCACTGGATATTTTCTGTGAGTATTCTATGAAAGCATTAAAAATTCAAAATGTGGGATTTAATACAGTTACGGTCTATTTGAAAGATACAAAATCAGTTGAACCATTCATAGAAGAAACAAAAAACAAAATAAAAATAGGAAGTGTGGATGATGTTGTACAGACCGATGAAAATGGAATACGTTCCAGCGTAAAGCCAATGGTAATATCACAGCAGGATTTGGAATCTGGAGAATGGTCCTATCAGTTGATTCGAAACAAGGAATGGTATGAGATGGTTGCGAAACCTGTTGAAAAATTGAATCGTCTGATAGGATATATGATCGTAGGATTTGTGACTGCCGGAATTTTACTGTTCGGCATTCTGACCAGCCTGTCAGTCAAAGGGCGAAAACGTGAGATTGGAATTTTACTTTCGATGGGGGAACACAGAAAAAGGATTTTAGGACAGTTCGTTTTGGAGAATTTGGTTCCGGTTTTGATTGCCCTGGTTTTTGCGGCGCTGTGTGCGACACCAACAGCAGAGTATTTCGCAGATCGGATGATTTCGAATCAGGCTGAGAAAGTGGAGCAGGAAAATGAAGATCTGTCGGGAAATATTAAAAACGCGCTCCCGACAAGCGAAATAGCTGCGTATGAATCAACGGGAGTAACTGTTGATACGGATTTGTCCATTGAGTGGAACTGGAAAATCATGACGGGGATGATTCTTGGTATTTTAGATCTTTTCCTTTTGATATTAATTCTGCAAGTCGGCAAAATAACTAGAGAAAGCCCGGCATCTATATTGCTGGACAGAAAGTAGGTGTTCATGAAGAAAAAAAGAATGATAATGATCGTAGCGATGGTTCTGGTGCTGGTATGGCGGGAAGACGTTTTTGCAGTGGAATCTGGAACGACACAGGTTTCGCTACAGGCAGACTGGCTCCAAGAGGGAGATTACCAGTATAGCGTGGAAGAAGATGAAACTGTAACTTTACGAAACTATATCGGGACGGAAAGCGTGATTGTCACACCGAAAGAAGTAGGTGGGAAAGAAGTGACGAGAATCGGAGATTCCTGCTTTTTGAGAAAAACGGATCTTCGGGCAGTGCAGATATCCGAAGGCATTGTTGAAATCGGGGAATCTGCCTTTGCGGAAGATGGTCAGTACAGTGATACAACTGCTGGGTTTATCAGCATTGTAATGCCAAAAACACTAAAAAAGGTAGGAAAAAGCGCATTTCAGGGAACTAGAATCACACAGATTTATTTTTATGATGGTTTAGAGAGCATTGGTGATAATGCCTTTATGTATTGCTCTTCTTTGTCAAAAATACGGATTCCAGATAGCGTGGAGAAAGTAGGACAATTTTTATTTTTGGGAGCTGGAAAACCCTATGAAGAAAGTCAAGATAGTGCGATGAAGATTTTTGGCGGAAAAATAGCGGAAGAACTTGCAAAAGATAATCAAAGAGCCGAATATGGTGGTGAAGAAATGCAGGAAATTTCGATCCAGTATTGGCTTGAGAAGAAGGAGAATGAAACGAAAGAAGAGGTTATAGGACAAAAATATTTTGATAAAAATGATACAGGCTTTGAAAAAGTATTTTTTAAGGCTCCTTCGAGTGGAGAAAAGCAAAGTGGGAAAATAGTCTGGATGGACATATTTCTTGGGGTGTGTATGGTTGGACTAATAGGAATCAGTGTTTGCTTAAAGGATTAAAAATATTATATTTGTGAACAATGAAGAAAATAATAGAGAATAATAAATGTTTATATTTTTTAAAAGAGTTACTCAAATATAAAAAAGAAATAGGTATTTTGAGTATAAGCACTATTGTTTCTACAGTAACTGTATTTCTGCAACCATTATTGATAAAACAGATCACAGACATCGGAATACTCGAAAAAAATATGCCCCAAATTGTTAATGGAGTAGCCGGTTTATTTGTTTGTGTGCTGGTATATTTAATGATTGAAGTTGTGCAGGCAAAAACTTTTGCAGAAATACATAATTCATTCTATAAGAACTTGTATTGCAATGTATTTCGAAAATTATTGCATTTAAAAAAACATTATTTTCAAATGAAAAATAGTATGGAAATAGTGCAAATGTTACAATGCGATGTATCTCAGGTTGCGTCTATGACAGATAGATATGTAGTGATGAGCTTTTCGTATGTTTTTCGTGTAATTAGTGGACTTGCTGGACTTATGCTGTTGAGTCCTGAACTGTTATGCATTGTAGTGATAGTAATTCCAGTGAAATACGTGTTAGTAAAATGTCTTGCTAAAAAGCGTGAGAAAAACATGAAAATGTATATTCAAGTTGAGCAACAATTTGGAGGATGGCTTGGCGATACAATTAATACTGTGGAAGAAATTAAATTGTGGAATCTATATGAATTAAGAAAATGCGAATTTTTAAAACAGATTTGTAAATCGTTAGCGGTTGAAATGAAAGGAACCATGATTGAGACATGGAATATTTTTGGGGATGCTGTTTTAGAGTGGGGTGTAACAATTCTTATTTATTTAGTTGGTGGATATTTGGTGTTCGTGGGAAAAATTTCCATAGGTTCAGTTTTTGCTTTTGTTTCTTATTCTAGTTATGTTACAAGACCGGTAAATAGTTTAATTGATCTGCGTATGCATTTTGCAAGTGTCAAACCGTCCGCTGAACGACTTTATACATTTTTGAATATGGAAGAGGAACGAAGTGGAAGTAAAAGAGTGGAAAAAGAGATTTCGCCAATATTAGAATTTAAAAATGTGAGATTTCAGTATACAAAGGATAGGGAAGTGTTAAAGAAAGTATCTTTTAAACTTGAGCCGGGAGAAAAAGTGGCTATTATTGGAAAAAAATGGAAGTGGAAAATCAACAATTTTGGAATTACTATTACGATTTTATGAACCGGAAGAAGGAGAAATTTTATGTAATGGTGAAAATATAAAAGTGCTAAAATTATCAGAATACCGAAGCCTTTTTTCTGTTGTGAGTCAGAAATCAGCGTTGTTTTTGGGGGACATTGTGCAGAATATAGATTTGGAGGGGAAAGCAGACAGACAAAAACTGAATGAGGTACTAAGGAAAAGTGGCGTGAAAAAATACTTGCAACGTTTTCCAGAAAAAGAAAAAACACAAATAGGAGATGATGGAGCATTTCTTTCAGGAGGAGAAAGACAAAAGCTTGTGGTTGCACGGGCACTATTGAAAGATGCGCCGGTTATGCTTTTTGATGAAGCGTCCAGTGGATTTGATGTAGAAGCCAATGAATATCTTTATAAAATTATAACAGAAGAAATGCCGGAAAAATCTGTGATTTTTATTACACATCATTATGATAAACTGGAAAAATGTAGAGGCGACTAGATTATAGTAGAAAGGAACAATATGGCAGAACTGGAATTAAAAGAGGTAAGCTATTTTTACGAGAGCGGCGGAAAGAGAATTGATATTTTGGATAAAGCCAGCTATTCATTTGAGAAGGGTACTCTTTACACGATTGTTGGTCCTTCTGGATCGGGGAAAACAACGACGCTGACTTTGGCGGGTGCGCTGGAAGAACCTAAGAGCGGCTGCGTGTGCTTTGAAGGAAAAGATATCCGGGAAATTGGCTATACAAGATATCGAAACAGCAAGATTGGAATTGTGTTTCAGGCGTATAATCTGCTGCCTTATCTGACCCCGCTGGAGAATGTGCTGGCGGCAATGGAAATTACGTCAAATCCGATTAAAAACAAAAAAGAACGGGCGCGGGAACTTCTGACACGAATGGGAATTACAGAAGATCAGATGAACCGCAATATCAATAAACTTTCAGGAGGCGAACAGCAGCGCGTAGCGATTGCGCGTGCGATTTCGACAAATGCAGAGGTGATTCTTGCGGATGAGCCGACGGGAAATCTGGACGTTGATACGGCGGCTGGCATTGTGAAAATTTTCAAAGAGCTGGCTCATGAAGATAAGAAATGTGTAATAGCAGTTACACATTCGGAAGCATTTGCCGCGGAGGCAGATGTGGTGGTACGGCTGGAAAAGAAAAAATTGCAGGATTAAACATGGGGGGGAGGGAAAGTTTTTATGAACTGGATCAAAAGAGCATTTCGCAGTATTTCCTATCATAAAAAAAATACAATTCTGATGTTTTTAAGTTTCCTGATTTTATCCATCCTGATCCTGTTTGGCTTATGTATCCGCGCGGCAAGTCGGGAACGGATATGGGAGATTCGGACGAGCATCGGAGGAAGCGTGCTTGTATCGAATGAGCGTCAGATATACAGTGAAGAGCCGCGCGGTGTGAATTCGATTTCACATCAAAAATATTTGGAACTCTGCGCTGATGAAAGAATTCGGTTTGGCAGCTGTAATACGGTGACAGCTGCTCTGGCGGATAACTTTACAGCTGAAATTATGGACGGACAGGAAGAAAATGGAACAGAAAATATTTATGTGGAGGGATCATCTGATCCTGTCGAGTATTTTAGTTCTGTTTCTTCTGTAGTTACACTGATTTCGGGACATGTACCGCAGAATGCAGAAGAAGCGGTAGTCAGTGATGGGATTGCGGAACGGAATGGACTGGGAATAGGAGATACCATAGCTGTTCTTTCACCATACACAAAGGAGCGGTATACATTTAAAATCAGTGGTATTTACAGTACGAACGAGGCAGCTTACAGTGGAAATGCGGTATATAATAACCCAGCAAATGCTATCTATACCCTGGATACACCAGTTTATGAGATGAATGAAAATGATAATGTAAAAGAAATTACATTGCAGTTGAAGGACCCGGAAGAAGGAAGAGCGTTTGCTGAAGATGCGAAAAAAATGCCGGAATATATCAAAGAAGAATATGATATGGACTATACGGTAAATGTTTCAGCTTATAAAGCGGTGGCCGACAGCCTGAAGAGCCTGGCAGGGATTTCGAATCTCATGGTGATAGTTTCCGTGATCCTTGGAACTATCACATTAAGTTTTTTGATTCTTATGAATTTGCGGGATCGCATGTTTGAGATTGGCATTCTTCTTTCTGTTGGAGAAACAAAGATGCGGATTATGCTGCAGATGTTGATGGAATCTTTTTGCCCGGTATTGCTGGCAATTACAGCGGGGGTAATTTTTTCTTATCCTTTGGCGAATGTGATAAAAATAGCTGTAGATCTTTCGAACGGTGTGCAGGCTGCAATTAAGACACAGCAGATTATAATATTGTATCTTTGTGGAATGGGGGTTGTGCTGGCTTCTTCTATGGTTATGGTATACCAGATTGTACGATATCAGCCGAAAAAGATTTTGATGATGGAGTAAAAAAAATAGTCAGATAAAATACTGAATATGCAGAATTAACTATATTTTTCTAAAAATAAGAAAATTCGAAAAAAGGTGTTGACTTTTGCTTTTGGCGGTGTTATTATAACTAAGCTGTCAGCGAGAGCTACAGTGAATGAGTTCTTTTGAAACAGAAAAACCTAGTTCGGAGCCGGGTGGCTGCCGCGGGTTACAAAAACTGCTTCAAAAAAACTTGAAAAAAGTTCTTGACAAAAGCAAATGAGTTTGATAAAATAAACGAGTTGCTGATCGAGAGAACAGCAAAGAAGTTCGAAAGAGCTTCAAAAAAATAAATTAAAAAAGTTCTTGACAAACGAAAAGTTCTGTGATAAAATAAATGAGCTGATCCGAGTCGGAACAGCAAAGATCCTTGATAATTAAACAGTGAAACACATCCTCGAAAGTTCTGAATAAGTAATTCAAAACGATCGAAAGATCCTTTAAAACAGTAAAAGGGATAAATTAGCTAGTATGTTGATTTTGAACTTGGAACAAA
>OGPL01002547.1_pt1 | contig 13183 bp, 10 predicted proteins | sample 1552901 | NCBI WGS metagenome assembly OGPL01 (sample SAMEA2580244, study PRJEB22360) | human gut metagenome | biome: human gut; feature: human-associated habitat; material: faeces | place: Denmark | collected 2008/2010 | reverse complement strand
TTACCAAAAACGATATCATCGAAGAAGCAAAAACCTTCCATTCGATTCCGGTTGATGTTGTAGAATGGCGTGTAGACTGGTTTGAAGGCGTATTCGACTTTGCGCAGGTAGAGGACGTGTTAAAAGACCTCCGCGAAGCACTCGGTAATATTCCGCTTCTGATGACGTTCCGTACCTCCAAAGAAGGCGGCGAAAAAGCTATCGAGCCGGCAGCCTATGCGGAGCTGAACATCAAAGCAGCACAGACCGGATATGTGGATCTGGTGGATGTTGAGATCTTTACCGGAGATGACATTGTAAAGAAGATCATCGACGGTGCACACGCAGCAGGCGTAAAGGTTATCGCTTCCAATCATGATTTCTTCAAAACTCCTGCAAAAGCAGACATCATCTACAGACTGCGCAAAATGCAGGATATGAACGCAGATATTCCGAAGATTGCTGTTATGCCGCAGAACAGGAAAGACGTTCTGACCTTGCTTGCGGCAACAGAGGAAATGGCCACCAATTATGCGGACAGACCGATCATCACCATGTCTATGGCAGGCACCGGTGTAATCAGCCGTCTCTGCGGTGAGGTATTCGGTTCTTCCATGACCTTCGGCGCGGCAAAGAAAGCATCCGCACCGGGTCAGATGGGTGTGAATGATCTGAGCACCGTTCTGGATCTGCTTCACAAAGCCATGTAACCGTTTTTTCTTTAGGGGACACCGGTATTTTTAGCTTTGCTGTTGATGCCGATGTCCCTTTTGTATTATTGTTCTGTTATAAATTTAACGGAGGTATGCCTTTTATGAAGAGAGTATTTCACTGGCTGGATGAAAACTTGGAAGAATTTCTTCTTGTGATCGGTCTGATCGCCATGACGCTGATCATGGGAGTCCAGGTTTTCTGTCGTTACGTTCTTGGCATGTCGCTGTCGTGGTCGGAAGAGCTGACCAGATATATTTTTATCTGGTGCGGTTTTTTAAGCGTCAGCTACTGCAGTAAGAAATGCCTTTCCATCAAGATCGAGCAGTTTGTTGCGATTTTTCCGCGGAGAGGAAAAGCCGTTTTCAAAATTGTGAATCATACGTTTGAACTGATTTTTTTCATCTATATGATTCCGTTTGCTTTTTCTTATATGATGTCGTCAGTTAAAAGCGGCCAGCTTTCCCCGGCCTGCAAAATTCCGATGTACTTTATCCAGGCAGCACCGCTCGTCTCCTTTGTGCTGGTTGCCTTTCGTGTTTTGCAGCGGTGGATGATCGAGTTCCGCGTGGCACGCGGTGAGAACGTTTTCGACCCGGCCCATCCGGAGCGAAATACGCCGGAATCCTTCATTGAGGCAAATGCCGGAGCAGATAACGCCACAGAAAATGCCCTGAACGCGGGTATCGACAACCGCATTCATACGATTAAAAATTCAAACGAGGAGGAACGCTAATGCCGGTCGTAGTATTATTTTTGATTTTTGTTGCATTGCTGGTCATCGCTGTTCCGGTATCGATTACCCTTGGAATCACATCTGTGCTTCCGTCTGTGTTTGACCCGTCCTTTACGGTAGGAGCCAAATATCTGATCCGTGCCATGTTCGGAGGACTCGATTCCTTCCCTCTGCTGGCAGTTCCGATGTTCGTCCTCTCCGGTATCATCATGGCTAAGGGAGGCATCTCAAAAAAACTGTTTGATGTCTTTGCCTATTTTCTCGGAAAATTCACCGCAGGTATGCCGTGCGCCGTTATCGTCACCTGCCTTTTCTATGGTGCGATTTCCGGTTCCGCTCCGGCGACCGTTGCTGCTGTCGGAAGCATGACAATCCCGATTCTGACTACTCTTGGTTATGATCTGACATTCTCCACAGCGATTGTGGCAGTTGCCGGCGGCCTTGGCGTTATCATTCCCCCGAGTATTCCGTTCATCATGTACGGTATGGCTTCCGGTGCTTCGGTCAGTGACCTGTTCCTTGCCGGAATTGTACCGGGTCTGATGATCGGTCTGCTGCTGATGCTTTATGCCATCTATCACTGCAAACGATACGGGGAGGATAGGGAGAAGATCTATGCAGAAGTCAAAACGTTGCATGACAAAGGTTTGCTTCGCGTTTTAAGCGAGAGCTTTTTTGCATTACTTAGCCCGGTGATTATCCTCGGCTGTATCTACAGCGGCGTTGCTTCCCCGACCGAGGCGGCTGTTATCTCCGTATTCTATGCATTGATCATCAGCCTTTTTGTGTACAGAAGTATCCGCATCCGCGACATCTGGTCTATTCTGGTTGAGGCGATTCGTACCTTCACCCCGATCCTGTTTATTCTGGCAGCATCGACAGCATTTTCCCGTGTCCTGACGCTGATGCAGGTGCCGCAGACGGTCAGTGAGTTCATTCTGAACAATTTCCACAGCCCGGTTGCGATCCTTCTGATCATCAACGTATTCCTGCTGATTGTCGGAATGGTGATGGATACCACACCGGCAATCCTGATTCTGACCCCGATCCTTCTGCCGATCGTACAGGCAATCGGTATGGATCCAATTCAGTTTGGTGTGATCATGGTTGTCAACCTGGCGATCGGCTTCGTAACACCGCCGATCGGCGTCAACCTGTTCGTGGCAAGCTCCCTGACCGAGGTTCCGGTCATGCAGATCGCAAAGAAGGCTATGCCGATGATCGGTTTCTTCCTTGTGGCACTGCTGCTGATTACGTTTATTCCGGCGATTTCGATTGGAATTTTATAGGGAGGAGCGAAGGACAATGAAAAAGATGACAAAAAATAAAAAGCTTTTCCGAACAGCGACGGTACTTGCTGTTGTCGTTGCGCTTGGCGCATCGCTTGCCGGCTGCGGCTCTTCCGATGGAGAGACGACACAGCGCTATTCCTGGCCGCTGGCAACGGCGAGCCCGGAGGACACGGTAACGCAGATCTTCGCTGAGAAGTTTGCGGAAGAGATTTCAGAGCTGAGCGATGGAAGGATGAAAATTCAGGTTTACGCAAACTCAACGCTTGGCGGCGACCGCGATCTGCTGGAAACGTGTGCTGACGGCGATATTCCGTTTGTCGTACAGAATACGGCACCGCAGGTTTCTTTTATGGGGGATCTTGCCGTGTTTGATTTGCCGTGTGTGTTTGATTCTCTCGATGAATGCCGTGAGAAGATTGATAATCCGGAGTTTTACGATCTGATCAGCAATGTTTACACAGAGGGCGGCTATCACCTGCTCGGCATGGCGGATCAGGGATTTCGTGTCATGAGTACGAATAAGCCGGTTTACAGCTTTTCGGATTTCAAAGGCCAGAAGATCCGTACCATGGAGAACAGCTACCATCTGGCATTCTGGAAAGCCATCGGTGCCAACCCGACGCCGATGAGCTTCAGTGAGGTTTACATCGGCCTGCAGCAGCACACGATTGATGCGCAGGAGAACCCGTATGAGGTCATCGTTTCGAATAATCTGTATGAGCAGCAGGATTACGTAGTGGAAACGAACCATCTGCCGCATCTGATTTCCCTGATTGTCAACGACGATTTCTTCCGGGATCTGCCGGAAGACGAGCAGGAGATCATGACAGAGGCCGCAAAGATTGCGACCGAGTACGCAAGAGAGCAGTCCGATGCCCGTATTGTCGATAAGATCGCGAAAATCGAGGAGAGCGGAACGAAGATTCTGACACTCGATGACCAGACAAGAGCTGACATCCGCGAGGCATCCCAGAGCGTGTATGAGTCGATCAAAGAGAACATTGACCCGGCGATTTACAATGCGTATATGGATGGGATTGAGTAAGAAAAGAAAATGAAATTCCCGGCTGCGGGGCACTGAAAAACAGTGTTTCGCGGCCGGATTTTTTTACACAAAATTTGCCTTGCACGGTCGAAACTGTGAGACTATAATGGGGTTCAGAGGGTTTTTCTAAATTAATTACTCATGATCAAGGGAGGCAAAAAAATGATTTTTGAACACATGGACCGGATTGTATTTGCAGGAGATTCCGTAACGGATATGGAGAGCGCACAGCCGGTGGGGGAAGGTTTATTTGAAAATGTTGGAAAGAGTTATGTCAGAATCGTCGAGAATATGCTTGCGGCATTTTACCCGGAGGTGTATCTGCGTGTGACAAACTCCGGTATTGGCGGAAACACAAGCCGCGATCTGCTGCAGAGATTTGACCGCGATGTGGTATCTCTGAAACCGGACTGGGTTTCCATCTGCATCGGTATCAACGATGTCTGGAGACAGTTCGACAGCCCGGCCATCCCGGACGAGCAGGTATCCCCGGAGGAGTACCGTTTTAACGTCGAAAAGATGATTCTTTCCGTAAAAGACAACGTAAAAGGTATTTTCCTTATGACCCCATACTACATGGAGCCAAATGGAGAGGACTGGATGAGAAAACGCATGGACACCTACGGGGCCATCTGCAGTGAGCTGGCTGAAAAATACGGCTGCCGCTTCATCGACCTGCAGGCCGTTTTTAACGATTACTTCCAGTACCGCCATTCCTCCTACATCGCCTGGGACAGAATCCACCCGAACCAGATTGGTGCAACGGTGATCGCGCGGGCATTTCTGGAAAAATGCGGATTTGATTATAACCATAGGCCGGGGGAAGAATAAAAAATGCATATGATAAGCGGGAATCGTCATCGCGGTTCCCGCTTTTTGTTTTTGAAAAGGGCAGAGGTTCTGTCTGAAAACTGCGGATGGAGTCGAAAAAAGGAGAAAAACTGCGGTAAAATTTTGCTTAAATGACCAAATTTAATTGCTGTTTTGGGCTGGCTATGGTATATTATGACTATAGTGTACTTATGCTTGCATTAGGATGGACATTACATAGCAGGACATAAAATAAAAGAGAACAGGAGAGATAAACACATGTATCTGGAAGAGTATAAGAGATGGCTGGCAGCTGATCTGGAAGACGCAGATCTGAACCCGGAGCTGGCACGGATTGAAGGAAACGATGAGGAGATCAAGGACCGTTTTGCTGTATCTCTGAAATTCGGAACCGCAGGACTTCGTGGTGTACTTGGCGCAGGAACAAACCGTATGAATATCTATGTAGTACGTCAGGCAACACAGGGTCTTGCAAACTGGGTAAAAACACAGGGCGGAAACCAGACCGTAGCCATCAGCTATGACAGCCGTATTAAGAGCGATGTATTCGCAAAAACAGCAGCAGGTGTTCTCGCAGCAAACGGAATCAAAGTCAGAATCTACGACGCACTGATGCCGGTACCGGCACTTTCCTTTGCAACCCGTTACTACAACTGCAACGCAGGTATCATGGTAACCGCATCCCACAACCCGGCAAAATACAACGGCTACAAAGCCTACGGTCCGGACGGATGCCAGATGACCGACGATGCTGCTGCAATTGTATATGCAGAAATTCAGAAGACCGATATCCTGACCGGCGTAAAATATATGCCGTTCGCAGAGGGCGTGGAAGAAGGACTGATCCGTTTTGTCGGAGAAGACTGTAAGAATGCCCTGTATGAAGCAATCGAATCCCGTCAGGTTCGTCCAGGTCTCTGCAAGACCGCTGGACTGAAACTTGTTTACAGCCCGCTGAACGGATCTGGTCTTGTACCGGTTACCCGTGTATTAAAAGACATCGGAATTACCGATATCACCATCGTTCCGGAGCAGGAGTACCCGAACGGATACTTCACAACCTGCAGCTATCCGAACCCGGAAATTTTTGCAGCACTGGAAAAGGGACTGGATCTTGCAAAAGAGACCGGCGCAGACCTGATGCTGGCTACCGACCCGGATGCAGACCGTGTTGGTATCGCGATGAAATGCCCGGATGGAAGCTATGAGCTGGTAACCGGAAACGAAGTCGGCGTTCTGCTTCTCGACTACATCTGCGCAGGTCGCATCGAGAAAGGCACCATGCCGGAGAAACCAGTTGCTGTAAAATCCATCGTATCCACACCGCTGGCAGATGCTGTTGCTGAGCATTATGGTGTTGAGCTTCGCAGCGTTCTGACCGGATTCAAATGGATCGGCGATCAGATTGCAAACCTGGAAGCAGACGGCGAAGTAGACCGCTTCATCTTCGGATTCGAGGAGAGCTATGGATACCTGGCTGGTCCGTACGTAAGAGATAAAGACGCAGTCATTGGTTCTATGCTGATCTGCGAGATGGCAGCTTATTACAGAAGCATCGGAAGCTCCCTGAAACAGAGACTGGAAGAGATCTATGCCGAGTATGGCCGTTACCTGAACAAAGTAGACAGCTTCGAGTTCCCGGGACTTAGCGGAATGGACAAGATGGCCGGTATTATGGATGGCCTTCGAAAAGAGCCGCTGACCGAGATCGCAGGTTCCGCTGTTGTCAAAGTAACCGATTACGAGAAACCGGAAGAAACAGGACTCCCATCCGCAAACGTTCTGATCTACAAACTGGCAAACGGTGAAACCGTCATCGTCCGCCCGTCCGGTACAGAGCCAAAGATCAAGGTATATTACACAACACTTGGCAAGGATCTGGCAGAGGCTGAGGCTGAGAAAGAAAAACTGGCAGAGGCTTTAAAACCGATTCTGGCATAAAAAAATAAAAGAATGGAAGGGCGTGGCTTCGGTCACGCCCTTTTTTGAACTGAAATTTCTTTTGAAAAGTGTAAGATTTTCTGCAAAATGGCGTGATGATAGATGAAAGGGGGATTTCCATATGGAGGATACTCATATTGTCCAAATGTACTGGGACAGGAACGAAACAGCGATCAGCGAGTCTGCGATGAAATATGGTACATACTGTACGTCCATTGCACAGAATATTCTGCAGAATCCGGCGGATGCAGAAGAATGTGTCAACGACACCTGGCTTCACGCGTGGAATGCCATGCCGCCGCACCGGCCGTCTCTGCTATCCACATTTCTTGGAAAAATAACGAGAAATCTTTCGTTTGATCTGTATAGAAAAATGCATCGCAAAAAACGCGGAGAAAGTCAGATGGATGCGGTATTGGACGAGCTGGAAGAATGTGTTTCGGGGAAAGATGATATTGAGCGGCAGTGGGAGATGAAAGAACTGATCGCGGAGATCAATCAGTTTCTGCAGAAGCTGCCGGAGGAAAAACGATGCATGTTTGTCCTGCGGTACTGGTATGTAGACAGCATCGGTGAAATCGCGGAGCGGCTGGGAAGAAGTGAAAATTATATTTCAGTTTCATTGAACCGGATCCGTGGAAAATTGCATACACACTTGACGGAAAGGGGGTTCGAAGTATGAAGAAAGAAGAATTATTTGAAACGATGGGAAATCTGGATCTTGGTATGGTGGAAAAAGCGGGGAAATATCAGCGTTCACGAAGGGCTGCGTGGAAAAAATGGATGGCCACTGCAGCCTGTGCGGTGATCATTGGCGGAGCTGTGCTGGGGGTTATGACATGGAGAAACGGTCGGGAGGGTTCTGCAGTCCGTTATCCGTCGGGGGTAACGACGGTTCTGGCGGCTTATCCGGCATCTGTGGAGCGGACAATGGATGCACAGAAATTCATGGAAAGCGATGCACACTGGGACTGGTGGGATTCGTACCGGGAGCTGACAGCAGAATCAGCAGAACTGCAGACAGGAATGGATGCGTATTATCAGAACCTGATAGAACAGATGCTGGTTTCGGAAAATGAAAATACCGTCTGCTCGCCGATCAATCTGTATATTGCGTTTGCGATGCTGGCGGAAACTTCGGATGGAAATACGCGGCAGCAGATTCTGGATATGCTTGGTGCGCAGGACATGGAGACCTTACGGAAAAATGTTTCTTCACTCTGGGAAAGCAATTATGCAGACACGCCCGCGCTGAAAAGTGTGCTGGCAAATTCGCTGTGGCTGGATGGTGAGGAAACATACAATGACACAACGCTGCAGCGGCTGGCGGAACAGTATTATGCATCGACCTTCCGTGGGACTCCTGGATCGGAAGAGATGAATCAGGCTCTGCGGACCTGGACGGATGATAATACCGGAGGGCTTTTAAAAGAATACACCGAAAATATGGCGATTGCCCCGGAAACGGTATTTGAACTGGTATCAACCATCTATTATAAGGCGATGTGGAGGGAAAATTTCTGGGAAGTGAATACAGAGAAGGAAACCTTCCACGGAGCTGCGGGAGATACCACTGTGGACATGATGAAGAAAACGGAATGGATGGATGTCTACCAGGGCGAACATTTCCGTGCAGTCAGCCTTAGCCTTCAGGACAGCGGCTCTATGTATTTCCTGCTTCCGGATGAAAATGCAGATGTAAGTGAACTGGTATCATCGCCGGATCTGATGAAGGTTATACGGCGGGATGAAAGCAGTGATAACTGGTATTCCCCTATGGTGAACCTGTCTGTTCCTAAATTTAAAGTATCGGAGAAAACAGACCTGATCGAAACGGTGCGTGCACTTGGTGTAACGGATGCACTGGATGCGGATCTGGCGGATTTCAGTCCATTAACAGAGAACAGGAATGGCTTATATCTGAGCAAAGCAGACCACGCCGCCATGCTCGAAATTGATGAAAACGGAGTAACCGGAGCAGCCTATACAGAACTTGGCGTTTCAGAAACCGCAGCAGAAATCCCGGACGACGAAATCGATTTCGTACTGGATCGTCCATTCCTGTTTCTTGTTACGGGGCAGGACGGATCGCTGTTGTTCTCGGGAGTTGTAAGAAATATCGACGGGAAGTGAAAAAAGGAGTCGGACTGTCCGACTCCTTTTAAAATAGAAGAACTCAGGGTATTTCATTCTCCGAAGCGGATATTCTTTACTGTTTTCTTCTCAATATGCAAATCTTCATAAATCCGGTTGCCACCATTTCCCTGCGGCGCCTGGGCAAGAAGCCCTACTTTTACGGTCTTTTTACCGGAAAGATTAAAAAATCTTGTCATAAAATAATGAATGCCGTCTTCAGAATAATGGAAAGCAAAGGAATTTTTCACTCTGCAAATTTTCAGCCATGCGGTATTTCCGGAAATATTACTTCCGTTGGCATCGTCAGAATAACCTTGTTTCGTCACAACGCTGACAGCGGCATGAGTTCCGAAATCGGTTTTTTCAAAGCAGCTTTTTGCCCAGTTGTCCAGATCTTCCATGACCATAAGAGAAGAAGAGTCATAGATGTCTTTGAAGTCATGAGAAACTTTGACAGTCAGAACAAAATCGCCTTCGATTTCCGTATAATAATAGGGTGCATTGTGCAGTGATTCCGGCGTAATGCCTTCTTCCGAAACAGTGCCGTTGTTGCAGAAGAAATCTGTCCCAGCCGGTGCAAAGATGACAAGCTTGCCTTCTTCCTCTCTTTTTAATTCGCTTTCATTTAACCAGGAAAAATCCATCATCCTATCTCCTTTCTAAGAAGTGTGTCTGAGACACGTTACAGTATCTCTTCGGTGCTTATTTTTGCTCTGCGTTCCTTTGTCGGAGCAGAAAAACAGACAAAATCAGTACAGCAGGGAAAATGCAGCCGGCCAGCATACCTGCCTTCAGATCGTCGCCGGTGTTTTGTGTGACAAATCCAATAACAAATGGGCCAATGGAGCCACCCATATCTCCGGCCATGGCGAGAAGTGCGAACAGTGCAGTTCCGCCGAGTGGAATTTTAGAGGATGAAATACTGATGGTTCCCGGCCACATAATTCCTACGGAGAAACCACACACAACGCAGCCTATAAGATTTAAAAGAGGATATGGTGCGAGAGCTGCAGCCAGATAACAGATCAGGCAAAGTGTACCGGATGCGATCATAAATTTTGTTAAGTCAATTTTTTCCCCGTATTTACCATAGAAGGTTCTGCTGATGCCCATCATCACAGCAAACAGGCACGGTCCTGCAATGTCTCCAATGCTTTTTGAGAGACCTAATGCAGACTCGGCATAAGCGGAAGCCCATTGCGCCATCGAAATCTCGCTTGCTCCGGCGCAGACCATAAGAACAAGGGAAATCCAGAAAATGGGAAGACGGCACAGCTGACGAATGGTAAGTCCTTCTTCGCTTCCGGTGAGTGATTCAATCGGGCAGGAAAGGAAATTAAACGTATTGTACAGTGGAAGTACAGCCCAGATACATGCGAGGATCGGCCAGCGTTCCATACCAAAAACTGCCAAAAAAGCAGTGGAGAGTAAGATGACGCCTACAGACCCCCAGCAGTAAAAGGAATGAAGCAGACTCATAACGCTGTCCTTATTGTCAAACGGACAAGCTTCTACGATTGGGCTGACAAGAACCTCAATCAGTCCGCTTCCGGCGGCATAGATCATGGCACTGAGCAAAATTCCTGCATAGGCATTTGGCAGAATATTGGGCAGAAAGGCAAGTCCAATCAGGCCGCAGGCGGAAAGAATCTCAGAAGCAACGACACACCTGCGATAACCGATTTTATCGACATATCTGGCACAGAACAAATCGACAAGAAGTTGTGTGAAAAAGAATATTGTCGAGATAAACGCAATTTTTCCAAGAGAAATATGGTAAGTTCTGTGAAAGGTAAGAAATAGTAAAGGTGCAAAATTTGCAGAAATTGCCTGCGTGATAAATCCAAGATAACAGGCAATTAAGGTTTTGTGGTAGTTCTTTTTCATAGTGATATACTCCGTTTTTTAAAATGGCAGAACTGCTGCGGCCGTAGTGTTCGTTTCGTTGCCGTTCACCGTGTTCCATGGAGCGACAACGATTCTTTTTGTATAATAACGTAAAATAGTGTCGCTTTCACTGGAATATATCGTCTGTTTATTGTATAATATCGTAAAATAGAGAGGGGCGTGCCTGAAAAACGGAGGCGGGGAAAGATGGAATTTAATACATTTTATAACAAGATCCAAACGGATGAAAGCATGATGGAAACGATACAGCATGGAAACAGTGAGTATCCGTTTCAATTGTATTACGACGATCTTGCGTTGTTTGATTTTCATTGTGTAGAATGGCACTGGCATGTGGAGTTTGAGTTTGTTTTTGTACAGGAGGGAACAGCAACCTTCTGGGTTGGCGAAAAGCAGTTTTCACTGGGACAGGGAACGGGCATTTTTATTAACTCAAAGATTTTGCATCGCTATTTTTCTGAAGGCCATGCGATTGTGCCAAATTTCGTTCTGAAACCGACATTTCTCGCTCCGGCAGACAGCCTGATTTACAAAAAATACATTGCACCGATACAGGCGTGTAAGGTGGACTGCATTGTCTTTTGCAGGGAAATAAAATGGCAGGCAGAAGCACTGGAGCTCATGCAGAAAATTCTCAAAGCGCAGGAATCAGACAAAGACCGGGAACTGGTTACTTTATTTCTGACGCAGGAATTGTGGCACTTGCTTTATTTGCACATGGATTCGGAAGTGCTGCAGAAAAAAAGAGAAAATACGGCATCCTCACAGGGAAGAACACAGCTGATGATGCAATATATTCATCAAAATTTCCGACAGAATCTTACCTTGGAGGATATTGCCGGGCAGGCTATGGTGAGCAAGAGTACGGCATTGAATCTGTTCCGAAGATATCTTCACGATACGCCGGTGCATTATCTGGTGAAGTATCGTCTGCAGGAGGCTGCAAAGCTTCTGGCTACGACGGAGAAAAAGATAACTGTAATTTCCGGCGAGACGGGATTTGAAAATATGGATTATTTTTGCAAGACATTTAAGAAATATTATGGGAGGACACCAACGGAATATCGAAGAAAAAAACAAATGGATACGGATGACAGAGAATGGATCGTTCAAGATGTAGTGTAAGAGGAAATGGAAAAATTACATTCTGAAAAAGGAGCGGAATCTGGTGTGGGTTCTGCTCCTTTTTGAATGGAGAATTATGAAATATACTTATTCGGCACAGCCAAAAACTCTTCTACATATTGCTCCAGTGCCGCGAGCAGCTCTTCAAGCGGAAAGACCTTCAGATCCTGCGCGGCTTCCGGCGGGACGGAGAGGAAGTGATGGAGGAGGTCAAGTACCTGTTGGACGTTCTCATACTGAATTTCTGTGATTCCAGGGTTCGTGACGTTAGGATTGAGATCGAGCGGGATGCAATAGCGGTTGATAAGATATGTATTCATTCGTGTATAGTCCCCGTAATAATACTCCTCCGTGAGATATCTGGAAAAAGGAATGGATGTCCGCGATTTTTTGATATAAACCGTTGCAATCTCATCTCTCATATCTGTAATTTCCCCATCCGCATTATAAAATTCCACAATCTGCGGAATGAAATCCTTAAAAAATTTCCGGTCAATATAAAGATGAAAATAATATCCCAGTGCGCTCGAATCTGGCAGAAGTGAACGGTATTTCGCTGTAAACCGTGTAAGATCCGGGAATACCATCATTTTTTCGCGGTAAAGCGGATCGCGGAAATGGGAGGATTCTTTCTGCTGCGTCGCATCCGGCAGAAGATTTCCGATCAGAAAATCATTTACCGATGAAATCGGATATGGAAAATCCGGGTGGGACGGGAGGTGCTTTAACAGCATTTGGGCTGCGGTGAGATGTAAAATAAAACCTGGCATGGGAATGAAGGTGTCCTTTCGTATTTGCTTCTAATCTAAACAAAATGGCAGCGTTTGTCAAATTCTATTTACTTGGCATGATAGGATGAAACCGCATGTGTACTTTTAAATTTGATCATTTTATACATAATGATGAAATTGAATTGACAATGATAAAATTAATGAATATACTGAAATCATAGCAGAAATACAGCATATTGGAGAACGCAAATGAGACAGTTTACTTACCAGGAAAAGTGGAAAAAATTACTCACGCCGGAAATTGTATCCTATCTGACGCAGATTCATGAATTCAAAGGAGAGCAGACTTTGTTCATCGAAGCAAAAGCGGATGCATTGAATCAGCTTGTCGAAATTGCGAAAATTCAGAGTACAGAGGCATCGAACAAAATTGAGGGTATTTACACTTCGGATGAACGGTTAAGAGCCCTGGTGCGGGATACGACGAGACCGAAAACGCGCAGCGAGCGTGAAATTGCCGGTTACCGGGATGTGCTGAATACAATTCATGAAAGTCATGATTACATTCCACCCAAGCCGTCCATTTTTTTGCAGCTTCATCGAGATCTGTACAAATTTGAAGGATATGACATCGGCGGAAAGTATAAAACAGTAGATAATGTGATAGAAGAAGAGGATACGATCGGAAATACATTTATTCGATTTCGCCCGGTTCCGGCATGGGAGACACCGGCAGCAGTCGAAGCAT
>OGPL01002546.1_pt1 | contig 13184 bp, 14 predicted proteins | sample 1552901 | NCBI WGS metagenome assembly OGPL01 (sample SAMEA2580244, study PRJEB22360) | human gut metagenome | biome: human gut; feature: human-associated habitat; material: faeces | place: Denmark | collected 2008/2010 | reverse complement strand
TCAGCGAATTAGGTTACGGTATGCTGTTCGGTTCAGATGTGAAAAAGCAGTTTTTTCAGAAGCGTATCAAGGGGCGTGGCTATTGTGATGTGGGAACAAGTGTTATAAGTGAATTTTACACGCCTTTAGTCCCGAAAGGACATGATTTTCTACAAGAAATCGGCAGGCTGGAAGAAAAAAGGACTGCAAGCAACGAAAGCTGACAGTCCTACTTCAATTTCAATATGTCGTTTGGGGAACATTCCAGAAAATCACAGAGCTTTGCAAGGATTGTAAGGTCAATTCTGGAAACTTTGTTCTTGCAATAGTTATTAAGCTGTGTCCGCTGTAATTTACACGCTTCACAGACTTTGTTTTTGCTGATATTCTTCTCTTTCAAAAGATTTTCTAAATCAATATATACCTGCATACGCTGTACCTCGTCTTTTCTTTGAATTATAAGATACAACTGTATTGACAAATAAGATGTATTACCGTAGACTGTATTATAATACACCCTACAAAAAAGGACAGTAACAGTATGTGCAAAAAGAGAAAAATAATAACAATCACGGTACTTTTTGTGCTGGGAGTGGCGGTTTCCTATCTGCAATGGGGACGTGAGATTGATGTAGTAGGAAGTATGGGGACTTCATCAGAAAATTTCCATGAAGAACACGTTACCTTTACGCTCAACCGTCTTATCATTACAGATAAAGAAAAGTGTGCAGAGGAAATCATCAAAAAATGCAGGGAGAATGATTTTGCTTCTACTCTGTTCAGCTATGATGTGGCAAAGCCCAACGCTTTATATGGTACGGTGTACCGTTCCCGTTTTTCCATGAAAGGACAAAAGCCTTTGTTTCATTTCCGATATACACAGACAGCGGACACGCTCGGTTCATACAACATTGTTGATGATCCAGAAGCGTTCACGCTGGTAATCGAATAACGCAAGGCAGGACGGGACGGCGACGTGCGAAGCGAAAGGCGACGGCACGGACTAGCCGTTGCTGGTGTGGCGTAAGCCACGCCAGCAGGTAAAACCCCTCGGTATCTAACAGAGGGGTACGTTTGCAAATAGACAATAGACAAAAAACATAGGAAACATAAGGCTTCTGGCATGGTTTCCTAGCAAAAATCGGCTGTGAAGTCGCCTTAAAAAACTTCACACTTTACAGATTGGGGGTATGGTTCTGAATGAAGAACAATGGATAAAAGAATTACGGGAGAAACGGATTGCTTACGGTATCTCACAAGGCAGGCTGGCGGTGGCTTCTGGTATCACAAGGGAATATCTCAACAAGATAGAAAGTGGAAAAATGAAGCCGTCAAAGGAGCTTCTGGAAACTCTGCATAAAGAACTGGCAAGGTTCAATCCAGAAGCACCGCTTACCATGCTGTTTGATTATGTAAAAATTCGTTTTCCCACGCTGGATATACAGCACATCATCAAAGACATATTAAAACTGAATATCAATTATATGCTCCATGAAGATTACGGACATTACAGTTATACGGAGCATTATTCTTTAGGGGACATCTTTATCTATACGTCGGCTGACGAAGAAAAAGGTGTCCTTTTAGAGTTAAAGGGGCGTGGTTGCAGGCAGTTTGAAAGTTACCTGCTGGCACAGCAAAGAAGCTGGTATGACTTTCTCATGGACGCACTCGTAGACGGTGGCGTGATGAAGCGTATCGACCTTGCTATCAACGACCATACGGGCATTTTGGATATTCCAGAGCTTGCGGAAAAATGCAGGAAACGGGAATATATCGGAAAGTCCAGAAGTTATAAGTTTTACCAGTCGGGCGAGCTTATCAAGCACAGAGAGGACGACAGAGAATATATGGGACGTACCCTTTATCTTGGTTCGCTGAAATCAGATGTGTATTTCTGTATCTATGAAAAGGACTATGAGCAGTACGTCAAGTTAGGGACACCGCTTGAAGAAGCCGACATTATCAACCGTTTTGAGATACGGCTTAGAAATGAACGTGCCTATTATGCAGTACGAGATTTGCTGACCTATTATGACGCAGAGCAGACCGCCTTTTCTATCATCAACCAGTATGTGCGGTTTGTTGATGAAGAACCAGACAAGCGAAAAAATGACTGGAAACTCAATGACCGCTGGGCTTGGTTTATCGGCGATAACAGACAGAGCTTGAAGCTGACGACAAAGCCAGAGCCTTATACCTTAGACCGTACATTGCGGTGGGTACAAAGGCAGGTAGCACCAACCTTGAAAATGCTGAAAAAGATTGATAAGGGAAACGGTACAGACTACATGGAAACAATCGAACAGCAGGCAAAGCTCACAGAAAAGCATGAAATGATAATCAAACAGCAGACGACCCCTGCAAAAGATTTAGTAGAAAGTTAGGAGTGATAAAAATGTGGGTATTATTAAAAGACTTCCTGCTGGTATCTATGGGAATGGGTATCGGTGTAGTCTTGATGTGTATTTTGAATGTCGGCAAAGAAGCTGACTGTGAAATGAAACAATTAAAAGAAAGCGAGGACAATTAAATGAATTTCGGACAAAATTTGTATCAATGGTTTTTATCAAACGCACAGAGCTTAGTGCTTATGGCGATTGTGGTTATCGGTATCTACTTAGGGTTCAAGCGTGAGTTTTCCAAACTTATCGGCTTCTTGGTAGTTGCCTTGATTGCTGTCGGCTTGGTATTCAATGCTGGCGGTGTGAAAGATGTACTGTTAGAACTGTTCAATAAGATTATCGGTGCATAAAATTTTATTGCAGTGCTGATATGATAATGTTATGATATGGATATGAAGAAAGTGACGAATTAGAAGTTGTGGAGGTAGTCGCTCATGAAATGGTATAATGATATGACTGAACAAGAAAAACGAAGTTTTCAAAAAGTAATTGTTGTATGTGTAGTAGGTGCGATTTTAATTCTCATTGTTCCTATGGTTTTTCATGCTATTTTCTAAGTAAGAGATAACTTCCAGTTTTACGATTTCATATCCACACACAAAGCATTTAGTCTTAGGGATTGAGGTGTTCTATTATGAGTGAGAGAGAAAAAATCATTCGTTTATGGTTTGATATGTGGCTGAAACAGCAAGATTTAGGAATGGATAAAATTTTTACAGAAGATGTTGTTTATACGGAAAGCTGGTGTCCTAAATATGAAAATCTAAAAACAGTAAAACATTGGTTTAATGAATGGAATACCCGTGGTAAAGTCATTATTTGGGATATTAAACAGTTCTTTCATAAAGAAAATCAAACTGTCGTAGAATGGTATTTTAAAAATGAAATGAATACGGGAAATGTTGAAGAATTTGACGGTATTTCCTTAATTGAATGGACAGAAGATAACAAAATCAAATCATTAAAAGAGTATGGTTGCAATTTGAATAACTACAATCCATATCAGCACAGCGATAACCCTCAATTTAGAGATGAAAAAATAAGCTGGTTTTAAAACTTAATCAAATTATATCTATACACACAAAGCAGTTAGTCTTAGGATTGACTGCTTTTTTCTTACCTAAATTTCAGATTGGAGTGATGAAATGAACGATATTTTTAAGGATATGCAGGCAAAAGTCGGCTGTGAATACATTTCCGACCTGCCCTCTTACAAGCGTAAGGTGTGGCAGGAAATGAAACGGCTGAACCCTGCCGACTATGAAGAAAGACAGTTAGAAGATTTTTCAAAGTATGTGTTTGGTATGTCGTACCAGACCTTAAAAGATGTGATGAAACAACAGAAAGGACGTGAGGAACAATGCAGGAAACAAGGGTGCTGGTGGAAACGAAAGGAACAACTGGCGAAGAAACAACATCATACTGGTTCGACCTGCCGATAGATGTTGCCGAGTTTGAAGAAAAGTTAGGTATCGGTGCAGAAAGTGGGGATTACCGCATTATCGAAAAGGTGTTGCCTTATGCTGATGAAGTCCACGAACATACAAGCGTGTATCAGCTCAACGAATTAGATTTTATGTACCGCCAGCTTTCAAGTGATATGCAGGAAGAATATGTATCACTACTTACGGTGTTTGAGAATTTAGAAGCACTTTATATTTGCAGGAACGTGATTACGGTTTATCCCGACTGCAAAAGCATGATAGATGTTGCAAGGCAAAAGCTGATGAACGACCCGACGTTCAAACATTTATCCGAGGACTGTCAAGAATACTACTTTGACTTTGAAGCCTATGCTTCTCACTTGCAGGAACACGGGAAATTTTTAGTAACAGAACACGGTATCTTTGAACTGCCAGAGTAGGAAATGAGGTGGTGCTTATGATTGATGATATGGCGGTTTACATTGCTAATCTTGGCAAATACAATGAGGGCTATTTAGTCGGTGCTTGGTTCACGTTTCCCATTGACGAGGAAGATGTGAAAGAAAAAATCGGCTTGAATGAACAGTATGAGGAATACGCTATCCATGATACCGACAACTTCCCTATTGCGATTGGCGAGTATGTTTCCATTGAAGAACTCAATGAGATGTATGAAATGATAGAGGAACTTCCCGACTATATCGTAGAGTGTCTGGACGAATTTATCAGCCACTACGGGACGCTGGAAGAAGTCGTGGAACACAAGGACGATATTTATTATTATCCCGACTGTGAAACCATGACAGACGTTGCCTACTACTACATAGACGAATTGCAGGCACTTGGGGATATTCCACCCAGCTTACAGAACTACATTGACTATGAAGCCTACGGGCGAGATTTGGATATGGGCGGTTGCTTTATTGAAACAAGCCGAGGTATGTGCGAGATACCATATTAACGCTGGAAGATCAGCGACAAGCATTGTTGCTACTGACAGCGTATTTCTCTTTTAAGGGACAGTCTGAAAATGGCTGTCCTTTTCTATTTTGAAAGGAGCTGAAAGAACTTGAAAAAGATTAAAAGCTACACGGGTATCTGGAACGTGGAAAAAGTCTTGTATGCAATCAATGACTTTAACTTACCCTTTCCCGTTACCTTTACACAGATTACATGGTTTGTGATTACAGAATTTATCATCATTCTGTTTGGGGATATTCCCCCACTTTCCATGATTGAGGGAGCATTTCTCAAATACTTTGGTATTCCCGTTGCTCTCACTTGGTTTATGTCGCAGAAAACCTTTGACGGAAAGAAGCCGTACAGCTTTTTGAAATCACAGATAACCTATGCCCTGCGACCTAAAATCACTTATGCAGGAAAAGCCGTAAAACTGCATAAGCAGACCTTGAATGAAACAATCACGGCAGTAAGGAGTGTGAACTATGTTCCCGATAAAATATATTGACAACAACCTTGTCTGGAACAAGGACAATGAGGTGTTCGCCTACTATGAGCTGATACCGTACAACTATTCTTTCTTATCCGCAGAGCAGAAATTTATCGTGCATGACAGCTTTCGCCAGCTTATCGCACAGTCCCGTGAGGGTAAAATTCATGCCTTGCAGATTGCCACAGAAAGCTCCATACGAAGTATGCAGGAGCAGTCAAAGAAACTGGTAACGGGAAAATTAAAGGAAGTTGCCTATCAGAAGATAGACGAACAGACCGAAGCGTTAGTATCTATGATTGGGGACAATCAAGTGGACTACCGCTTTTTTCTTGGCTTTAAGCTCATGGTTACGGAAGAACAGCTCAATCTGAAGAACATCAAAAAATCGGCGTGGCTGACGTTCACGGAATTTCTCCATGAAGTGAACCACACGCTGATGAATGATTTTGTTTCCATGCCGAATGATGAAATCAACCGTTACATGAAAATGGAAAAGTTACTGGAAAATAAAATCTCCCGTCGCTTTAAGGTGCGTCGCTTGGAAATCAATGATTTTGGGTATCTCATGGAACATCTTTACGGCAGGGACGGTATCGCCTATGAAGATTATGAGTACCAGCTACCAAAGAAGAAATTGAACAAAGAAACGCTGATAAAATACTACGACCTTATCCGTCCGACAAGGTGTGTGATTGAAGAAAACCAGCGATATTTACGCTTGGAACATGAGGACAAGGAAAGCTATGTGTCCTACTTTACCGTCAATGCGATTGTCGGCGAGCTTGATTTTCCGTCGTCTGAAATCTTCTATTTCCAGCAACAGCAATTCACATTCCCCGTTGATACTTCTATGAATGTAGAAATCGTGGAAAATCGAAAAGCATTAACAACCGTTCGCAACAAGAAAAAGGAATTGAAAGACCTTGACAATCACGCCTATCAAGCAGGAAGTGAAACCAGCTCAAATGTGGTGGACGCTTTAGACAGCGTGGACGAGCTGGAAACAGACTTAGACCAGAGCAAAGAAAGTATGTATAAGTTAAGCTACGTGATACGGGTGTCTGCACCCGATCTTGACGAGCTGAAACGCCGTTGTGATGAAGTCAAGGACTTTTACGACGACCTCAATGTAAAGCTGGTGCGTCCTGCTGGGGATATGCTGGGGCTTCATTCTGAATTTCTTCCTGCCAGCAAGCGATATATCAATGACTATGTGCAGTATGTAAAATCAGACTTCTTGGCAGGGCTTGGTTTCGGTGCGACACAGCAGTTAGGGGAAACTACGGGTATCTATATGGGCTATTCCGTTGATACGGGAAGAAATGTGTACCTGCAACCGTCTTTAGCTTCGCAGGGAGTGAAAGGAACGGTTACAAATGCCCTTGCTTCTGCTTTTGTCGGTTCACTTGGCGGTGGGAAGTCATTCTGTAATAACCTGCTTGTGTATTATTCTGTTTTGTTTGGCGGTCAAGCGGTTATCTTAGACCCAAAATCAGGTGCGAAACGTTCCTACTTGAAAAGAGTAGGCACAGCACTTCATTAAATCAATATTTAATGTGTGTTGGAGAACTAAACACACGAATAGTCGAATGACGGGGTAACGCCCTGAAAGGCTACTTTAATACTCCGACTGGCAGAAACTTGAGTAAACAAGGCTCTGTCAGGAGCTCGGTGAAGTCGGCAGACAGACACCGTAACAGATAATGCTGACGAAAGATTCCCAGAGGTGGGCGTTGTGTCTTATATGCCGGAAGTCTATAAAATATCTATGGTTAGAATGTAGATGAGAGGTCTACTGACGAATCCTTGAATGTACAGGTCTATATCGGGGCTGGATAGAAATGTCCAGTGACACAAATAGTGTCGCTACTGTGGGTGAGTAAGACTCCGCATTTATGAAAATCCATATAACGTTAAAGGCGTTATCAAGGTAGCAGGCTTATAGAGGAAACCTAAGGATATATGTACAGATAGTGTGTTTGGAACGTTGAAAGCTGGCAACATGGAGATTTTACTGTCTATGAAATGTTCACATCGTAAGGTTATTGTGAGATTAGCAATGATATAAGGTGTGTTAATGCCAGTGAGAGTGGTGGCACAGTACCTATGAAACCGTGATAACAAGCGGTGGAGGGATAGCCACTAGTCATATGAAGAATAGAATTACTAAGAAAAAAATGGTATGGGTTCGAGTAAGACTAAGAGATGTATTTGCTCCTGCAATTAAGGAGGGTACAGACCATGCTAAAGAAAAACAAGCTCCGCTATAACGAGTATTATGATATGCAACATATTTATGACGAGTTATACGCACAGAGCAAGAACGGTAATAACTTTTATAAGTTACTTGAAATTATTGGTTCGGAACAAAATATTTGTTTAGCTTACCGTAATCTGAAATCAAACAGTGGCAGTAAAACAGCTGGAACGGACGGAATGACGATAGACGATATAAAACAACTCAGCAATGCTGAGATTGTTGCTACCGTTCGGGAAAGCCTTAGCGACTACCGCCCAAAATCAGTCAGACGTGTTTTCATTCCAAAAGCTGGGAGCGATAAAATGCGTCCATTGGGGATTCCGTGTATCTGGGACAGGCTGGTACAACAATGTATCCTGCAAGTCCTAGAGCCGATATGCGAACCAAAGTTCCATAATCATTCCTATGGATTCCGTGCGAATCGAAGTGCCCACCATGCAGTCAGCAGAGTAACGACACTGATAAATTTATCAAAATATCATTACTGTGTTGACGTAGACATTAAAGGATTTTTCGATAATGTCAATCATGGAAAACTATTAAAACAAATCTGGACACTTGGTATTCGGGATAAAAGATTGATTTGCATTATCAGCAAAATGCTGAAAGCTGAAATTGACGGCGAGGGTGTCCCAGAAAAAGGAACACCACAAGGCGGTCTGTTAAGTCCACTGCTCTCCCTCATAGTCCTTAATGAATTAGACTGGTGGGTAAGCAGTCAGTGGGAAACATTCCAGCCGAAGAACCGCAGTAAAAATGGGTGGCTTCAATACGCAAAGAAATATACCAAACTGAAAAGCGGTTTTATTGTACGTTACGCTGATGATTTTAAAATCATGTGTTCAACCTATGGAGAAGCACAAAGATTTTACCACAGTACCGTAGATTTTCTTAATAAAAGACTGAAATTAGAAATCAGTCCAGAGAAAACAAAGGTAGTAAATCTGAAGAAAAATTCATCAGATTTTCTGGGGTTCAAAATCAAAGTCATTCCAAAAGGAAGAACGAAACACGGTTATGTTGCCAAAACAGATATGAACCAAAAAGCATTAAAGAAAGCGAAAACAAATCTAAAGTTAAAGGTAAAAGATATAGCCAGACATACGACTGGCTTCAATATCAGCAGATATAATCTGACAGTTATCGGTATGCAGAATTACTACTGCATAGCAACTAACGTATATAACAACCTGACAGAAGTAAGTTACGCTCTCTTACCGACCATACGAATCCGTTTAAGGAACATTGCAAAATCAGTTCCATTTGAAAGTACAAGTTCAGAATTTCAGAGCAGGACAAAAGGAATCAGACCAAAAACAAAAATAGTGATGATTGCGGATAATCCGCTATTGTCGATTCAAGGAGTACAACACAAAAATCCTATGAATTTCTCGCAAGATATTTGTAATTTTACAAAGCAAGGGAGAAACAAGGTGCATGAGGACGTTGTAGTTGTAACAAAAGAAGAAATCCGAGCGTTGTTGGAAAATGAAAACCCTGCCGATAGCGTAGAGTTTAACGACAATCGTATTTCGGCATATATCGCACAACAAGGCAACTGCTATGTAATGAATCGTCGAGGAACTCCGTCCACTCTGATATGTATTCACAAATCAGACAAAGGAGATAACCTTGATAGATATTCTAATCTGGCATTTGTGGAAATTCCCATTGCAAAGGCAATCCTAACAGAATCAGCAGACGAAGCAAAATCACTGTTAAAAGGTTATGTTCTTAATAGTCAGCAGAAGAAAAAACTGAACAGAATACGGACGAATTACGGATACCAGACAATAACTGGGAAATAACTTATACATCTATTTGGATATGATGGAACGCCGTATGAAGCGAAAGTTTCATGTACGGTGTGAAGCGGGGGAAAACTTGGAGATAACATCAAAAAGTTACCTATCGCTATAGCGTGGCAACTGGAAAGAAACACTCCCAGAAATCGCCCATGAAATCAATATCGTAAATCTTACCAGCGACAAGGACAATGCAGGACTTCTTGACCCGTTTGTGATTATGAAGAATGTAAAAGACGCTGAAAGTCTGGCAATCGACATCTTAACATTCCTTACGGGTATTTCCTCTAGGGACGGCGAAAAATTCCCCGTACTACGTAAGGCGGTTCGTTCCGTTACCCAGAGCGACAGTCGGGGCTTGCTCCATGTGATAGACGAGCTACGCCGTGAAGATACGCCCATATCAAGAAATATCGCAGACCATATCGACAGCTTCACGGACTACGACTTTGCACACCTGCTGTTTTCAGACGGTACGGTGGAAAATGCAATCAGTCTGGATAACCAGCTCAATATCATTCAAGTAGCAGACCTTGTACTGCCAGATAAAGATACCACTTTTGAGGAATACACGACTATTGAATTATTGTCGGTGTCTATGCTGATTGTGATTAGTACCTTTGCCCTTGATTTTATCCATTCGGACAGAAGTATTTTTAAGATTGTAGACCTTGACGAAGCGTGGGCGTTCTTAAATGTGGCACAAGGAGAAACGCTCTCTAACAAGCTGGTTCGTGCTGGACGAGCTATGCAGGCAGGCGTTTATTTTGTTACCCAGTCTGCCTATGATGTTTCAAAGGAAAGTCTGAAAAACAATATCGGCTTAAAATTCGCTTTCCGTTCTACTGACATCAACGAGATAAAACAGACCTTAGAATTTTTCGGTATCGACAAGGACGACGAAAACAACCAGAAACGCTTGCGTGATTTGGAGAACGGACAATGCTTATTGCAGGACTTATACGGGCGTGTCGGTGTGGTGCAGATACACCCCGTCTTTGAAGAACTGCTACACGCCTTTGATACCAGACCGCCCGTACAGAGAAATGAGGTGGAGTGATGAAAGAAAGGATAAAAGGTGCGTTCACAAAAAAGAAGATTTTCCACTTTCTCAAAATGGCTCTGTTCGTGGTGGCACTCTCCCTTATCCTGCTTTCACTTCTGGGGACGGTGGCTCATGCGACGGGGCTTGTGGACGATACCATAAACGCAGAAAATCTTTATTCAAAATATCCCCTTTCCAACTACCAGCTTGATTTTTATGTGGATAATAGCTGGTCGTGGCTTCCGTGGAACTGGCTGGACGGTATCGGAAAATCGGTACAGTACGGGCTTTACTGCATTACCAACTTTGTCTGGACGATAAGCCTTTATTTAAGCAATGCAACGGGCTATGTGGTGCAGGAAGCCTATAAACTTGATTTTATTAACGATATGGCAGACAGTATCGGAAAGAGCATACAGACCCTTGCAGGCGTTACACAGAACGGTTTTTCCAGCTCTGGCTTCTATGTTGGTTTCCTGCTTCTCATTATCTTAGTGGTGGGACTTTATGTTGCCTATACGGGACTTATCAAACGGGAAACCAGCAAGGCACTTCACGCTGTTATCAACTTTGTGGTGGTGTTCGTGCTGTCCGCTTCATTTATTGCTTATGCTCCCGACTATATCAAGAAGATAAATGAATTTTCATCAGACATCAGTACCGCTTCTTTGGACTTGGGAACAAAAATCATGCTCCCCAACTCTGACAGCGAGGGCAAGGACAGCGTGGACTTGATACGGGACAGCCTATTTTCTATTCAAGTGGAACAGCCGTGGCTCTTGCTTCAATTCGGGAACAGCAACGCAGAAGAAATCGGGACAGACCGTGTAGAAGCTCTCGTATCTGCAAGCCCAGAGGACGAGGACGGCAAGACCAGAGAGGAAGTCGTGAAAACAGAAATCGAGGATAACGACAACAACAATCTGACGATACCGCAGGTCGTAAACCGTTTAGGTATGGTGTTCTTCCTCTTGTTCTTCAACTTAGGTATCACGATATTTGTATTCTTGCTTACGGGCATGATGTTGTTCAGCCAGATACTTTTTATTATCTTTGCTATGTTCCTGCCTATTAGTTTCTTGCTCTCTATGATACCGAGCTATGAAAGCATGGCAAAGCAGGCAATCGTAAGGGTATTTAATACCATAATGACACGGGCAGGAATAACGCTCATTGTAACGGTGGCGTTCAGCATTTCCAGTATGTTTTATAACATTTCCACGGACTATCCGTTCTTCATGGTGGCGTTCTTGCAGATAGTATGTTTTGCTGGTATCTATATGAAGCTGGGCGATTTAATGAGTATGTTCTCTTTGAACGCTAATGATAGTCAAAGCATGGGACGAAGAATTTTCCGCAGACCGTATCTGTTTATGCGACATAGGGCTAGGCGTATGGAACACCATATTGCAAGAGCTGTAAGTGCTGGCGGTATTTCGGGCGGTGTTGCTGGTGCGGTGGCTGGAAGTGCCGTTGCTGGCAAGAGGGCTGAAAGAAAAAATACAGCTTCTAAAGAAAATCGGGGCAATATCACTTCCAGCATGGGACAGCGTGCAGGCTCAAAGGTGGGTGCTGTCTTAGATACGAAAAATAAAGTGAAAGACAAGGCAAATGCTGTCAAAGAAAATATCAAGGATATGCCGACACAGACCGCTTATGCGGTGTATTCCGCAAAGGAAAAGGCAAAGTCCAGCGTGTCCGACTTTAAGCGTGGCATGGTGCAGGAACAGCAGTCCAGACAGACGGGACGTTTGGAAAAGCAGGAACAGCATAGACAGAATATCGCTGACAAACGTATGGAGCTTCAAAAGGCACAAGAAGCAAGGCAGGCACAGCGAAAGGCTGACGGATCAGCGACAACGGGAGCTACCCGTCCCCATGAGCGACCAGCCACAGCTTCAAAGCCGAGTGCGGAAAAAATGCAGGAAGTCAAACGTCCTGCCACAGCGACCACTTCAAAAGCAAGTGAGCCAGTCAAGACAAATGTTATCAAAGAGCGTCCGTTATCTTCTGGTGCTTCTGATAAGAAAGCGACCCAGCCTGCACAGCCAGTACATAGGCAGAATGTAGAAAAAGTGGTATCGCAGGAAACACGCCAGAATTACACCAAAGACCGCAGGACAAAGGTTCAGCAGACGCAGAGCGTCCAGAAGAACCAGCAGACCACAGAGAAAACCCGTAACCTTGTAACGAAGAAAGGACAGAAGAAAAAATGAAACTGAAACATATCGCTATCATTGGCAGTCTGTTTCCTATCCTCTTTTCTCTGGTGCTTTTCTTTGGGGTGTTGATTAGTGCGGACAGCGACGACGAGAACAGCAACTTTTCTTCTGGCATTACGGGTATGAATTTATCCGCAGAAGTCTTGAAACATCAGCCTATGGTGGAAAAATACGCCAGAGAAAACGGTATCTCCGAGTATGTCAATGTGTTACTTGCTATCATTCAAGTAGAAAGTGGCGGTACGGCAGAAGATGTTATGCAGAGTTCGGAAAGTCTTGGTTTACCGCCCAACTCTTTAGATACGGAAAGCTCAATCAAGCAGGGGTGTAAGTATTTTGCGTCCCTGCTTTCTTCCTGCAAAAATCAAGGTATCGACGATTTGAATGTAGCGATACAGTCCTATAACTATGGCGGTGGCTATGTGGGATATGTGGCAGGAAAAGGAAAGAAACACACCTTTAACCTTGCAGAGAGCTTCGCCCGTGAGAAATCGGGTGGAAAGAAAGTAACCTATACCAACCCGATAGCCGTTGCGAAGAATGGGGGCTGGCGGTATGGCTATGGAAATATGTTCTATGTGGAATTAGTCA
>OGPL01002538.1_pt1 | contig 13230 bp, 5 predicted proteins | sample 1552901 | NCBI WGS metagenome assembly OGPL01 (sample SAMEA2580244, study PRJEB22360) | human gut metagenome | biome: human gut; feature: human-associated habitat; material: faeces | place: Denmark | collected 2008/2010 | reverse complement strand
CAGTTGGATCGTTTTATTGGGATGCTGCCTGATAATTTTAATGCTCACAAGCGAACTAAAGATCTCATGCGTGGTGATAATATTCATTGCAATTCCACGCACGAAGCTATCGTCAGACTCGTTAGTAGCGTAAAAACTCCGCGCATTGTGACAACAAATTATGATCTTCTCCTTGAGGAAGCTGCGCAAAAGCAGAATTGTGATTTAGGCAGAAGCTATTATGGACCGGCTGTCCCCATCGGCAGCGATTTCTCAGGATTGTTGTACTTGCATGGTTCAGTGGATAGCCCTGATCGCGAAATAGTCCTTGACGATAGGGATTTTGCTCGGGCTTACCTTTCAGAGGGCTGGGCGACACGTTTTCTACTTAAGCTATTTGAGACATACACGGTTGTATTCATTGGCTACAGCTTTGGCGATGTCATTATGCGATATCTTGCATTGGGCATTTCGTCCCACGCCAGACCTCGGTACATTTTCCTCTCTGAAGAGGATATGAACGGAAGAGATAATGAATGGCAACACAATGGAATTACTCCGATTGCCTATCCTTCAGCTAATAAGCATTGTGCGTTAGTCAGGGCAATTAATGCTTGGGCTGATCACATGTCCTTGGATTACAATGCTTACGAAAAACGTTTACCAGGCATTATCGAAAATGGTGTTCCGAAAGATGCTGTTGATCTTGACTATGCCAGCGCTGCTTTATCTACAGCCGAGGGCGCGCAATGTTTTGTCGACATTATTGAAAGAAAAGAAGGTCAAGAAGAGACGGTCAAATCGAAGATAAAGAGGGAATGGCTATCTTGGCTGATGAGTTCGGACGCGCTCCGGGAAGTTTTCACAGAAAGAGGCCCAAAGACTCAGAATGAGAAGATTCTGCTGGATTGGTTCCTTGTCGATTTTGTGCAAAAGCCGGAAGAACGGGATTTTGTGCTGTATGTGCTTTGCAAGTTGCAATCATCAATGTCTGATTGGTTATTTGAGCAATTGCATGAATGTGTCAGTTATTGCATCAGCCATCGGGATAGACGGGATTTAATTCCGGTCTTTACGGTTTTAATGACTTCCATGCAGGGCCACTCCGCTCCAAGTGTTCTTGATGAATTTATTGAGCCATCATTACTTTACAATTCAGATATATCGCCTCAAATATTATCTCTCATTATTCGCCCATATTTAAAACTGACCGCGCCTTTCCGGGGGAACGGCATAAGGCCTAGAGCTGAGATTGCATGGCCATATGACAGGATAGAAGAGATTGATAATCATTTGAGCTTCGACATGAAGAAGATGGCATTGCTTGCTGAATCCAGCTTACAAAGAGCTAGTGCTCTATTACAAGCTTATCAAGGTGAAAATGAATACTCTTGTTTAAGTAGGCCATCGATAGAGCCTAGCGATCAGAATTTATATGTGTCTGATTTGCAATCTATGTTTGTCGACATTCTTCGTGATTATGCGCATGGTCATAAAGATCAACAGGATAGTCTGATATATCGGTGGTGGAATAGTGAGTCTGCGCTTCTTAAACGTTTAGCGATTAATACTATTGCTTTTTCGGATTGGGATGCGAACCGTAAAATCGCTTGGATTCTCGAACATGATTATTTATTTGACTTGGATGCCCATCATGAAGTCTATATGGTTCTTAAAGAAGCTGCTCCGAGCATGGGAGAGAATTCGAAGAAAAACATACTAGAATATCTGAGGAATAAACTTGATTCCCTCAAGGAAACATATTCTGATGAACGAACGGCGCTTTATGAGCAGTTTGATGTTCTTCAATGGCTTCTTAAGCATATGAATGGTGGAATGGGGAATTGGCCTGAGGCTCAGAAGTGGAAGAATGAGCTTGCTCGGAAATATAATTTTTTGCCGCGAGAGCATGCAGATTTCCATATTTATTCTGAAGGAGTTTGCAGTGTAACTACTGGAATTACTGATGAGCAATTTATTGATATTTTGGAGAATCGTCCGTCTGTTCTCGAAGAAAAAATGTTTGGTAACCAAGATAAAACGGTTAAATTTGATTCTTTGAGTATTAATAATCAAATCTCTGAAGTTGTTTCGCATAATCCTCGGGTGGGATTTACTCTTTGGGAACTTGTCAATCGGCATAAAGAAAGTGACGCAGTTCAATATAGTTGCTCAATCATTCGTGGGTGGGGTGAGGCATCCCTGGATGATGAACAAATATTGGTTCTTGATTTATTGAAGAAGCTATTGCCGAAGATGGGGCAAGATGAAGTAAGCGCAGTGTCGTTTTTCCTGAATAGACAGATTGATGGGGAAAAGACTACGATTACCGCGAAAACTTTACAGATAATGAGTGATATCGCGTTGCAAATTTGGGAACGATATAGCTCGACATTCAGCGCAAGTAAAGATCAGCAATGGCAGAACGATCCAGTTACATATTCCTTGAATTGTTGGCCTGGTAAACTCGCTTATTTCTGGATGGGCAGAATCCGTTGGAGATATAGGCAAGAAGCTGATTCTTGGAATGGTCTTGATAATCTCGAAAAGAAGATGGTTCGTCGTTTTGTAGATGATGAAGGTGACTTCTCCCCGCTTGTTTGGACAGCATTGCTTACAAATATCAATATGCTTCATTCGCTTGATCGGGAAAATACAGAGAGCTGGTTGCCTGATTTAATGAAAAAAGCGGGCACGAAGTTTATTTGGAATGTGATGCTCCCGAATCCGATTCTTAATATTCGACTTATTGACATAGCTTTTTATGAGAGCTGTCTTGATGAGTTTAAATATCTGTCTCATTTGGATGATTATAAGAAACAAAGCTTTCTCTTACAGGTATTTTGGATAGTTACTTATGCTGGATTGGAAGATAAACGGAGAGCGAAACTTTTATCTAAAGTCGTGACAGCTGGGAATGGCATTTATGCTCCTTTATTCATGGACCGGATTGTGTGGGCTTTCAAATTCCGGCTTGATTCCAAAAGCAAGAATATGGTGTGGGATTTATGGCTCCATCGATTTATTGAAGATCGTCATGCCGGCAAAGGACGGAACTGGAGTGAAAAAGAGCGAATTGCTTTTGCTGAACTAATTCCTCTGTTGGATGAGCATCTTAAAGAAGGAATGAAGTATCTTTCTAATAATTTCCCAAGAATTATGGGGCGGGATTTTATCAACCTTATTATGCTTAAAAATATTGATGATATTCCGCAGGAATGTGCGGAGGCATTTATTGAGTTTTATACGTGTTTATTTAAGCAACCTGATATTCCTTATGTATGGCGAGTAGAAGAATTATTGCAGAATCTAATCGATAAGTTTGGAATTGGTAAAGTTAGTCCATTGGTGTCTTTAGCAAGGCAGAAGCGTATCATCTCAGATACTTGGAGTCCTTCTTTCAAAGGAGGAGCTGCGTAATGGTGACGAAGAAGGTGAGATATGGGTATTAAAACACTGTTGCGCGGCGAATCCAAGAATGTGGAGTACAAGCTCACGCCTCCCTCTAGGAGCATCAACTACACCAAAACCGCGGTGGCGTTCGCCAACGGGCAAGGTGGATGTTTGGTGTTCGGTGTCGAAGACCAAACGCTTCGCGTGGTTGGTATTGCCGAAGACAAGGTATTCACGGTGATGGATTCCATTTCGGACGCCATTGTTAATAGCTGCGAGCCGATGATCATCCCCGACATCACCATGCATGATGTGAACGGCAAGACGGTTATCGTAGCCGAGATCGCTCCCGGCTTGCAGCGTCCGTACCATATCAAGTCGCTCGGCCAGGAGCAAGGAACATTCGTTCGCGTAGCTGGCACCACGCGTCAAGCCGATCAGTCCACCATTCGGGAGCTGACCATCGAAGGCAGCAGCCGGAGCTTCGACCAAGTACAGTGCCTTGGACTGTCCATAACGGAAGAAGACATCGAGGCACTGTGCGCAAGTCTGACGAAAACCGCGAAGGATAATGCCGAAGACCCTGCAAAAGTCAAAATGGTTACGGAGAAACAGTTGCTGCAATGGGGCGTGCTGGCAGAACAGGATGGGCAATTGGTGCCCACCAACGCTTATGCGATTCTGACTGACAATGAGGCCGTCCGATCCGTGGTGCAATGCGGCGTATTCAAAGGAACCACTAAAGCTGTGTTTGTGGATCGACGTGAGTTCGTCGGCACTCCGCAGGAGCTTATCGAAGAGTCCTACCAGTATGTGTTGCGCAACATCCATATGGGTGCCAGATTCAAGGGCGTGTACCGGCAGGATGTGTACGAGATTCCACCGGACGCCGTTCGAGAGCTGATTGTCAACGCGATAGTGCATCGCAGCTATATCGATCATTCAAGCATTCAGATCGCAATCTACGATGATCGATTGGAAATCACTTCGCCCGGGCGCTTGCCAATGGGGCAGACCATTGAACGCATGAAGCAGGGCTATTCGAAAATCCGCAATGAGGCATTGGCCTCTGCCTTTGAGTACATGGGTTACATTGAGCATTGGGGGAGCGGCATCCTGCGTGTGATGCAGGAGGTGCGCGATGCCGGATTGCCGGAACCGGAATTCCTTGGCGGCGATACGGATCTGCGTATCAATATCTATCGCAATGGCTCAGAGACAGGTTCTGATGACGGGATTGTGACGGGATTACGACGGGATTCGCTTTCTGATGACGGGATTGTGACGGGATTGCGACGGGATTCGCTTTCTGATGACGGGATTGCGGAAGAAACAACTTCAAAAACGAATGCTGCTCCGAATGCCGCCATTGCAGTGGTTCCATCCCAGAAAGAGCGTATTCTTGATGCGCTGCGTAAGAATGCGAGTATTTCTATCTCTGACGCCATACGGATACTGGGTGTGCAGGAAAGGCAGGCTCAACGAATATTGAAGAGCCTAATAGAGGAAGGCAGTGCAGTGAAAATTGGTGCTGCTCGTGCTACTCGATACGCTGAAGCGAAGAAAAGGACGGAACCGTATGAGTGAGGATAGTCAGGTAACCAGGCTGCTTGCCAGACGTTTCAGCCAGCCAGGCGAGCGTGGGCGCATCGTATTTTGGCGTGATGACAAGAAACAGTACGCGGATGTCGTGGCAACATTGGTGGGGGAGCATGTCACTGATGAAGCGCTGCGCGAGGTCGAACTGATTACCCCGGAAATTGGGGATGAGAACGACAGGCGGTACATTCCGTTCACGGTGCGCTACCGCATGTTCCACGAGCAGCCGAATCAAAAATTCCTCGTATATCTGACGGAGCCGGCCCCGGCGGTTCAAGACAACTGGCTGTTGGACTTGGAACTGGCATACGGCCCCACGTTCACCATGGACAAACTCGCCGTGACGCTCACGGAAACACTGCCGGAAGCTTCCGCCGACACGCGAAACGTGTGGTTGGAAGTGATGAAGCGTGTGCCGAAGTTCTTCGACAGTGAAGAACGCGCCAAGCGCTTCGCGAAACGTCTTAACGCACATGACGACGCTACCGATTTCCAAGCGAAGATGATCGCCACGTTGCTGCAACTGAAAGATGATCGGCACAGCATGCAAGACATCTGGGCTGAGCTACTTACGCAATATTCGCAGGGTGACGATTCCGGTATCACCGTGATCGAACGCATGGGATTAAGCACGTTCCATTGGACTGGAACACGGCGCATTTATCGTTTTGATGTGGATGCCGATGCCGGCAGCGAGCCGACAGTGAAGGACTTCGTGCTATGGCTGTTCCAGCTCGCATGGAACGGATTCTCCGATGGCAGGAACGCCGTTTCCGCTTATGCGAACATTATTCGCGACTGGGACGACTGGTATAAGAACATCGACATGCGCACGGTGTTGCAGAATCTTTCCGAGAATGCCGTGGAGGAACTGCACCTGTCCACTCGAATCGCCGATATGAGCGTAGAAGAGCTTGTCGACCGTGACCTGTTCCGCGACGTGGACGAGATGATCGTCAACAAGCTGTTCGAACGGTTGGGTTCGCAGTCCATTACGGACGACCAAGTGCAACGGATCATCAACGGGCGCAAGCAAAAGCTCTGGTATGCAGAATATACCGACCAATATGAGTGCATTGCCGCAGCAAGCAGACTCCGTGCCGTTCTGGCTGAATGTGGGGAACTTATCAGCACCATCAGCTCGCCGGAGCAGGGGATGAAGCTATATGCCGAAAAGTTATATAAGGCAGACGGCGCCTACAGAAGATATGTGCTTGCATGGCATCGCGCCAACCCGGATGCGGTGAGCGTGGACGATGATTTGCAAAGCGCCTACGAGGCATATCAGCAGGATCTGGGTCAGGCATGGCAGAAACAAGTCGATACGCTTAGCCAATGGAAGTTCATAGACATGGACGCGCAAACCAATTTCTATGAACGTGAAATCGCGCCGACCTTGAAGGCCGGCAGAAAAATCGCCGTGATCATTTCCGATGCGCTACGTTACGAGGTTGCGCAGGAACTGTCCGAACGCATCGACAGGGAAAGCCGTTTCAGTACGAAACTGAACATGCAATACAGCGTTCTGCCATCCTATACGCAACTTGGCATGGCGGCGTTGCTGCCGCACGGCTCGCTCGAATTCGACGGCAAAGACCGTTTGTATGTTCTGGCTGATGGACGCAGCACCAAAGGAATCGAAGCGCGCACCGCCATTCTTTCGGCCGTAGGCGGCAAAGCGATTAGATATGACGATTTGACAAAGCTGAAAGTCAGCGAAATCAAAGAACTATATAAATCCTGCAACGTGTTGTATGTGTATCACAACCATATCGACGCCACCGGTGATGCGGAGAAAACCGAATTGGAAACGGTAGACGCATGCGAGAAGACGTTCAAGGAACTGGGCGAAGTAGTCAAAAAACTTGCCAGCGGCAACGTCCATAACATGATCATCACTGCGGATCACGGATTCCTCTATCAGGACCGAGATCTGGACAGTACAGAATGGTTGAGCGAACAGCCCAAGGGTGATGCAGTATGGGTGAGAAAGCGGCGATTCTCCATCGGGGCCAATCTTGCTCCAGGTCGTGCGTTCGTGACATTCAATGCCGCGCAGATAGGAATGGATGATCCTCGGAATGAAGGCATAAGCATTCAAGTGCCGAACTCCATCATGCGCTTGCGCATGCAGGGCGCCGGTGTGAAGTATGTGCATGGAGGAGCAGCATTGCAGGAAATCGTCGTTCCTGTGCTGCATGTCAGTAAGGGGCGTTCCGCGGCCGACGATGTGAGGCCTGTGGAATTCACTATTCTGCAACGAACCGACAGGCTTTCCAGCAGACAGTTGACTGTGGAATTCTTCCAGAACGAGCCCGTTGGAGGAAAAATCCGTGCACGTACCATATTGGCCGGATTGTGGGGGCGCGATACGGCAGGCAATAATGTGCTCATCTCCAATGAGACACCGGTCGCCTTCGATCTGCTCGGGCAGGAGAAAAGCGAACGCCATGTGACGGCTACGCTCATGCTGACCAGTGACGCGGAACGATTCAATGGAACGAATATCGAACTGCGCCTGCGTGAGAAGACAGATGGGTCAAATGTGCTGGTCATGCTTGACCAGAAGGCACGATACTTCTTCAAACAGGGCGTGGTGGCCGACGATGCCGGATTCTTTGACTGAATTGGATGAGCACAGAGGAGAGCGACCGTAAGGGGTAACACAATGAATGAGCAGGGTATGAGCCAGAACGGTTGGATTGAAAGTCCTGAACACAACGCGGATGGGAATTCCCTGAGCGCGTTGGATGTCAAGACCACCGACCTGTTCCCCGGAGTCACCGTCCGCAAGGACCTGGTGAACAAGGTCAAGGGCAATGCGCTGGTGCCCTCATATGTGCTGGAGTTCCTGCTCAGCGCATATGCCACGAACACCGACCAGGCCAGTATCGAGTCGGGTGTGGATCGAGTGCGTGCCATTCTTGCAAACAACTATGTGCATCGCGAGGAAGCCAATCTTATCCAATCGAAAATCCGCGAGAAAGGGAGCCATAGGATTATCGACCGTGTACAGGTGGCCCTTAACGAGAAGACCGACCTGTATGAGGCGACATTCTCCAATCTCGGCATCAGCCAGGTCATTGTCGATCCAAGCCTTGTAAAGGCTTATCCGAAACTGCTGGTGACGGGCATCTGGTGTATGTGCCAGATCGGTTACGCATATTCCGGCGACCCGCGCGAAGTGCCATGGCAGTTGCTGCAGCTCAAGCCTGTGCAGATGTCTCGTGATGATCGCGAAAACTACATGCAGCAACGTTCGCAATTCACCGATAGCGAATGGATCGATCTGCTGATGCAATCCATTGGTTTCAATCCCGATCTATTCTCCGACCGGGCGAAACTGCTGCATCTGGTGCGCATGGTGCCGTTTGTGGAACGAAACTACAATCTGGTCGAACTCGGGCCGAAAGGCACCGGCAAATCGCACATCTACTCGGAATTCTCACCGCACGGCATGCTCATATCCGGCGGGGAAGTGACAGTGGCCAAACTGTTCGTGAACAATTCCAACGGACACTTGGGGCTTGTGGGCTATTGGGATACGGTGGCGTTTGACGAGTTCGCAGGCAAGGCCAAGAAGGCCGGCCGGGACTTGGTGGACATCATGAAGAACTACATGGCCAACAAGTCGTTCTCCCGTGGCGTCGAGACGTTCCAAGGCGAGGCGAGCATGGCGTTCGTAGGCAACACCTCGCATAACGTGCCGTACATGCTGAAAAACTCCGACCTGTTCGAAGAGCTGCCGAAGCAATACCATGATCCGGCATTCCTGGATCGTATTCACTTCTATCTGCCGGGTTGGGAGTTCGAACAGATCCGTTCCGAGATGTTCACCAGCGGATTCGGTTTCGTTGTCGACTATCTGGCGGAGATTCTGCACAACCTGCGCGATGCCGATTACAGCGACCGGTTCGAAAAGTATTTCGAACTGTCTTCCACACTGTCCACGCGAGATAAGGACGGCATCAAAAAGACGTTCTCCGGATTGATGAAGCTCATCTACCCGGACGGCAAGGCCACTCCCGAACAGATGGAACCGTTGCTGCGTTGCGCCATCGAGGGCCGTAAGCGCGTCAAGGATCAGCTGTGCCGTATCGACTCCACCATGGAGGAAGTCGAGTTTACCTACAAGCGTGCGAACGACGGGGAAGTAGTCGCCGTGCCGACTTTGGAAGAGCTTGACTCCCCGCAGCTGTATTGGCGTGGGCGTGTAGCTGAGAATTCGGAAGATAAGGGCGAGGCGGAAGCGCCTGTTGCCGATGATGCCGTGGCAATTGCGGGTAGCGAGGGCGGAGCTGGTGCCTCTGAGAATGCCGATGCCTTGCCCGTAGCGCGGCATCAAGAAGCGGTGATGTTGACGCCGGTCGAGCGCCTTGCGGCAAAGGCCGACGGAAAGCAGTGGGAATTGGTCGAAAACCAACGTGGAATCACGTATTACAAACTGTTCGGGCCATATTTGGCTGGCGCGAAGAAAATCGTTGTAGAGGATGCGTATGTGCGTAAGCCGTACCAGCTGCGTAATCTGGCCGAGTTCTTGGAAATGCTGCTCAGATGCAAAAATTCCGATGAGGATGTAGCCGTTCATCTGGTGACCGGGCATAATGAGCCTGGATTCGTGGAAGCGCAGCTAGATGGTTTGAACGAACTGGCATCGACGTTCTCACAGCTGGGCGTGAACCTTACCTACGAATTCAGAGACACTTTGCACGACCGTTCCATTACCGCGGATACCGGCTGGGAAATTCTTCCCGGTCGTGGTCTTGACATCTTCCAGAAATTCGTTGACAGCGACTGGCTCAATCCGCTGCTGCGTCACCAGCAGCTTCGTCGCGTCAGAGAATGCAAAGTTACGTATCAGCGGGTCAGCGAGAAGTGAGGTAAAAATGAATGTCCAATGTCCAGCTTGCGGAACGTATGTGGCAGAGACCGCGACCATGTGTCCGTATTGCGGTTTTCGCGGTGATGATCCGAGCCGGCCAATATACAAGCAGGGGGAGTATCGTCCTGTGCCAATTGTGCCTTGCGAAATCGTGATGGATGATGGCCGGCGTGGCGAGATTTGGTTGTCTAACGAAGACAACAAGAACCTGTTCCGGCATCTGACTGATTGGAAATGGCTTTCAGCCATGATTCCGGCTCTGGCGGAAACACTAGAAAGTATATTTGGTGGAACTGTGCATTTGGAAGCCAAGCTTCCGGAACATATCATGCACATGATCGAAGAGGGCAAACTTCATTTCGCCACGGATAAAAACGGCGAGATTCTTGCTGAAGTGTTCGATGAACGCAACAAAATCTTCAAACAAGTGCGTTTGGAGAAAGTCGTCAGGAATGATGCGTTATTACCGGCTATGCAGCATCTTGAAACGCAGGCTGCCCTTTGCTTGGTAATGGAAAAAATCGATGAAGTCGGCCGAGCTGTGCAACAGCTTGGCGAGGAACTGCAACAGGATCGTTTGGCCCGTATCGATGCCGCGCTTGATATGTTCCAGCAAGCGTGTCGTATCAAGAGCAGCCGGGAACGTAATGAGTATGTACATGAAGCGTTGAACGAGGCCACGCGCGCGAAGGCTTTGCTGGTGCGCAATTTCGCGCAGCAGCAAAGGCTGATGGAGCAGGGCGGCAAAAAATCGGACGCCGCATTAAGGGCGATGCAGGATTATGTGGCGATTGTGAATGCAGTGAACGTGCAGATGCAAACGCATATGGCGTTGGGGCAACAGGACGTGGCCGCGTATTGCCTTCAGGATCTTAATAAGTTCATCAAGAACTATGATCTCGATAAGCGCGATACGATGCTCAACCTTGTGGGCAGCGTGAAGAGCAAGAACAGAGGCGACAATCCGGAAAAGTTCGTTGCCGGTTCCTTACGAATAGCGGCAAACGTCGAAAACGTGGCGAAGGCACTCGACGCGGGCGAAGCGATCTCTCCAAAACTCATTACCGAGAGTGAGAGGAACGGGAATGATTCTAACGATGAGGAGAAGCAGCATGATGAAGAAGATTGAGGATGCTGAAAAAGTTGCTGATGAAATTGCAGGTGTTGGCGAAGAAAATCCTGCGTCGAAAAAACGCTCTTGCATCAAGTGCAAGATAGAACTGGCTTCCGACAACAAGCTGCCGTTCTGCTCGGCTTGCTGGGAGGAAATTACCGGTTACGTGAAAACGGCCGGAATCGCCTTGGGAACCTTGATGGTCGCTTTGATAAGAAAGTATGGCCCCAAAGTTGGCAAGGCGGCATTCATGACACTCAAGGCGATATTGAAGAAATAATCATTTACATTTCTTCTGAAATTTGTCCGTGGCACATTGCCTACGGTGTGAGGCTGTTGTTCTGTCGCGTGATAATTGAGGAGGTGGAAAAGCGATGTTGCGAGAGGAGGCATCATGGACGCTGGCAAGAAAATTCTGCTGGATTTACTGACTGGTTCGCTTCGGTTCACAGTACCGGTGTATCAGCGCAGATATTCATGGGGCGAGACGCAGTGCCGGCAATTGTGGGCCGACATCGTAACGGCTGGCCGGCATCCTGAGAGAACTCATTTCACCGGGTCGATCGTATGGATGCAGGAAGGTGGCATTGGGCCGGATGGTGTCAGCCGATGCCAGCTCATCGACGGCCAGCAGCGCCTTACCTCTGTGACCCTGCTGCTCATCGCACTGGCCGAATATGCCCGCGAACACCCTGAGAGCCTGCGATTCTCCGCAGACATGCTCATCGACCGTGGGTATCTTGTCGATAAGTACGCAACCGGCGAAGGCCGGTACAAGCTGACGCTTTCCGGTGATGATAGGGAAGTGCTGCGCAGCATGTGCGACCATGTGGTCGCCCCTGATCGGCCGAACCATGCCAATACGGGTTCCCGGCTGGAAGCAAATCTTGATCTGTTCCGTTCGCTGGTCGCCGCAATCGATGATGCGAACGTGGTATGGAACGGTCTGCAACGCCTTGAAGTCGTGTCCGTCACCCTGGATCAGGGGCGTGATGAACCTCAGTTGGTATTCGAATCGATGAATTCCACCGGGCTTGATCTTGAGACTTCCGATCTGGTACGCAACTACATGCTCATGGGGTGCCCCATGGTCGAGCAGAACACCTTGTATGCCGATTACTGGCTGCCTATGGAGCGTACTCTCGGCAGTCTCTCATTCGACGCGTTCCTGCACGACTGGATGGTCGTCACGCTGCAGAAGCCCGTGCCCAAAGGCCGCGCCATGTATTCGGAGTTCAAACGTTTCGCAGCTAGCAGCTCCATGCCGCGCATGGAGCGCACGCGCAATCTTCTCGAGAACATGCTGGAATATGCCGGGTATTACGCCGTTATCAAAGGCGTTGCGGCTGCCGGCAGCGGCGACATGAGTGTGGATCGCCGGCTCGAATCGATCCAAGACCTGGACAGCACGGTTACGGATCCATTGGTTATGTACATGTTCGCGGCGTGGAAGCACCATCGCATAAACCGCGACGGATTGCTGCGCATGCTCGCGGATCTTGAATCGTATCTGTTTCGCAGAATGGTCTGCTCGGTGTCCAGCAACGGATTGAACAAACTTGTCCCATCCCTGATAGCCAAACTTGAATCAGCCGAACATGATTTGGCCGAAACCTTCGCCGCGCTGCTGCTCACCGAAACCGCCAAAGCCACACGCATGCCCACAGACGAACAATTCAGGCAGGCGCTGCTCGGCGAGGATCTGTACCGCCCGGCTCCGCGCTGCAAACATCTACTCGCCGGATTGGAGAACCATAACCATCCCAAGGATTCGCGATCCTTCAGCGAATACACCATCGAACACATCATGCCGCAGAACGCCATGGCGCATGCCGAATGGCGCAATATGCTCGCCGACCCCGACCGATTCCCACTGCTGGTGAACAGTCTGGGAAATCTGACATTGACCGCATACAACTCGGAACTTTCCGACGGAACGTTCGAGCAGAAGAAAAGCCGCATGATTGGCGGATATGACGGCGAATACCTGTCCATTTCCGCAGAACTGCACGATGCTTCGCAATGGAACGAACAGGCGATCGCGCAACGAGGTGCCCGGCTTGCCGATCTCGCATTGCAGGTGTGGGCACGCCCCACAGCGGGGGAAGAGGTGATGCAGACTCTGCGCAATCGGAATGCGAACCAAGGGGAACGCGAACAGAATGCCGTTGATTTCGCCGATTTGTGCAAGCGAGGGATCCTTACAGCCGGAGACATGCTGGAAAGCCGGTATGCCGGCATAACCGCCACGGCGACCGTAACC
>OGPL01002530.1_pt1 | contig 13247 bp, 10 predicted proteins | sample 1552901 | NCBI WGS metagenome assembly OGPL01 (sample SAMEA2580244, study PRJEB22360) | human gut metagenome | biome: human gut; feature: human-associated habitat; material: faeces | place: Denmark | collected 2008/2010 | reverse complement strand
AGTTGCCGTAGGCGATCTGCGAGAAACCGAGCTGCATGCGGTAGTTGATCTTCGCCCGCTCGGCCATGCGCCCGCGTTTGGTCGTGATGACGATCACGCCGTTGGCCGCGCGCGCACCATATATAGAGGTGGAGGAGGCGTCCTTGAGCACCGAGATGCTCTCGATGTCGGCCGGGTTGATGGTGTTGAAGTCGGAACTGGCGATGGCGACCCCGTCGAGGATGTAGAGCGGCGAGGTACCCGAGTTGATCGAGTTCATGCCCCGGATCATCATCGTTGCCGACGTGCTCGGCTCACCCGAATTGGAAAGTACCGTCAGGCCGGGAACCTGTCCTTGGATGGCCTGGTCGAACGCCGCCGTAGGGGTGTTCTCGACCTTTTCGGCCTTGACGGTCGATACCGATCCGGCAATGGTGCCCTTCTTGCGGACACCGTAAGCGATGACCACCACGTCGTCGAGCGCCTGTGCCTCGCTCTCGAGGGAGACGTTGTAGGTCAGCGAGGCGCTGCCGCCCGGAACCGTGAAGGTGGCGGGCTTGTAGCCGATGTACTGGAAGGTGAGCGTCGACCCTGCGGCGACGCTGATCGAGTAGCTTCCGTCCGCAAGGGTGCTCACCCCGCTGGTGGCCCCGGAAATCACGTTGACCCCGATGAGGGGTTGCTTGTCATCCGCCGAGGTGACGATGCCTCTGACGGTCACATTTCCCCCCCCCTGCGCTACGGCTATCGCCGGCAGGGCACATAGGAAAAATGCAAGAATGTTGAGTAGAAGTTTCGTTTTTTGCATAAGTAAATGATACTTTCTTACTCGACAAAGAAAAATAATTAAAACGAATTTGCCAAATGTTCAAAATAGATGAAATGTAAGCAGGAGTGTTCGGAAAGGGTCTTTCCGGCCCTCTTTTCCGGATGAAAACAGGTGTTATAAGGCTAAATATAAATAACTTAACATTTTATTTTAACCCGGCGAACTATTGTTGAATGCGGGTTAAAATATTTTTATAAAAACGAAAATAAAATTCAATGTGTTTTGAATATTTTGGGGTTTTCGGGCGAAAAAATACCCTCCGGTACGGTTTGATATGCGGTGGGTTTCCGGTCGTAGGTGTTTCTGGATACCTTATTTTTTTAATAATATTTAATATGTGCCAACCTGCGGGGTGGATTTTTGAAAAAAATATAAAAAATATAAAAATATTTTTCGCCGGAGGGGACGAACTTCCCCGAAAACCTGAGGAGATAACAATTTTCCGGCGATCGGTGATGTACGGAGGAAATACGCGAAACCCCGTAAAGAGTTCTCAAAGGGGATTTTATCGGGGGCAATTAGGCTGAAACGGGAAGTAAAGTAAAGGATGCGCAGTTTTTTGGTGTATTATGCTTGCAGATTGTAAGTGATATGCCGTGATTTCAGTTTAATACATAACATCAACCCCTATTTGCGCCCGCGGGTCAATGCTTTGGTCGGCGGCGGGTTGTAGCCCCCGTGTATCGCTGCCTTGGGCTGCCCGCGGTGCGTCACGGCTTTGGCCTGTCCCGGCGGGTTGCTGCCTTGGCCTGCCCCGGCGGGTCACTGCCCCTTCCCGCCCCGGAAGCGGGCGCGGTACTGACTGGGACTGAGCCGTTCGCGGAGGCGGAAAAAGAGCGAGAAGGCGCTCACGCTTTCGAAGCCGAGCGCATAGGCTATTTCCGAGATGCTGTGGGCTGTCGTCGCGAGCAGTTCCCGGGCCTTGTTGAGCCGCATCGTGTGCTGGTATTGCGCCGGCGCCATCCCCACGTATTCGCGGAAGACGCGGCGGAACCACGTGTAGCCCATGCCCACTTCGCGGGCGATCTGTTCGGGCGAGCGGTTGCGGCCGAAGTCTGTGCGCATGATGGCTTTCGCGCGGTTGATCTTCTCGACGACGGGGTTGTCGGAGTAGAGCAGGTTGCTGTGCTTGAAGAGCACCGACCCCAGGATGTGGAGCACGATGCTCGAAATGAGCGGCTGGAATCCCACGCGCTCCTCCTCGACCGTGCCGATGATCTCGCGGTAGCACCGCTCGATGCCGCCGCTGCACCCGATCCGCAGCAGGGGGCGCCGGCGGCAGAGGAACCCCTGCTGCTCCAGGCGGTCGATATTGGCGCCGCGGAAGCCGACCCACCACTCCGTCCATCCGGTGCCGGGGTCGGGCGAATAGGAGTGCCATTCGTTGGGGAAGAGCAGGAGCATGGTGCCCGCCTCGACCGTCTGCGACGGGCAGGATGCCGACTCGAAACGTCCCCGTCCGGCGGTGATGTAGACCAGCTGGTATTCGTCGAGCGTGCGGCCGCTGCCTTTGTAAAACAGGTAGTGCTCGGGGTGTTCCGAGACGGGGTAGGGCGTTCCGGGCGGGACGTGCTGGTGCCCGGCCGTGGTGCAGACGATGCCCCACTGCTCGTCGCGCGGGGAGACTGGCAGGTAGTGAAGGATGCTCAGCGGCCGGTCGTCCATAGTGTCAAATCTATATATAGTTTGTCAAAACCATCAACAAAGGTAGGGAAAAGATTGTATAGTTTTGCATCAGTAACCTAAAACTTTCCGTGATGAACCGTTATTTCGTCGGTGTCGATCTCGGTGCCACGAGCGGCCGTGTCATTCTCGCCACGCTCTGCGGCGAGGGCATCGCCCTCGAAGTTCTGCACCGCTTCCCTAACCGCCTGCTTTCGATCGGCGGCAAATATTATTGGAACATCTACTCCCTCTATGAGGAAATCCTGCACGGCCTGACGCTGGCCGGGCAGCGAAGGATTCCGGTCGATTCGATCGGTATCGACACGTGGGGCGTCGACATGGCCTGCGTGGCGGCCGACGGTACGCTGGCCGGGCTTCCGAGGGCTTACCGCGATCCCTATACCAACGGGGTTCCCGAGGAGTTCTTCCGGAAAATACCCCGGCAAGAAGTGTACCGCCGCACGGGTATCCAGATCATGAATTTCAATTCGCTCTTCCAGCTCCGTGCCGCGCGCGGGGAGGGGATGTCGGCGCTGGAAAATGCCGCGTCGGTGCTTTTCATGCCCGACGCGCTGTCGTACCTGCTCACCGGCGAGAAGGTATGCGAGTATACGATCCTCTCGACGTCGCAGTTCATGGATCCCCGCACGCGGGAGATCGACGGTGCACTGCTGCGCGAGGCGGGTGTCGATCCCGCGCTTTTCCCGCGGGTGGTGATGCCCGGCCAGAGGATCGGGGTGCTCTGCGACGCCGTGGCCCGGCAGACCGGGCTGGGGGCGGTGCCCGTGGTGGCCGTCGCGGGGCACGATACGGCTTCGGCCGTGGCGGCCGTGCCTGCCCGGAACGGGCGCTTCGCCTACCTCTCGTCGGGGACGTGGTCGCTGATGGGCATCGAGGTGCCGGAGCCGATCATTACGGAGGAGTCCTATGCGATGAACTTCACCAACGAGGGCGGCGTGGACGGCACGGTGCGGTTCCTGAAGAACATCACCGGCATGTGGCTGCTCGAACAGTGCCGCGCGGTGTGGAGCCGCCAGGGCAGGGAGTATAGCTATGAAGAGATCGTGCGCATGACCGAGGGCGCCGCCCTGTCGCCGGGGGTCATCGACCCCGATGCCGCGGAGTTCGCCGCGCCGACCGACATGCCGCAGGCGATCCGCACGTGGTGCGCGGCGCACGGCGTCCCCTCGCCGGCGGACGATGCGGCGCTGATGCGGCTGATATTCGACTCGCTGGCCGCGAAATACGCCGAGGTGCTCGGGAAACTGCGGCGGCTGGCGCCGTTCGAAATCGAATGCCTGCACGTCATCGGCGGCGGCGCACAGAACGACCTGCTGAACCGGATGACGGCCGACGCTGTCGGCATCCCCGTCGTGGCGGGCCCTGCCGAAGCCACGGCGCTGGGCAACATCATGGTGCAGGCGCGTGCCGCGGGCGTGGTCTCTTCGCTCGCCGAAATGCGGCGCTACATCGGCCGCTCGATCGAAACGAAAACATATCAACCGAAAAAATAAAACTGTCATCCTTATGAAAACGGAACTTATCGAAAAGGCATACGCCATCGCGCGGGAACGCTATGCGGAGATCGGCGTAGACACCGAAAAGGCGCTCGCGGCGCTTCAGAACATCTCGCTCTCGCTCCACTGCTGGCAGGCGGACGACGTGACGGGCTTCGAAAACCGGGGCGGCGACCTCACGGGCGGCATCCAGGCCACGGGCAACTACCCGGGCAAAGCCCGCAACATCGGGGAGCTGCGTGCCGACATCCTCAAGGCCAAGTCGTTCATCCCCGGTACGCACCGCCTGAACCTGCATGAGATCTACGGCGAGTTCGGCGGCGAGACGGTCGACCGCGACCAGGTGGAGCCCCGGCATTTCCAGGGCTGGATCGAGTGGGCGAAAGAGCACGGCATGAAGCTCGACTTCAACTCGACGTCGTTCTCGCACCCCAAGAGCGGCGATCTCTCGCTGGCCAACCCCGACCCCGGAATCCGGGACTTCTGGGTGGAACACACCAAGCGCTGCCGCGCCATTGCCGAAGAGATGGGCAAGGCGCAGGGCGACCCCTCGATCATGAACCTCTGGGTGCACGACGGCTCGAAAGACCTTACGGTGAACCGCATGCTCTACCGCGAGCTGCTGCGTGACTCGCTCGACCGCATCTTCGAGACCGAATACGACCACATGAAGGACAGCATCGAGTCGAAGGTGTTCGGCATCGGGCTGGAGAGCTATACCGTCGGGAGCAACGACTTCTACATCGGCTACGGAGCCAGCCGCGGCAAGATCGTGACCCTCGATACGGGGCATTTCCACCCCACGGAGATCGTGGCCGACAAGATTTCGTCGCTGCTGCTGTTCATCCCCGAGGTGATGCTGCACGTGTCGCGCCCGGTGCGCTGGGATTCCGACCACGTGACGATCATGAACGACGATACGCTGGAACTGTGCAAGGAGATCGTACGCTGCGATGCGCTCGACCGCGTTCATATCGGGCTGGATTATTTCGATGCCTCGATCAACCGCATCGGCGCCTATGTCATCGGTTCGCGCGCCACGCAGAAGTGCCTGATGCAGGCGTTGCTCGAACCGCTCGCGCAGCTTCGCCGGTACGAGGCTGCCGGACAGGGCTTCGAGCGCCTGGCGCTACTCGAAGAGTCGAAGTCGCTGCCCTGGAACGCCGTATGGGACATGTTCTGCCTGCGCAACGACGTGCCCGTGGGCGAGGAGTTCATCGCCGGGATCCAGCAGTACGAAAGGGAAGTAACCTCCAAACGCTAAGGCCATGTACCGCATCGTACTGAACGAGACGTCGTACTACGGCGCAGGGTGCCGCTCGGTGATCGCCGACGAGATCCGCAAGCGGGGCTTTAAAAAGGTGCTGCTCGTAACGGACAAAGACCTCATCCGGTTCGGCGTGGCCGCGAAGATCGAGGAGGTGCTCCGCGGGGCGGACATTCCCTATGAGATTTACAGCCAGATCAAGGCTAACCCCACGATCCGCAACGTGCAGCAGGGCGTCGAGGCGTTCAAGGCTTCGGGCGCCGACTGCATGGTGGCGCTGGGCGGCGGCTCGTCGATCGACACGGCCAAGGCCGTGGGCATCATCGTCAACAACCCCGGGTTCGCCGACGTGCGCTCGTTGGAGGGCGTGGCCGACACCAAGCACCGCGCCGTGCCGACCTTCGCCGTGCCGACGACCGCGGGAACGGCGGCCGAGGTGACGATCAACTATGTCATCACCGACGAGGAGAACCGCAAGAAGATGGTCTGCGTCGATCCCAACGACATCCCGATGTGCGCGGTGATCGACTGCGAGCTGATGATGTCGATGCCCCGGGGGCTGACGGCCGCCACGGGCATGGACGCCCTGACGCACGCCATCGAAGGGTATATCACGCCCGGGGCGTGGACGATGAGCGACATGTTCGAGCTGAAGGCCATCGAGCTGGTCGCCGCGCACTTGCGGAATGTCGTCGAGGACGGCAGCGACCCCGTCGCCCGCAACGGCATGGCCGAGGCGCAGTACATCGCGGGCATGGGTTTCTCGAACGTCGGGCTGGGCATCGTGCACTCGATGGCGCACCCCCTGGGGGCGTTCTACGACACGCCGCACGGCGTGGCGAACGCACTGCTGCTGCCCTATGTGATGGAATACAACGCCGAGTCGCCCTCGCGCGCCAAATACCTCGATATCGCGCGGGCGATGGGCGTCGATACCGCGGGCATGAGCGTCGACGAGAGCGTCGCCGCGGCTGTCGGGGCCGTGCGCGACCTGTCGCTCAGCATCGGTATCCCGCAGCGCCTGCACGAGATCGGCGTGAGGGAGGAGGACATCCCCGCGCTGGCCGTGGCGGCGTTCAACGATGTCTGCACGGGCGGCAACCCGCGTCCGACCTCGGTCGGGGATATCGAAAAACTATACCGTACCGCATTCTAAAACAAAGGCCATGAATACGCTTCTCGGACTTCTGATCATCGCCGTCGGCAGCTTTTGCCAGTCGAGCTCCTATGTACCCATCAAAAAGGTGAAGGAGTGGTCGTGGGAGAGCTTCTGGCTGGTACAGGGCATCTTCGCATGGCTGGTGTTCCCGCTGCTGGGGGCACTGCTGGCGGTTCCCGCGGGCAGCTCGCTCGGGGAAATCCTCTCGACCGACCCCTCCGCCGCCTTCAAGGCCGCCGGCTACGGCGTGCTGTGGGGTGTGGGCGGCCTGACGTTCGGGCTGTCGATGCGCTACCTCGGAGTGGCGCTCGGGCAGTCGATCGCCCTGGGCACCTGCGCCGGGTTCGGCACCCTCTTCCCCGCCATCTTCGCGGGTGAAAACCTCTTTGCGGGCAAAGGGCTCGTACTGCTGTTGGGCGTCTCGATTACGCTGGCGGGCATCGCCGTGATCGGCTACGCCGGGTCGCTGCGCTCGCAGAACATGACCGACGAGGAGAAACGCGCCGCCGTCAAGGACTTCGCCCTTACGAAGGGGCTGGCCGTGGCGTTGCTGGCGGGCGTGATGAGCGCCTGCTTCAACCTCGGGCTGGAGGCCGGGAGGCCGTTGCAGGTCGAGGGCGGCAGCGCCCTGTTCCGCACGCTGCCCGCCACGCTGATGGTGACGCTCGGGGGCTTCGTGACCAATGCCGCCTACTGCCTGTGGCAGAATGCGCGCAACCGCACGTTCGGCGACTACGGCAAGGGGACGCTCTATGCCAACAACCTGTTGTTCTGCGCGTTGGCCGGGGCGCTGTGGTACTCGCAGTTCTTCGGCTTCGGCATCGGGCAGACCTTCTTCGAGCCCGGGTCGGTCGTGGCGGCATTCGCCTGGTGCATCCTCATGGCGCTCAACGTCACCTTCTCGAACGTGTGGGGCATTATCCTCCGGGAGTGGCGCGGGGCGTCGCGAAAGACCGTGGGCGTATTGGTCTGCGGCCTGGCGATCCTGATTTTCTCACTCGTATTTCCTAATTTGTTCTGACGATGAAATCCATACTCGAAAACCGCCCGGCGCTGGCCGCCGAGGTGGACAAAGTGGCCGAAGTGGCCGGTTACCTCTGGCAGAAGGGGTGGGCCGAGCGCAATGGCGGCAACATCACGGTAAACATCACGGAGCACGTCGACGACGTGATCCGCGCGATGGAGCCGGTCAGCGGGCGTTTCCCGATCGGCACCACGCTGCCCCGCCTCAAGGGGTGCTATTTCTTCTGCAAGGGTACCAACAAACGTATGCGCGACCTGGCGCGCCGCCCGATGGAGAACGGCTCGGTAATCCGCATTCTCGACGACTGTGCGTCGTACGAGATCATCGCTGACAAGGCGGTGAAACCCACTTCGGAGCTGGCTTCGCATCTGGCGATGCACAACCAGATGATCGCCTCGGGCAACGGCTACAAGGCGGCGCTGCATACCCATCCCATCGACCTGATCGCCATGACGCACAACCCTGCGTTCCTCGAAAAGGACGTCTTGACCAACCTTCTGTGGAGCATGATCCCCGAGACGCGGGCCTTCTGCCCCAAGGGGCTGGGGATCGTTCCCTATAAGATGCCCTCGTCGGTCGAACTGGCCGAGGCCACCATCGCGCAGCTGCGCGAGTACGACGTGGTGATGTGGGAGAAACACGGCGTATGTGCCGTAGGGCCCGACATCTTCGAGGCGTTCGACCAGGTCGACGTGCTCTCGAAATCGGCGCAGATCTACCTCACGGCCCGTTCGATGGGCTTCGAGCCCGCCGGGACGACGCAGGAGCAGATGGACGAATTGAAACGGGCCTTTAACCTCTGACCCAAAGATGCCGGCGGGCGGGGACGGCAATCCCCGTCGGGAGCGGCAGACGGGCATCCCCGTATGCCGAAAGCCTGCGGACGGGGTATCCCTGCGGCCTTGGGCACCGGATCTGTCCGTACCTGTACCCCGGAACGCGGCGGGTGCCGTTGCCGCCGGAGGACGGAAACGATAATTTTACCGTTTTATGAAAAAGATACTTTTATCGCTTTGTTTTGCGGCTGCCGCGCTGGGTGCGCAGGCCGCGGCACCGTGTACGCCCGTGGGGCTGCGGTGCGAACATCTGGAGACGCCGCTGGGCATCGACGCCCCGGCGCCGCGACTGGGCTGGCGTCTGGACGACAGCCGTTCCGGGGCGCTCCAGCGGGCTTACAGGGTCGTCGTGGGGCGGGATTCCGCCGCCGTGGCCGCCGGATGCGGCGACGTGTGGGATTCGGGGCGCACGGATTCGGACGGGATGCTCGTCCGTTACGCCGGGCCGAAACTCGACCCGTTCACCCGGTATTACTGGGCCGTGACGGTCTGGGACAAGGACTACGCGCGCTCCTCGTCCGGGGTCGCGGCGTTCGAGACCGGCATGATGGGGGCCGGGAACTGGCAGGGATGCTGGATCAGCGACCACCACGACATAAACCATAAGCCTGCGCCCTATTTCCGCAAGGAGTTCTCCGTGGGTAAACGCGTGAAATCGGCCCGCGCCTATGTCGCGGCGGCCGGGTTGTACGAACTTCATATCAACGGGCGGAAGGTCGGCGACCACCGCCTCGACCCGATGTATACGCGCTTCGACCGCCGGAACCTCTACGTCACCTACGACGTGACGCGGCAGTTGCAGGACGGGGCCAATGCCGTGGGCATCCTGCTGGGCAACGGCTGGTACAACCACCAGTCGGGCGCCGTGTGGAACTTCGAGCGGGCGCCGTGGCGCAACCGCCCGGCGTTCTGCTTCGACCTGCGTATCGAGTATGCGGACGGGACGCACGAGGTCGTGAAGTCCGACCTCGACTGGCGCACCTCGGGCGGGCCGCTGGTGTTCAACAGCATCTATACTTCGGAGCATTACGACGCGCGGCTCGAACAGCCGGGCTGGAGCTCCCCCGGGTTCGACGACTCGGCCTGGGGCGGGGTGATGTACCGCGGCGCGCCGTCGCAGAGGGTCACGGCACAGCAGACGGTGCCGATCCGCAATGTCACCGAATACAGGCCGCGCAGCGTGCGCAAGCTCGACGAACGGAGCTACCTCTACGATTTCGGCCAGAACATGGCCGGTGTGACGAAGCTCCGCCTGAGGGGTGAAGCCGGGACGCAGCTGCGGCTCATCCATGCCGAACGCCTGCGCGAAGACGGCCATGCCGACCTGTCGAACATCGACGTCTATTTCCGTCCGACGGACAAGGACGACCTGTTCCAGACCGACGTGGTGACCCTGAGCGGCCGCGACGACGAGTTCATGCCCCGGTTCAACTACAAGGGCTTCCGCTATGTCGAGGTAGTTGCCGACCGGCCGGTAGAGCTGTCTGCGGAGAACCTGACGGCCTATGCCATGCACAGCGACGTGACTCCCGTGGGGCATATCGAGACGTCGAACGACCTGGTGGACAAACTTTGGGACGCCACCAACAAGGCCTACCTCTCGAACCTGATGGGTTACCCGACCGACTGCCCCCAGCGCGAGAAGAACGGCTGGACGGGCGACGGCCACCTGGCCATCGAAACGGCGCTGTACAACTACGACGGCATTACGGTCTACGAGAAGTGGCTCGCCGACCACCGCGACGAACAGCAGCCCAACGGTGTGCTGCCCGACATCATCCCCACCGGCGGCTGGGGCTACGGCACGGCCAACGGGCTGGACTGGACGAGTACCATCGCCATCATCCCGTGGAACCTCTACCTCTTCTACGGGGACACGAAGCCGCTGGAGGATTGCTACGAGAATATCAAACGCTATGTCGATTACGTCGACCGCCGCAGCCCGGGGCACCTCTCCTCGTGGGGACGCGGCGACTGGGTGCCCGTCCGCTCGCAGTCGTCGCTGGAGCTGACCTCGTCGGTCTATTTCTACGTCGATGCCACGATCCTCGCCCGTGCCGCCGCCCTGTTCGGCCGGGAGGCCGACCGGAAGCACTACGAGGCACTGGCCGGCGAAATCCGCGGGGCCATCAACGACAAATACCTCGACCGTGCGACGGGCATCTATGCCAGCGGCACGCAGACCGAGCTGAGCGTTCCGCTGATGTGGGGCGTCGTACCCGAGGAGATGGTCGCCAAGGTCGCCGGCAACCTCGCCCGCAAGGTCGCCGAAGCCGGGTTCCACCTCGACGTCGGGGTGCTGGGCGCCAAGGCCATCCTCAATGCGCTGAGCGAGAACGGCCATGCCGAAACGGCCTACAAGGTCGCGGTGCAGGACACCTATCCTTCGTGGGGATGGTGGATCGTGAACGGCGCCACCACGCTGCTCGAAAACTGGAACCTCGAAGCCACGCGCGACATCTCGGACAACCACATGATGTTCGGCGAGATCGGCGGGTGGTTCTTCAAGGGGCTGGGCGGCATCAAGCCCGACCCCGAAGCGCCGGGCTTCAAACACATCCTGCTGCGCCCGAATTTCGTCGGCCCCGAGGAATTCGAGGCTTCGCACGACGCCCCCTGCGGGCGGATCGTGTCGGCATGGACGCGCCGGGGCAATACGGTGACCTACCGCGTCCGAATCCCGGCCAACAGTACCGCAACGCTCTACTTGCCGGCCAACGTGGACGGCGGGAAGGTGCATCAGCTGGGTGCCGGAAGCCATACGCTGACGCTCAGGGTGGCCAAATGACCCTTCCGCCTCGGGGCGGACGGCTGCTGCCGCGGGCCGCATTCCCGTGCGGGACGGCAGCCTGCACAGGACGATTTTTACCCATAACCTGAAATATTCCTGCGATGAACAAACTATCGAAACTGATTCTGATGCTGCCGCTGGCCCTCGCTCCGCTGGCGGGGGGCGGCGGCCCCGCGGGGGGGCCCCCGCCGGAGCCGACGGTCTGCTGGTGGAGGTACACGACCGCCCGGCCACCGCCCTGTCCGACGGAGCGCAGGCGCTGACGCCCGCCCAGCTCACGCAGCTGGCGGAGAAGACCGCCCGCCTGCGGGCGGCGCTGGCATAACAATAACAGCAGTCCCCCGGCTTTGCCGGGGGACTGCTGTTATTCTCAGAACGCCCAGTTGCCGTGGCGGAAGATGGGTACCACCTTCCCGTCCTCGCAGACGGCGTCAATGTCCATATCCTCCGAGCCGATCATGAAATCCTCGTGGATCATGGAGTCGTTGACGCCCAGCGCGCGGCACTCCTCCAGCGTCTTGCTCTCGAAATCGTTGATGGTGTCGGCAAAGCCCATGCCCAGCGCCAGATGGCAGGCGGCGTTTTCGTCGAACAGCGTGTTGTAGAACAGCAGGCCGGACTGCCGGATGGGACTGTCATAGGGCACCAGCGCGCACTCGCCCAGATAGGCGCTGCCCTCGTCCATGGTGATGAGCTTGGTCAGCAGGTCGTTGTTCTGCTCCGCGTGCCACTCCACGGCCTTGCCCTCGTGGAAGCGGATCCAGAACCCGTCGATCAGCTGCCCCTGATAGCTCAGGGGCTTGGTGGCGTAAACGATGCCCTCGGCCTCGCCCCGCTTGGGGGAGATGAAGCACTCCTCCGTGGGGATGTTGGGGTTGAACACGATACCCTGCAGGCTCTTTTCACTGCCGCCGCAGAAGTGCGCCTGGGGGATCATGCCCACGGTGAAGTCGGTGCCGGTGGCGCTTTTGTAGCGCAGCTGGCGGATGTGCAGGCTGTTGAGATAGTCGCAGCGGCTGTGGATGTCGGCGTTGTGGGCGTCCCAGTTGGCCACCGGATCGCCCTCCAGCGCACGGGAGGTGGACAGAATGGCCTCCCACAGCTTCTCCACCGCCTGCGATTTCCGCAGACCGGGGAACAGCTTCTTCGCCCACGCCTCGCCGGGTACGGCGGCAATGCACCACTGGTACCGGTTCTCGATCTTGTCCCGGTAGGGCTTGATGATGGGGAACTTGGCCTGCTGGCTCTTGACCAGCTTCGTCTGGTCGATGCCCTTCAGACCGTCGGGATCCTCACTGAGCAGATAGATGCGGCAGGGAATGGTGTCCACATAGTGCTGCCAGCGCGCCAGCTCATAGTCCTCCACCCTGGACAGCGTGGTCAGGCTGCGGTGCCGCACGTGGAGCTTCTGCAGGGGCTGGTAGTTCCAGTCCACCACCACCTTCTTCGCCTTGCATTTATAGCACTCGTCCACCAGCATGGCCACAAACTCCGGCTGATCCAGATCGGCGGCGATGAACACCTCCTGCCCCTTCTGAATATTGACGCCGCTGCGGGCGATGAGCCGGGCATACGCCCGGAGAACGCTCTTTCTCATGGTAATGTCCTCCTGTTGCTTCTTTATTAAACGTATTGTACCACCGGGGAGCGGATTTGAAAAGCGGCAGCGCCGCACGTTCAAAAATTGTTTTCATTTCTTTAATGCCCGTCTAATGTTCGCCGGGTACCATAAGGTCATCCCAAAGGAAACCACACAACATATCCAACATATATAACACTTTCAGGAGGTAACAGATATGAAACGCTTCACTCTCATCAAGAAGGCTTCCCCCGTCAACTACGCGCTGGAGAGCACCCGCACGCTGGACAACGGCGTGGTGCTGCGGCTCATCCACTGCGGTGGTACGCTGACCGTCACCGCCGCCTATGAAAAGCAGCTGGAGTCCTTCACCGACCTGCGCTCCGTGGAGGAGGCGGCGTATATCGAGGACTACCTGACCCGGAAATACAGCGGCGTGGACGCAGCCGACCTGCCTTTGCTGACGGCGTAAGGCTTGCCATTTTTCCCCGATTCTGCTATACTGAGCGGGAGCGACCGACACCCGCCCGCCTGAGGGCGGGCGGGTCAGCTTGTCAAAAAAGTCCGTTCGGACTTTTTTGACAAGCTGAGGCAAAATCGC
>OGPL01002514.1_pt1 | contig 13336 bp, 8 predicted proteins | sample 1552901 | NCBI WGS metagenome assembly OGPL01 (sample SAMEA2580244, study PRJEB22360) | human gut metagenome | biome: human gut; feature: human-associated habitat; material: faeces | place: Denmark | collected 2008/2010 | reverse complement strand
GATTCTATTTCTCTCCCTTAGTCTCTTTAATTAAATATACACAGAAAGCACCTATTATCAGCATCACTCCTGCCAATACAAGCATATTGATTTCGGGGGGCAGTACTCCTTTTGGAGTAAACAAGGACAGAATACTGCCGCCCAAAGCTGCCGCAATAATCTGCGGAATACAGATGGTACCATTGAAAAGACCTAAGTAGGTACCCATATGTCCTCCGCTCAGTGCATTGGTCAAGATGGTGAACGGCAGTGCCAGCATGGCAGCCCATGCACAACCTATCAGCAGGAAGGAAATGAACAACATATACGGATTGTGCATAAAATAGGTGGAAATGAAACCTATACCTCCCAGAACAAGACTGAGTGAGTAGACCCGGCGACGGTCCTTGAACATCGGTATGCAGATGGCCCAAAGCACAGAGCCGATGGCTTGTACGGCAAACAGTACGCCTACCCAGTCGGCGGCATTCTGATATTGCAGGCTCTTGGTGTCGAGTACCACTTTGGTGACACCATCTACCAGGTGCTCTACTGTAGGAGCGTCAAAAGCATTGGCAGCGATGCTGCCGTTGGTATAAGTCCACATGAACATAAAAGCAAACCAGCAGAAGAACTGTACCAGTCCGATAGTCCAGAATGCTTTCGGAGCCTTGATGAGCAGCTTCAGCATGTTGGTCTTTTCATGTTCCTCTTCTTCGGTGATGCCGTGATACTCTGCATATTCGGCAGGCGGCATCTCTTTTACTTTGACCGAAGTGTAGATGACGCAGAAGATAAGGATGGCCGCTCCGATGTAGAATGAGTAAATCACCGAGTCGGGGATTACTCCTTGGGGAGCTGTATTGCTGATGCCAATCCATGCAAAGATGAACGGGAAGAGATATCCCACCAGGCTGCCTGCATTGCAGAGAAAACTCTGGATGGAGTAGGCGAGCCCTTTTTGTTTCTCATTCACCATGTCGCCCACCATCATTTTGAAGGGTTGCATGGCCATATTGATGGAGGTGTCGAGGAACATCAGCGATACCAGTCCGAAAATCATGGCTGTACTTACTGCCATGCCGAAGCTTCCGGCATTGGGTAGCAGGCACATGACGAGTACGGCCACCAACGAACCTATAAACAGATAAGGGATGCGCCGCCCGAAGCGTGTCCAGGTCTTGTCACTGGCGGCTCCCACGATGGGTTGTACAATGATACCTGCCAACGGCGGTAATATCCAGAAATAACTCAAATTATGCGGGTCTGCACCCAAAGTGGAAAAGATACGGCTGATGTTTGCACTCTGCAAAGCATATGCAATCTGTACGCCGAGAAAACCAAAGCTGATGTTCCACAGCTTCCAGAAACTTAAATCGGGTTTTACTTTCATGATGGTTTAATATGTTTTATTATTTCGTAGTTCCTCTTATCACCAGATTGGTACGTACTATCTTGTTGTTGCTTTTCTCTTCTCCCTCCAGCTTTCCGGTCAGAATGCTGAAAGCGCTTTTACCTACTTCCTCGCCATGCTGCTCCACGGTAGTCAGCTTCGGGTCGGTGCTTTGGGCAATGGCTCCGTCGGTGAATCCGCAGATGGATACTTCATCGGGAACTTTTACGCCGACCAGTTTGCAGGCATACAGTATGCCCGAAGCTGTCTCGTCGTTGATGGCAAAGAAACCGTCAGGGCGGTTTTCGCTTTCCAGCAGGTCGGGAGTGATGGAGATGGCGCGTTCACGGGTGTCGCACAACAGAATCATGCTGTCGTCCACCGGAATTTTATACTTCTTCATGGCATCCAGGTAGCCGTTCCGGCGATTCTTGGTAATCTCCAGGTGGGGAGCCGCACCATAGAAAAGGATACGCTTGCATCCGGTCTGTATCATGTATTCCACGGCTGCAAAGGAGCCGGCATAGTCGTCCACCACCACTCGCTCGGTTTTCAGCCCCGTACATATACGGTCGTAAAAGACGATGGGAATATCGTTGTTCAGCAGCTCCTGGTAATGGTCGTATTGGGAAGTGTCCTTGGCAAGTGAAGCGATGACTCCGCAGACACGGGCGGCAAGGAACGAATGTACAATTTTCACTTCCTGCTCGTACGATTCGCTGCTCTGCGCCACTATGATATTATATCCGGCATCCGCCGCTGCTTTCTCAATTCCGCTCAATACGCAGGAAAAGAAGTGGTGTACCAGTTGGGGGACAATGACGCCGATGGTATTGCTGCGGCTTGCGCGGAGATTTACGGCAAGTACGTTGGGCTTGTAGTTATGCTCGCGCGCATAGGCATGGACAAGGTCACGTGTTTCCTTGCTGATGTCCGGATTGTCTTTCAGCGCCCTCGACACAGTGGAGGGGGAGACATTCAGCGCCCGGGCAATATCCTTGATGGTAATCTGCGGTTTATTCATGGTATAGTTTTGAGGACAAAGATAAGGTAAACTTCCCTAATCCGATTGCAAAAATAACGTAATAAGGTAAATTGTGCTTATCTGTTGAGGTTTATCGGGTTGTAAGTTTGTGCAAACGATTGCAGATACCCGTATTTTGACAAATTAAGGTGATATATAGTTCTATATTCCCTAAATGCTTATATTTGCAGTACGCAATTAATGATGATAACGCCATGAAACACATGAAGTTTTTGACTTTCTTTTTTTGTATTGCCTTTGCAGTATTTGCATGCAGCAGCAATAATGAGACAGACCCCAATGCTGGTGGACTTCCCGATAAGGAGGAACCTCTGGCTACAGACTTTGCTAAAGGTGCCGACATCAGTTGGGTGACGGAGATGGAACATAAGGGTATGAAATTTTACAATACCTCCGGTGTGGAGACCGATTGTTTCCAGCTGATGAAGGATTTGGGCCTGAATGCGGTTCGACTCAGAGTATGGGTCGACCCCAAAGAACACGATAACTGGTGCAATACGGCCGATTTGGTGACGAAAGCCAAGCGTGCCGCAGAGCTGGGCATGGACGTAATGGTAGACTTCCATTACAGTGACTGGTGGGCCGACCCTGGACAGCAGCATAAGCCTGCTGCATGGAAAGGACTGAACTTGGCCGACTTGAAGAAAGCCGTCGCCGGTCATACTGCCGATGTACTTAATGCGCTGAAAGCGGCAGGAGTTACTCCCAAGTGGGTTCAGGTAGGTAATGAAATCCGTTCGGGGATGCTCTGGGATGAAGATGCTGCATTGAGTGGTGCGTCCTATGATGTGAGGGAATGTGATGTAAAGGGTTCCAACAGCACTTCCGAGAAAGTGAAATACCGTAAGAACTTTGCCAATCTGGCTGCTTTTATCAATGTAGGATACGATGCGGTAAAGTCCGTCTTTGACGATGCTATTGTCATCGTCCATCTGGACAATGGATATGACAACGAATTGTATACCTGGTTCTTTAATGAACTGAAAGCCAATGGCGGTAAGTGGGATATGATAGGCATGTCGCTCTATCCTTACTGGACGATGCTCGAGCACAAGGAATATACAGCTGATAGAACTATCACCGAGTGTATTGCCAATATTAATAGTGTAGCCCGGAAATACAACTGTGATGTGATGGTGGTGGAAACCGGCATGGAGTGTGCCGACGACAAAGGGAATCTGGCAAGTGCTTCCGTGCTGGCAGAAGGGAAACGCCAACTGGCACGTATCCTGAAAGAGTGCAAGGAGAATACCGGCGGACGCTGCAAGGGCGTGTTCTACTGGGAACCGGAATGCAGGCCGAACCAATATCGGCTGGGGGCATTCACTGAAGACGGCCGCCCCACTGTGATAATGGATGCTTTTAAATAATTATATTAACAAAATCTTTTAAAGAAGAATGAGAAAGACAATACTTATCTTTTCCTGCTGCGCTTTTTTTGCCTTGGCGGCAATGGCGCAGCGTACAGAAGCATTGTTGGAAAAGAACTGGAAGTTCACCAAGGGAGATGTTCCCGAAGCAACACAAACAAATTTCGACGACAGTAAGTGGGAAACAGTGACCATTCCTCATGATTGGGCCATCTTTGGTCCGTTCGACCGTAACAACGATTTGCAGGAGGTAGCGGTTACGCAAGACCTTGAAAAGCAAGCTTCCGTAAAGACCGGGCGTACCGGAGGGTTGCCTTATGTGGGTGTCGGTTGGTATCGTACGGCTTTTGATGCTTCTGCAGACAAGCAGGTCACTCTGGTTTTCGATGGTGCTATGAGTGAGGCTCGGGTCTATGTCAATGGGAAAGAAGCTTGTTTCTGGCCTTTCGGATATAACTCTTTTCATTGCGATGTTACCGGTTTGCTGAATGCCGACGGTAAAAACAATGTGCTGGCTGTCCGTCTGGAAAACAGACCCCAGTTCTCCCGTTGGTATCCGGGGGCGGGATTGTATCGCAATGTCCGCCTGGTTACTACGGAACGTGTTCATGTTCCGGTTTGGGGTACACAGCTCACCACACCGCATGTTTCTGCTGAATACGCTTCCGTGCGTCTGCGTACTACAATACGGAATGCCGGTGATGCGGATGTTCGTATTTCTACTGATATTATTGCGCCGGACGGTAAGATAGTAGCCCGTAAGGATAATAGCCGGAAAATTAATCACGGACAGCCATTTGAGCAGAATTTTCTGATAAATGCTCCGTCTCTGTGGTCCCCTGAGACACCTTATTTATATAAGGCAGTATCTAAGATTTATGTAGATGGCAAACAGACTGACGAATATACCACGCGTTTTGGTATCCGCAGCATTGAGATTATAGCTGATAAGGGATTCTTCCTGAATGGTAAGCACCGTAAATTCCAGGGGGTATGCAATCACCACGATTTGGGCCCGTTGGGTGCGGCTGTCAATGTGGCTGCTCTTCGCCGTCAGTTGACATTATTGAAGGATATGGGATGTGATGCAGTCCGTACCTCCCACAATATGCCTACACCCGAATTGGTGGAACTCTGTGACGAGATGGGCTTTATGATGATGTTGGAACCTTTCGATGAATGGGATATTGCCAAATGTGAGAATGGTTATCACCGCTATTTCAACGAATGGGCAGAAAAGGATATGGTAAACATGCTGCATCATTATCGGAACAATCCTTGTGTGGTAATGTGGAGTATAGGAAATGAGGTTCCTACCCAATGTAGTCCCGAGGGCTACAAAGTGGCTTCTTTCCTGCAGGATATTTGCCATCGCGAAGACCCTACACGCCCCGTTACTTGCGGTATGGACCAGGTAACTTGCGTGCTTGCCAACGGGTTTGCGGCAATGATTGATGTACCCGGTCTTAATTATCGGGCTCACCGTTATGTGGAGTCTTATGAGACTCTTCCACAGAATATTGTGCTCGGTTCGGAGACGGCTTCCACTGTAAGTTCTCGTGGTGTCTATAAATTTCCCGTACAGAAGGGTGCCAGTGTGATGTATGATGACCATCAGTGCTCCGGTTATGATGTGGAGTGTTGTTCCTGGTCGAATCTTCCCGATGAGGATTTTGCTTTGGCTGATGATTATGACTGGACAATCGGACAGTTCGTCTGGACGGGCTTTGATTATTTGGGTGAGCCTTCTCCTTATAGTACGGATTCCTGGCCCAGCCACAGCTCCGTTTTCGGTATCATAGACTTGGCAAGCCTCCCCAAAGACCGTTTCTATCTGTACCGCAGCCTATGGAACAAGCAGGCAAATACCTTGCATGTCCTTCCGCACTGGACGTGGCCGGGCAGGGAAGGGGAGAATACTCCGGTTTTTGTTTACACCAGCTATCCCAGTGCCGAACTGTTCGTCAACGGAAAGAGTTATGGCAAACAACGGAAACTTACTGCTGATGAAAGCCGTGCTTTGGAAGGCCGGGACTCCCTTGCTTTGCAGCGTCGCTATCGCTTGATGTGGATGGATGTTCCTTATGAACCGGGCGAAGTGAAAGTGGTGGCTTATGATGCTTCCGGCAAGCCTGCAGAAGAAAAGGTGATTCGTACCGCTGGCAAGCCCCATCATCTGGAGCTGGTTGCCGACCGCACCCGCTTGTCTGCCGATGGTAAGGACCTGGCATATATCACAGTCCGTGTCGTGGATAAGGACGGTAACCTTTGTCCGGCAGACAGCCGCATGGTAAATTTCTCGGTGAAGGGTGCCGGAAAATATCGCGCTGCTGCCAATGGAGATGCTACCAGCCTCGATTTGTTCCATTTGCCCAAGATGCCGGCTTTCAGCGGTCAGCTGACGGCTATTGTGCAGAGTGGCGAGCAAGCCGGTGAGATTGTGTTTGAGGCAAGGGCTAAAGGATTGAAGTCCGGAAAGCTGGTACTTTATACTTCAGAGAAATAAATAGCACTATTTGCTTCCACTCTACCACACCTGCTCTGTACCCCTTTGTTCATCGGTGTTTGAGGTGCGGTGGAAGCAACAGAAAAAGGTGGAAGCAAATTTTGCTTCCACCTCTGTTTTTAGGGCCGATATGATGTTAACTTGTTGTAATGTAACAAGTTAATATCATGTCGACCATTTTGTTAATATCGTGTTAATGGCATATTAATATTGTGCAGACACGTTATTCATATCCTGAAAGTATGTTGCTTGGTTTATACATGCATGGCATTTCTTCAGTAAAAGCTTTGTGTTTCTTTTGTTTTGTCTTGATGTTGTGTAGTGCTTAACGGCCATCATCCGATCTGTTGACGGCCGTTAGGCGATTTGTTGACGGCCGTTGGCAGATTGCTTTACGGCCGTTAGGCGGTGAAAAGTTCTGTGGTTCAGTTGAATAAACATATGCATAGCATGCAGGAATGCCGTATGTGGAGTGTACAGATGCATTGTATGATGGTGCAAAGTAGCCAAAATCAAATGACTTTTTCGTATTGTGCAACTGCATGCAATCGTTTGCATTGTTTGCTCCCCACATTTTACACATTCTTTATACTTTACTAAATTAATAAAGCATATTTTTGTGGCGTCATGCTTTAGGTACTTGAAAGACATTAGAAAGCAAAAGTACGAAATTATTTTTACGAATAATATATATAGGTAATTAATATTGTTAACTTTAATTTATTAAATGCATGAAGCAAGTAAATCCTAGAATCTATCGAACGATTCTTACCCTAGTTTTAGGGCTGTTCTTGTCAGTTGGCGCTTATGCACAGAACATCACCGTGAAAGGTACTGTTACTGATGCGACAGGCGAACCGGTAATCGGTGCAAATGTCTTGGAAAAGGGTACAACTAATGGCGTTATCACCGACATTGATGGTAATTTTCAGTTGCAAACCTCTCGTGGTGCAATACTTCAGGTCTCTTTTGTCGGTTTCTTAACAGCTGAAGTAAAAGCAGCTCCTAATGTGAATGTTATTTTGCAAGAAGACTCCCAGTTACTTAGTGATGTTGTGGTAATTGGTTATGCTACAGGTAGTCAGCGAACTATCTCGGGTGCCGTTCAAAAAGTAGGCCGTGAAGAAATGAATGCAGGTGTAGTGGTTAATCCATTGGCTGCTATCAAGGGCAAAATAGCTGGTGTAAATATTCAAAAAACAGGTGGTGACCCTACAGCTGCCCCCGCTATTCGTGTTCGTGGTACTACTTCTCTGACCGGAGGCAATGACCCTTTGGTTATTATTGACGGTGTGTTTGGCGATTTGAACATGTTGAATGCCATTTCTCCTGCCGATATTGAGAATTTTACAGTATTGAAAGATGCTTCTGAAACAGCTCAGTATGGTTCACGTGGTGCATCAGGAGTAATTGTAGTTACTACTATCAAGGGCAAAAATGGTGTGAAGAGTTTGAGTTACGATGGAAGTTTCGGTATTGAAACTGTTTATAAGAATCTGGATATGTTGAGTGCGAGTCAATATAGAGCTGCTGCTCAAAATTTGGGTATCAGTATCCTGGATAAAGGGTATGATACGAATTTTATAGAAGAAATGCAACAGTCCGGTTATACTCAGAATCATCGTTTGTCTTTCTCAAATGGAAATGAGGATTCCAATTATCGCGCTTCTATTGGCGTTATTGACCAGAAAGGTATTATAAAGAACAATACGATGCGCAATTATACAGCAAAGATTGATGCAATGCAAAATATGTTCAATAATAAATTGAAATTAGAATTCGGCATGTTTGGTTCATTGAAAGAAAACAGATATGTGAATGACTATCAAAAAACATTTTATTCTGCTGCTTCTTATAACCCCACTTTCCCGAATGTGAAGAATCCTGAGACGGGAATGTGGGATGAAAATGCCAATGCTAATGAGGTGCATAATCCGCTAGGTCGTTTGGATATTGATGACCGCGAAACGAATGCATTTATTAATGCGAATGCACGCATTACTTATAGCATTACAGATGATTTGAAATTGAGTGCATTTGGTTCTTATACATACAATGTAAAGGAGAACAAGAAGTACATCCCTACTTCTATTAAAGCAGGGTTGAGTAATCGTGGTGAAGCTTATCGTGGTGACAATAAGTCGCAATCTATGTTGGCGAATATGATGTTGACCTATAAGAAGGCTTTTGGCAAGCATTACATCAATGCTTTAGCTTTGGCTGAAGTTCAAAGGGTAACTAACACAGGTTTTGGAGCTACAGTGAATGGATTTAGTTCTGATGATTTTTTATATAACAATTTGCAAGCAGGTGCAGTGTTAAAATGGGGTAATAACACTTCTTATTATAATAATCCGAGTTTGGCATCTTTCATGGGACGTGTTAATTATTCATATGCCGATAAATACATTGTAACTGTGAACGCCCGTACAGATGGTTCTTCTAAAGTTGGAGCAAACAACAAATGGGCTTTCTTCCCGTCAGCATCTTTGGCTTGGGTGCTTTCTGAAGAAGAATTTATGAAAGATATTGATATTATCAGCAATTTGAAGATTAGAGCTGGTTATGGTCTTGCTGGTAATCAGGATGCTATCAGTTCCTATATGTCTTTGCCTTTGATGAGTCCGAATGGTACAACTACAGTAAATGGCCTTCCTGTAGTAACTATGGGGGTGACCCGCAATTATAATCCGGATTTGAAATGGGAAGTTAAGAAAACTTTTGATGTTGGTTTTGACTTGGGAATGTTTGACGAACGTTTGACTTTGGGTTTTGATTATTATAATTCAAAGACAACCGACCTGCTTTACAATTATGATGTGAAGGTTCCTCCTTTTACCTATCCTACTTTGCTTGCCAATATGGGAGCTATGCGTAACACGGGTATTGAAATATCATTGGGTGGAACTCCTCTGAAAACCAAAGATATGGAGTTGAATATCAACGCTAACATAGCTTTCCAACAGAATAAGTTGCTCTCGTTGAATGGCACATATATGGGTGAAGCTATGACCGCCAAAGAATATATGAATTTGGGTGGCATGAATGGTGCTGGCTTCATTGGTGGCTACAATCAGATTATCTATCAGATGGTGGGGCAGCCGGTGGGTGTATTCTATTTACCTAAATGCGACGGTTTGGTCGATAATGGATTTGGTGACTATACTTACCACATCCAAGACATTGATGGTGTTGAAGGGGTTGACCTTGCAGATGGAAAAGATCGCTATATAGCAGGTCAGGCTATGCCTAAAGCTTTATTGGGTGCTAATGTTAGCTTCCGTTATAAACAATTTGATATTCAGGTGCAAATGAATGGTGCGTTCGGGCACAAAATATATAACGGTACCTCTTTATCCTACATGAATATGAATCAGTTCCCCACATACAACGTAATGCAAGGAGCTCCAGAGAAGAATATTAAAGACCAGACAGTGACAGACTATTGGTTGGAGAAAGGTGACTATTTGCATTTTGATTATGTGACATTGGGCTGGAATCTTAATACAAAGAACATGAAAGCTATCAAGTCCTTGCGTGTCACGTTCTCTGTAAATAATTTGGCTACAATTACCGGCTACTCAGGGCTTTCTCCTTTGATTAACAGTACTACCGTAGGTGGTGATTTGGGTGTTGATGACAAACGTTTCTATCCGTTGTCTCGTACTTACTCTTTAGGACTTAGTGTTAACTTTTAATTAGATGTATATTATGAAAAAAAATATATTATATAGCTTGTTGATTTCAACAGTGGCAACTGTCGGTTTGTCTTCTTGCGATGCTTTTTTGGAAGAGAATCCGAAAGATCAGATTACGGAGGAACAGGCATATCAAAATTCTACGCTACTCTATTTAAATACAGTAGCTTCGCTCTATACCCAAGTAGGTGCTAATGGTGGTGGATCGGGTTTACAAGGTACTGACCGTGGTCTTTATGACTTGAATACTTTTACTACCGATGAGGCTGTTCTCCCTACACGTGGTGGTGACTGGTATGATGGAGGGTTGTGGCAGGATGTATTCCTTCATAAATGGGGAACGAAGAACGACTTGGTAAAAGGTTCATGGGATTATCTTTATAGGGTAATTGCTCAAGCCAATAAATCATTGGATAAGTTGAATGAAATTTTGGCGAAAGACCCCGAAAATACATCTGTGCCCAAGTATATATCCGAGGTTCGCGCATTCCGTGCTTTGTATTACTATTATCTGTTGGATATGTTTGCTCGTGTGCCGTTGGTTACCTCTTCTACTACGGCAATGGCTGATGTCGAACAGTCTGAACGTTCCGTTGTATTCACATTTGTGAAAACAGAACTTGAGGAATCTGTAGCTGATTTGAGTGATGCTCATAGCAACTTGCCGGGTGAGTATTACGGTAGAATAACGAAACCGGTTGCTTACTTTCTATTGGCAAAATTGGCTTTGAATGCCGAAATTTATACAGACGATAATTGGACTGACGGTTCAAAGCCCGATGGGAAAACTATCAAGTTTACTGTGGATGGAGCAGAAAAAAATGCTTGGGAAGCTACAATTGCTTATGGTACTAAGATTAAAGAGTTGGGCTATCAGTTGGCCGATAACTTTGCTTCCAACTTCTCTACGAAAAATGAAACTTCAGTAGAGAACATTCTTACTATTCCCATGGATCCTAATTTGTATAAAAATGAGTTCTATAACTTGATCCGTTCCCGTCATTATAATCATGGTAATGCTTATGGACAGGGGGGATGGAATGGCTCTTCGGCTACCAAAGAAGCTCTCGATGCTTTTGGATATGGAACAAATGCAGTAGACCCACGTTTTGATGTTACCTATTATGCCGGTAAAGTAGAAGGACCGAAAGGTATTATTAAATTGGATGATGGAACAGATTTGGAGTATCTTCCTGCTGAAATTTCATTGGATATGTCTGGTAAGGCTTCTGAAAAAACTGCCGGTGCACGCATGAAAAAATACGAACTGGATGCAGCTGCAACCAATGATGGTAAATTGCAAACGAATGACATCGTTTTGTTCCGTTATGCTGATGTATTATTGATGATAAGTGAGGCAAAGGTAAGAAATGGCGAAAGTGGAAATGTTGAACTGAATGAAGTTCGTGCTCGCGCTGGAGCAAGTACAGATGTAGTAGCTAACCTTGAAACATTGTTGGCAGAGCGTCTGAGGGAATTTGCTTGGGAAGGTTTGCGCCGCCAAGATTTGGTACGCTTTGGTAAGTTTACACGTGCCTACACTGACAGACCTCAACTACAGGGTGAAGCTAACGGATATACTACCGTGTTTCCTATCCATGAAGATGTTTTAAGTCTGAATACTAAGTTGACTCAGAATTACGGTTACTAATGTTTAATGATTTAATACTTGATAAAATGAAAAAAGTATTTGAATATATAGCAACACTCTTATTGCTACTGGCAGTAGGGACAAGTTGTGAAGAAGGAAATGATAACTGGAAGGTGATTACGGCTGTTCCGACAGGATTGTATATTGCCCTTCCCAAGGGGTTTGAGGCACAAATCCGCCCACGCAGCGGCTTGGCTCTCAAGAAAGGTATTGGTGTATTAAATTCTCCCGGTACTATCGATGCCGATTATCGGGGAGAGATTTGTATTATCCTGATTAACTTTTCGGCGGAGGAATTTACGATAGAAGACGGAGAGCGAATTGCACAGATGGTCATTGCCCGTCATGAACAGGCCGAATGGCAGGAAGTGGAAGTCTTGGATGAAACTGAACGTGGTGCCGGGGGCTTTGGACATACCGGTAAAAACTAGAATAGAATAATGAATAACAGACAAACAACTAAAAGATATTTGCCGCTATTGTGGCTTTGCCTTGTGGCTCTGCTCATGTCGTGCGGAACCATGCGGAAGGCGTCTTCTTCCCAAAAAACGCCGGCAGAAGAGCAGAAAGACCCGCTGACACCCGAACAGCGACGTAAATACGATTATTTTTTTCTGGAAGCACTCCGCATGAAGGAAAAAGGTGACCTTGACGCCGCTTTTGAAATGTATAGCCATTGCTTGGACATTTATCCGCAGGGGGCGGCGACTTTATATGAGATAGCTAAATTTTATATGTTCCTCAATCAGCCTGACAAGGGTGAAAGGGCTTTGAAGGAGGCAGTGGCGGCCGACCCGAATAATTATTGGTATAATCAGACACTTGCTGCTTATTATCAAAATAAAGGGGAGGCGGCAAAAGCAATCTATGTTTATGAAGACATGGTAAGTCATTTCCCAAAACGATTGGAACCATTGATGTCGTTGGTGGACCTTTATAACCGTACCAAAGACTATCAGCAGGTAATCAATACACTGAACCGCCTGGAGGAACGTGATGGAAAGTCCGAGGCTATCAGTATGGAGAAGTTCCGCATGTATTTGGCGATGGACAACGACGAACAAGCGTTTACCGAAATCGAGAATCTTGCGAAAGAATATCCATACGATATGCGCTATCTCACTATCTTGGGAGATGTTTATATGAACAACGGAAAGGAAGAAGAGGCGTATTCCATCTTCCAGAAGGTGTTGAAAGAAGAACCGGGATATGCTCCTGCCATGCTGTCTATGGCTACTTATTACGAGAAGAAGGGAGAAGACAGTCTGTATCAGGCTCAGTTGGACTCTATACTGTTGAACGACAGGGTGGAGAGCAATACTAAGATGAACATCATGCGTCAGCTCATCCTTCGTTCGGAACAAACCGACAAGGATAGTATCAAGATAGCCGGTTTGTTTAATTCCATGCTCGAAAGAAAACAGGAGAATGCGGACATCGCTATGTTGGCAGCTCAATATCTGCTGACCAAGAAGATGGACAAGGAATCCGTTCCTGTGCTTCATAAGGTGCTTGAGATTGATCCCGAAAACATTCCTGCCCGCCTGCAACTTCTGAGTTTCGCCATTCGCGAGCAAGATATGGATGAGGTGATAGCACTTTGTACTCCGGCATTGGAGTATACTCCCGAAACATTGGAATTCTATTATTATCTGGGACTTGCTTACCATCAGAAAGATCAGCCTGACGAGGCA
>OGPL01002508.1_pt1 | contig 13349 bp, 12 predicted proteins | sample 1552901 | NCBI WGS metagenome assembly OGPL01 (sample SAMEA2580244, study PRJEB22360) | human gut metagenome | biome: human gut; feature: human-associated habitat; material: faeces | place: Denmark | collected 2008/2010 | reverse complement strand
TTTAGAATAATTCTCAGAATTTTCATGGGAAAAGAGACTGCATGTGGTATACTATGATTATGAAAAACTGGAGGCTCGAGAATGAAACTAAGGACAAAGCTGATTATATCATTTTGTATTATCATATTTGTGCCGGTGACATTGGCCGCGTTGGCAATGTGCGGATTCCGTTATTTTCAGTTAAGAGATATTGCCAACACCTATCAGGTGGAAGATGGAAATATTAGTTATCTGACCAATACGGTGCAGATGTGGAACCGGGTGACAAAGGACAGTTATCAGAAGTTACTGGATACAGCGGAAAGCGACCCGGACAAATTCCTGGACATGAAATATTTAATGCAGGTTAATGAGACTCTGCAGGGGAAAAACTCCTACCTGATTGTCATGAGGAATAATGAAGAAGTCTATGTGGGAACGAATGATTTGAATACGGTTCCGGAAAATCTGCCGGATTACATGGATACAAAGACAGGGGGAGAGACCGGCTATTTCATTGACAGTGATAAACAGGAAATGATTAAGCGGATTGACTTTGATTTTTCGGATGGTTCGGAAGGAACGTTGTTTGTAATTACATCTATTAAATCACTTGTGCCGGAAATGAAGGAACTTCTGATAGATATTATTATTTCTGTGTTATTGATACTTTTGTTGACGGCAGGTATGCTTACCATATGGAATTACCGGAGCATCATTACTCCGATTAAGAAGTTAGAGATGGCAACCCAGAATATCAAAGAGGGAAACCTTGATTTTACTTTGGAAATAGACAGCAATGATGAAATTGGCGAGCTGTGCCAGAACTTCGAAGAGATGCGGCAGAGACTGAAAGATTCTGCAGAAGAGAAGCTGGCATCAGAGAAAGAAAACCGTGTTTTAATCAGTAATATTGCCCACGATTTAAAGACCCCGATTACTGCTGTGAAAGGTTATTCGGAAGGTCTGATGGATGGTGTGGCAGATACGCCGGAAAAAAGGGATAAATATATCAAGACCATTTATAATAAAGCCAATGAGATGGATTTACTATTAAATGAGCTGACACTTTATTCAAAGATTGATACTAATCGAATTCCATATAATTTTAGCAAGATAAATGTAATGGAATATTTCGATGACTGCGTAGAAGAAATCGGTCTGGATTTAGAGGCAAAAAATATTGGTTTATCGTATTTTAATTACGCTGGGGATGATGTGCAGATTATTGCAGACCCGGAGCAGTTAAAGCGTGTCATTCATAATATTATTAATAATTCCATCAAATATCTGGATAAGCCGAAGGGCTTTATCAATATTCGTGTAAAGGATGTGGGTGATTTTATCCAGGTAGAGATAGAAGATAATGGAAAAGGAATTGCAAAGAAAGACCTGCCATATATCTTTGACCGGTTCTTCCGGGCAGATACTTCAAGAAATTCTGCAACCGGCGGAAGCGGTATCGGTTTATCCATTGTCCGCAAAATTATTGAAGACCATGGCGGAAAGATATGGGCAACCAGTAAAGAAGAAACAGGTACAATCATGTATTTTGTACTGAGAAAATATCAGGAGGTTCCAAATGAGTAAAGTATTGATTATTGAAGATGAGGTTTCAATTGCAGAACTGGAGAAGGATTATTTAGAGTTAAGCGGTTTCGATGTCGAAATCGAAAGTGATGGAGCAAGGGGCTTGGAGAAAGCACTGGCATCTGATTTTGACATGTATATCTTAGACCTGATGCTTCCGGGCATGGACGGATTCGAGATCTGCAAACGTATTCGTGAAGTAAAGAATACACCGATTCTTATGGTATCTGCCAAGAAGGATGATATTGACAAGATTCGCGGTCTGGGACTGGGTGCAGATGATTACATCACAAAACCATTCTCCCCAAGCGAGCTGGTAGCAAGAGTAAAGGCACACCTTGCCCGTTATGAAAGACTGATTGGCAGCAATGTGCAGGAAAATGATATTATTGAGATTCGTGGAATCAAGATTGATAAGACAGCCCGCCGCGTCTGGGTAAATGGCGAGGAAAAAGCATTTACCACAAAGGAATTTGATTTACTGGTATTCTTAGCACAGAATCCGAATCATGTATTTACCAAGGAAGAACTGTTTAAAGAAATCTGGGATATGGAATCCGTTGGTGATATCGCAACCGTAACGGTACATATCAAAAAGATTCGTGAGAAGATTGAAATGGATACCGCAAAGCCTCAGTATATCGAGACAATCTGGGGGGTAGGATACAGATTTAAATTATAGAATGTGTAGCCCCAGATTGTCTATAGATGCGCATGCGCGCGTCAGCCAGCAAAGCTGTCTGAGCTGGGGGGTAGGTTACAGATTTAAATTATAAATGGTCTGGTAGCAGCTAATCCGGTGGCATTGTTATTTGCTTTACTTATTGCGGCAGCTATTATTGTTGACTTTGTATGTATTAAAATTTATGTAAAAACAAATTCAGCTTTATTTTTACAATTAGAAAATGCACAGGAGATGCAGGAAAAAGTATATGTATAAGATTGCAGAACATATTTTATATGAGGATGACAAGCTGCTTGTCTGTGTAAAACCGGCAGGGATTGCAGTGCAGACGAAGCGTATGGGCGAGCAGGATATGGAGAGCCTGCTTCGGAATTATCTTGCTGCAAAAGGAGAGACTCCCTTTATTGGAATCATCCATCGCTTAGACCAGCCGGTGGAAGGCGTAATGGTCTTTGGAAAGACCAAAGAAGCCACAGCAGAGCTGAACCAGCAGATGCAGAAAAACGGTTTTGGAAAATATTATCTGACAGTGGTATATGGAAAAGCAGAACCGAAAGAAGGACAGCTTATTGACTTTCTTAAGAAGGATGGTAGAAGTAATACTTCTTCTGTCGTAAAACAGGGAACCGCAGATGCAAAGCGGGCGGCGTTAACCTATCGGGTGCTGGAATGTAGTACGCTTGATGATAAAGATGATAGAGATGGCAGAGATGGTAAAGCTGCTTCAGGAGCGGGTACAGCGGATGGAACATCGGAAAAAACTGAAGCTGCGGAAGAAATCAGTCTTCTTGAAGTAAAATTAGAAACCGGGCGGCATCACCAGATCCGTGTGCAGATGTCGCATCATGGCTGGCCATTGGTGGGAGATAGAAAGTATGGAAGGAAGAATGAAAGTCTGCCGGGAATGAGGTCGATTCCACTGGCACTTTGTTCTTATCGGCTGGAATTTCTGCATCCCACAAGCAAAAAGAAGATGCAGTTTCAGATAACACCGGAAGGTCAGGCATTTCATTTATTTTCAGATTTATAATACATAAAAAAGTCCGGGATGCCACATACTGATGGTATGACTGAAAAAACAAGACAACTTATAAAAAAGATTATATATTTAGCAGGGATTACAGTTGCAGTATATTTGGGAATGCGTTTCGCACTGCCGATTGTAATTCCTTTTTTACTGGCAATCCTTATTGCAAGAATATTATGTAAACCAGTAGCTTTTCTGTCAGAGAAAACAAGGCTTCCAAAAGGAATTGTAAGTACGGCGGCAGTGCTGTTGCTGCTGGCAGTGATTTTTCTGCCGGTGGGCTATCTTGTATACAAGGGAATCTGCGAACTTGCATCACTGATAACGAATTATCCGGCATTATTTGGAAAAGCAGATACACTCTGGTGCAGTTGTTGTGAGCGGGTTGCGGAAATCACCGGCATGAAAACAGAGACAATGGTGCAGTGGGGAAAAAACTGCGCGGCATATGTCAGCAGTCAGGCAGAAACGAAGCTGATTCCGGCAATGATGAATGGCTCGCTGGCATCTTTGCGGGGACTGGCAGCATTCTTTGGCATCTGCATTGTAACTGTTGTGGCGGCAGTACTGATACTCTGTGATTATGATAATCTGGTGCAGCGTTGGAGAAAAAGCAGCTTTTATTCCTGGGGCGGACGGATATTTCAAAATATGTGTCATGCCGGTGGAACATATCTTAAGGCACAGCTTATTATATTGGCATTAATCAGTGGCGTATGTATAGCAGGTCTGTTCCTTACCGGAAATTCGTATGCCATTCTGGCGGGAGTGCTGATTGGCATGAGTGATGCACTGCCTTTTATTGGCACGGGACTTGTCTTTATTCCATGGCTGATTATCGATTTATTTCGTGGAAAGTATTTTGCGGCAGTGATATATGGTATACTGTTTATATTGAGTACCTTTATCCGGGAATTTATGGAGCCAAGGCTTATGGGAAGAGGGCTGGGCGTGCATCCGCTGGCGGTTATTATCAGTATTTATGCAGGTCTGAAAATATATGGAACAGCCGGTGTTATTTTAGGTCCGCTTTCCGGATTTTTAATCTGGGAAATTTATCGCAGTATCTGTGGAAGAGAGGAAAAAGAGATAACATGAAAATTGTGTGCATTTATGGACAGAATCATAAGGGTTCCACCTATCATATTGCAAAAATGCTTGCAGACAAATTGCAGGGAGAGACAAAAGAATTTTTCCTGCCGAGAGATTTTAATCACTATTGTGTAGGATGTACCCAGTGTTTCAAAAAGGATGAAAAGTTATGTCCCCATTATGGGGATTTAAGCCCACTGACAGAAGCAATGGATGAGGCGGATGTGATTATTCTGGCAAGTCCGGTATATGTCTATCATGCCAGTGGTCCGATGAAAAGTTTCTTAGACCACTATGGATATCGATGGATGGTGCATCGTCCGGAAGAGAGAATGTTTCACAAGCAGGCAGTCTGCATTTCTACGGCAGCAGGCGGCGGAATGAAAAGCACCAATAAGGATATGGCAGACAGCACCTTTTTCTGGGGAGTTGCAAAGACATATAAATATGGTGTGGCAGTCCGGGCAGTAAACTGGGATGGAGTCAGTGCAAAGAAAAAAGAAGCCATTGAGAAAAAGACAACAAAGCTTGCCGCAGTCATTCAAAGAAAGAATGGAAAAGTACATACTTCCCTGAAAACGAAAATGTTTTTCCAGGTAATGCGGATGCTTCAGAGAATGGGCTGGAATGAAGCAGATGTAAACTATTGGAGGGAAAGAGGCTGGACGGAAAAGAAACGTCCATGGAAAAAATAGAGCTGAAACAGAAAAAGAAAATTTTTTATAAGAAAATCCCATGGGATAATCCCATGGGATTTTTAAAAGTTACGTAGTTATTTGTTGCTTCTTCTCCAGATATGCATTTTCTCTGCATCTGCGATTAATTCATCACGGAAGTCCGGATGTGCGACAGAGATAATTGCTTCACATTTCTGCCAGGTAGAAAGTCCCTTTAAGTTGACTTTACCATATTCTGTTACCAGATAGTGGATGTTGGCACGGGTATCAGTTACGATAGATCCTGGATCTAAGGTAGGAAGGATACGGGATTTCAATTGACCATCCCTGGTTGTAAAGGTAGAAGAACAGCAGATGAAGCTCTTACCACCATTAGAAAGGTATGCACCCAGAACGAAGTCTAACTGTCCGCCGGCTCCACTGATGTGTTTGATTCCAGCAGACTCTGCATTTACCTGACCGAAGAGGTCTACATTTACTGCATTGTTAATGGAAATAAAGTTATCCAGTGCGGAAATGGAACGGATATCATTGGTATAGCTTACCGGAGCACTCATAAGTTCCGGGTTTTCATCTAAGTAGTCATACATTTTCTGAGTTCCTGCACCGAAACCATATGTCTGACGGAAACGGTCGATGTTTTTCTTGGAACCGTTGATTTTTCCTGCTCTTGCAATATCAACGAATGCATCAACGTACATTTCGGTATGTACACCTAAATCTTTCAAATCAGATTCTGCAATCATGGAACCAACAGCATTTGGCATTCCACCGATACCAAGCTGGAGACATGCACCATTTGGAATCTCATCTACGATTAATTTTGCAACTGCCTGATCGATTTCAGTAGCAGCTCCGCCGCCGCCTAATTCACCGATAGCCGGGTTCTCGCCTTCTACGATGAAATCAACATCGGAAATATGGATGCTGTTTTCAAATCCGCCTAAGCAGCGAGGCATATTTTTGTTTACTTCAACAATAACTTTCTTGGAAGTCTCGCAAACTGCCATCATATGAGAAGCGTTTGGCCCAAAGTTAAAATATCCATGTTTGTCCATTGGAGCAACCTGGAACATTGCTACATCATCCGGAGTAGCGGAGTCACGATAGTATCTTGGAAGCTCGGAATAACGGATTGGAGCGTAGTAAGAAAAACCACGGTTGATATATTTACGCTCGATTCCGGACATATGCCAGGAGTTCCAGGTAAAGTGTTCGCCGGCATCTTCACGTTCGAAGACAGCTAACGGTTTTAACAGAATACCACCTCTTAAGTTGACATCCTTTAATTCATCCGTACGTTTTGCAAGGGCTTTATCCAGTGCATCCGGAGTTCCAGTACACCATCCATAATCTACCCAGTCACCGGATTTGATGACTTTGACAGCCTCATCTGCGGAGACTAATTTCTGTTTATATTCCTGTGTGTAATCCATGAAAAACCTCCTGTATATTTTGGTTGTTAAATTATTATCATAGTACCACTTCGTACATGATTATTCAAGTCGAAGGGACTAAGAATTATCGTCTGGGAGCTGCCATTGTCTGGCTGCATTTCTATATTCTTCCGCCTGGGCTGCATTCCCGGATTTTTCATAGCAGTCAGCCAGTCCGTTCAGCGGAATATTTCCACTGGTATGGACATCAAGAATGCTGGCAGTTTCAAAGGCAGCGTTGTAGTACCACACGGCTGCTTCATCATAATCTTCTGCGTCAAAAAAATAATTTCCCAATTCGCAGCAGATTTCTGCACAAGGGGTAGTAATCATATCCTTTAGTGCCAGCTTGAAAAATTCATTGACATTTCCGGTAATCCGGTAGCAGCGGCTTAAGATACAGCCGGCTTCCTTGCGGGCATCCCCAGAAGCGGTTTCATCCTTTAAGGTAGCAAGAAATATTTTTGCGGCGGCAATGAAATCTTCTTTCTCCCCGGTCATGAGGAGCTCTTTGGCATACATCCGGTGCAATTTTTCGGAAAGCCGTCCGTCCCGGTCAAATGCCAGTAAGAAGCCTTTGAAATCACGGCTGCTGTGCAGGGACTGCGGAAGATGCGTAATAGCAATATCACTGTCAAAGACAACCGGGTCTAAGCGCACCGTTTCGTGAATCGGGTCAATCCAGGTAAAGGTACGGAGTCTCCGGTAGAGCTTCGGACGGTATTCTTCTTTAAAGTTAAGCACCGTATTAAATTCATTTTTGGTCACATATTTCATCTGTACAATTTCGACCTCCGGAACCATGGCTTCTTTTAAAAGCCGGAACTGTTCCCGGTTCTCATCATCTAAGACTTCATCTGCATCTGCGGTATAAATGTATTCCATGGAAGCTTTGGAAAAAGCAAAATTTCTGGCATCTGCAAAGTCATCCTTCCAGATATAGTCATAGATTTTATCGGTATAGCGGGCAGCAATTTCCCTGGTGCGGTCGCAAGAGCCGGTATCCACGATAATGATTTCATCCATCAGACCGGCGAGTGAATCCAGACAGCGGGAGAGAACCTGCTCCTCGTTTTTTACAATCATGCAAAGGCTTATTGTTATCATCAAATTATCTCCTTTCGCAAGCACCTATACAAACATATTTATTATCGCATATTTCAGGGAAAAAGTATATCAGTAGGGACAGAATTTATTTGACAGAGCCGGCACTGGTGTCTATGATGAAATGAGACAAGAATGAGAAGAAAAGCGAAAGCTTGAGAAAAGGATGAAAGCAATGGAAACAAAAGAAAAATTCATGCAGAAAACCATCGTAGTCTGGCTGGGAGCGCTGGTGTGCTGCCTGTTGTGGGGCAGTGCATTTCCGTGCATTAAAATCGGCTATCAGATGATGCACATTGCATCGGATGAGGTGGCGTCCCAGATTCTGTATGCTGGCTATCGGTTTACACTGGCGGGAATTTTAACAATATTATTGGGAAGTATTGGAAGCAGACGGTTTCTGCGTCCGACAAAGGGCTCCATTGGAAAAGTTTTTAAATTAAGCAGTCTGCAGACTGTGGGACAGTACCTGCTTTTCTATATCGGACTGGCGCACACCTCCGGGGTAAAAGCATCCATCATCGAAGCGTTAAATGTATTCGTGGCAATTCTGGTAGCAAGTCTTTTATTCCATCAGGAAAAATTATCGGCGCGGAAAATAGCAGGCTGTATCATTGGATTTGCAGGCGTGGCACTGGTAAATATGGGAAACAGCGGATTTGATTTTCATATGAGCGTGACCGGAGAAGGATTTATTTTCCTGTCAACGGTAGCGTATGCATTTTCTTCCGTGTTGTTAAAGCGGTATTCCAAATCCGAAAATCCTGTCATGCTGAGTGGATACCAGTTCCTGGTGGGTGGAATTATTATGGCATTGTGCGGCTTTGCAGCAGGTGGACGGGTGAGCGGATTTACGGCATCATCCTTTGGACTGCTGCTTTACATGGCATGCATTTCTGCCGTTGCATACACGCTGTGGGGCATTTTGCTAAAATATAATCCGATTTCCCGTGTAGCGGTATTTGGATTTATGAACCCGGTGTTTGGTGTGATTCTTTCCGCATGGCTTCTGGGAGAAAAAGAGCAGGCAGCAGGCATCAAAAGTGTGATTGCCCTGATACTGGTATGCATTGGTATATTTGTGGTAAATTATAAGAAAGAGGTTACGAAGGAGGACTAACATGAGTGCAGTTGTAACATTGAAAAAAGGTGAAGGAAGAATGGTAAAATCCGGTGGCATGTGGATTTTCGATAATGAAATAGAAAGTGTCATGGGAACATTTGAAAACGGAGATCTGGTGCTGGTACACGATTTTGACGGATATCCGATGGGCATTGGATTTATCAACCGCAATTCCAAAATCCGGGTGCGCCTTTTCAGCAGAAAAGAAGATACAGTTATTGATGAAGCATTTTTCCGGACACGATTGCAGCAGGCATGGGAATACCGGAAAAAGACGGTAGACACCTCATCCTGTCGCGTGGTATTTGGAGAGGCAGATTTTCTGCCGGGACTGGTTATTGATAAGTTTTCGGATGTGCTGGTAGTGCAGTCCTTAGCACTTGGCATCGACCGTTACAAAGAGCTTATGGTAGAGTGTTTAAAGGAAATTTTGGCAGAGGACGGCATTACAATCCGCGGCGTATATGAGCGGAGTGATGCAAAAGTCCGCAAGCAGGAAGGCATGGAGCTTAAGAAGGGTTTTATCGGAGAAGCATTTGATACCAATGTGGAAATTGTAGAAAATGGTGTGCATTATATCGTAGATGTAAAGGATGGTCAGAAGACCGGATTTTTCTTAGACCAGAAATACAACCGTCTTGCCATTCAGAAATTATGTGAGGATGCAAGAGTGTTAGACTGCTTTACCCATACCGGCTCCTTTGCATTAAATGCCGGAATTGCCGGAGCAAAAGAAGTCACCGGAGTGGATGCTTCGGAACTTGCCGTACATCAGGCAGAAGAAAATGCAGCATTGAACGGTCTTTCCGGCACGGTAAAATTCCTATGCAGGGATGTCTTTGAACTGCTGCCGGAATTAGAGGAAGCAGGCGAAAAGTATGATGTGGTAATCTTAGACCCACCGGCATTTACCAAGTCCAGAAATTCTGTTAAAAATGCCATCAAGGGCTATCGTGAGATTAACCTTCGTGCCATGAAGCTTGTGAAAAATGGCGGATTTCTTGCGACCTGCTCCTGCTCCCATTTTATGACGTATGAGTTGTTTACCAAGACAATCGGACAGGCAGCTCACAGCGTCCACAAGCGTCTGCGTCAGGTGGAATTCCGCACCCAGGCACCGGATCATCCGATTCTTTGGGCAGCGGACGAATCCTATTATCTGAAATTCTATGTGTTCCAGGTTGTTGATGAGATGTAAAAATTTTTGAAAGTGGCAGGCCTAAGTGGATTGCCACTTTTTTGCGTGCAAAAACACGTTGATTCGTATGGAAAAATGTAATATAATACATTAAAAGACGCGATGATATTTTAAAGAAGGGAGAGAGCACACACATGAAGCGCAAAATAACTGCTAAATTATATGAATGGAAAAATATGAAAAAAGGCAGAATGCCGTTACTTATTTATGGTGCAAGACAAGTTGGAAAAACGTTTGAAATGCGTGAATTTGGAGCATTATATTATAAAAATACAGTCTATGTAAATTTTGAAACGGACGAAAGAATTGGGAAGTATTTTGATACAGATATTCATGCAGATTATATCATCGCCATATTAGAAAAATATTATCAGGTAAAGATTGTACCGGAAAATACGCTCATTATTTTTGACGAGATACAGATGTGTGAAAGAGCATTAACTTCTTTAAAATATTTTTCAGAAGAGACACCGGAATACCATGTAATAGCTGCCGGAAGTCTGCTGGGTGTAGCAGTCAACCGTGAAAAATATTCATTTCCGGTAGGAAAAGTTCAGATGGTTACCATGTACCCGATGGATTTGGAAGAGGTATTGTGGGCTAAGGGAAAGCAGATGCTTTCGGATACCATACGGGAACATTATGAAAATAATCAGCCGTTAGATGAGATATTGCACGAGGAAGCTTTGCAGGAATTTTATCATTATTGCATCGTGGGAGGAATGCCGGCAGCAGTAAAGGCAGACCTTGCAAAAGAAGATTTGGAAAGCTTAAAGAAGGGAATTGTAAACTTAGAGAAACATATCGAGAACCTTCAAAAATTTGGTGTACCGGTAGTAGTTACCTTAAACTCCTTTGTAACCGATACCAAAGAAGAAATTGCATTTGTAGAGAACTTCTGCAAGGAAAGAAACTGTGAATTTGCATTATCTGAAGTATGGGAAAAAGGTGGCGAAGGCGGAATCGAACTTGCAAAGAAAGTACTGGATACTTTAGATCATAAAGAAGCACATTTCAAACCTCTGTATGAGGATGAGATATCTCTTATGGATAAGATTAAGACGATTGCAACTGAGATTTATGGAGCAGATGATGTAACTTACAGTAAGGCTGCATTAAAAGAATTAAAACATATTGAAGAAATGGGAATGGGCAATTTCCCTGTATGTATGGCAAAGACCCAGTATTCTCTTTCTGATGATGCATCAAAGCTTGGCAGACCGACTGGCTTTACCGTAAATGTCCGTGAAGTATATGTATCTGCCGGAGCAGGCTTTGTAGTAGCTATTACCGGCTCTATTATGACCATGCCTGGACTTCCGAAAGTACCGGCTGCAAATAATATTGATGTAACTAATGACGGCGTAATTACAGGATTATTTTAGGAGGTATCATGGCATTATTAATTGATGGAAAAAGAATTTCTGCTGAAATAAAAGATGAATTAAAAGAAGAAGTAGTACAGTTAAAGGAACAGGGAATCACAGGCGCACTTGCTGTAATCCAGGTGGGAAATGACCCTGCATCCAGTGTATATGTCAGAAACAAAAAACGTGCCTGTGAATATATTGGGATAGATTCTCTTTCTTATGAGCTTCCGGAAGAGACTTCCCAGGATGAATTACTGGCTTTAATCGATAAATTGAATAAAGAAGAACATGTAAAAGGCATTCTGGTACAGCTTCCATTGCCAGAGGGCATTGATGAGGATGCGGTAATCCGTGCCATTTCTCCGAAGAAGGATGTAGATGGTTTCCATCCGGAAAATGTCGGCGCATTGATGATTGGACAGAAAGGATATATTTCCTGCACACCTGCCGGAATCATCCAGCTTCTGAAGCGTTCTGACATTGATATTGAGGGAAAACACTGTGTTATCGTTGGAAGAAGCAATATTGTTGGAAAACCGATGGCAATCTTAATGCTGCGTGAGAATGCAACTGTTACAGTAACGCATTCAAAAACCCGTAATTTAAAGGAAATCTGTAAAGAGGCAGATATTCTGATTGTTGCAATTGGGAAAAAAGAATTTATTGATGCATCCTATGTAAAAGATGGTGCAGTTGTCATTGATGTAGGAATTCATCGCGATGAGAACAATAAACTTTCCGGTGATGTAAAATTTGATGAAGTAGAGCTGCTTTGTAGTGCGATTACACCGGTTCCGGGTGGAGTCGGACCAATGACCATTGCAATGTTAATGAACAATTGTGTGGAAGCTATGAGACATGAATAGGAGAAGGCTATGAAGTGTGCAAATTGTGGAGCAGAAATAAAATTAGGCTGTGTATACTGTTCTGTATGTGGAAAAGAAGCACAGATTGTTCCGGATTATAATGTGGAAGAGGATATTTTAAAAGAATTATTAGAAGAAGACGATAAACCGAATAAGAATACCTCTTCCAACGGAAAGAAGAAAAAATCATTGAAAAACAGCCAGAAGAAAAAGAAAGAGGCAGAACAGAAAAAGAAACAGAAAAGACTTCTGATTACAGTATCAGTTCTGATTGCTATTGCAATCATTGGTGTTATCATTGTGCTTCTGGTGCAGAACAGCCATAAGAAATCTTTTGATTATCAGTATCAGAAGGGAATCAGTTACACGGAAGAGAAGAATTATACCAAGGCATTGACCTATTTTGAACAGGCTGAGAAATTGCAGCCGGATAATGTGGATGTATTACTCCGGATGGCTGATTTGTACCGTCTCCGAAAAGATGAAACATCAGAAGAAGCGTATTTGTTACAGATACTTACCTTTGATAAGAACAATGAAGAAGCGTATCAGATGCTGATTGCCTTATATGATAAGCAAAAGGAATATGATAAACTACAGGATTTATATGAACAATCAGACTCTGATAAAATAAAAGCGCTGTTTGATAATTATGAAGTAAAGGCTCCGGAGTTTTCGGAAGAAGCCGGGGAATACAATGATACGATAGAAATCGAACTGATGGCAGACTCAGACTGTACTATTTATTATACGTTAAACGGTGATTCTCCGATTGAAAAGGGAATGGAATATACAGAACCGATTTCTTTAGAGGATGAGAAAGAATATACCATCAAAGCAGTAGCAAAGGACGCAAGAGGCTTTTATAGTGAGATTGCAGAAGCAGATTATGAAATTACTTTTGAAGCTCCGGATTCTGCTAATGTAACACCTGCTGCCGGAACATATTATGATGCGCAGAGCATCAGTATACAGGTTCCCGCCGGTTCCACTGCTTACTATACCTGGGATGGCTCAACACCAACACAGGATTCTGATGTATACAGTGAACCACTTGAAATGCCACAGGGCAATAATGTGTTGTCTGTTCTTGTGGTAGATGACCATGGACTGGCAAGCCCGGTGATAAGATATAATTACATTTATCTGCCGGAATAAGCTATGGCGGATGAACAAAGAATGTGTCTTGACACATTCTTGCG
>OGPL01002496.1_pt1 | contig 13422 bp, 8 predicted proteins | sample 1552901 | NCBI WGS metagenome assembly OGPL01 (sample SAMEA2580244, study PRJEB22360) | human gut metagenome | biome: human gut; feature: human-associated habitat; material: faeces | place: Denmark | collected 2008/2010 | reverse complement strand
AAGGAAAAGGCTGCCACGTATGGGACGATAAAGGTACGGAATACCTCGACCTCTATGGCGGTCATGCAGTAATCTCTATCGGACATGCACATCCGCACTATGTAGAGATGCTCGGCAAGCAAGTAGCCACGCTTGGATTCTATTCTAACTCCGTTATCAACGAACTGCAACAGCAACTGGCAGAACGGTTGGGAAAGGTCTGCGGATACAATGATTATTCCCTTTTCCTTATCAACAGCGGAGCCGAAGCCAACGAAAACGCGTTGAAGCTCGCTTCGTTCCATAACGGACGAACTCGCGTGGTATCCTTCTCGAAAGCTTTCCACGGACGTACTTCATTGGCGGTAGAGGCAACCGACAATCCCAAAATCATTGCTCCCATCAACAACTGCGGACACGTTACCTATCTCCCGCTGAATGATACAGAGGCAATGAAAGCCGAACTGGCGAAAGGCGATGTATGCGCTGTAATCATCGAAGGCATTCAGGGAGTAGGCGGCATACAGTTGCCCACCGACGAGTTTATGCAAGCCTTGCGCAAGGCCTGTACAGAGCACAATACGGTACTGATTCTGGACGAAATCCAAAGCGGTTACGGACGTAGCGGCAAGTTCTTCGCCCATCAGTACAACGGTATCAAGGCCGACATCATCACCGTGGCCAAAGGCATAGGCAACGGATTCCCGATGGCGGGCGTACTTATCAGTCCGATGTTCACCCCTGTCTATGGACAGCTTGGAACAACTTTCGGTGGAAATCATCTGGCTTGCAGTGCAGCACTTGCCGTACTGGATGTTATCGAGCAGGAAGAGCTTGTGGCCAATGCAGCCAAAGTAGGCGCGTACTTACTGGAAGAACTGAAGAAATTCCCGCAAATCAAAGAAGTACGCGGACGCGGCTTGATGATCGGTCTCGAATTTGAAGAACCCATCAAAGAACTGCGTTTGAAGTTACTGAAAGAGCAGCATGTGTTCACCGGCGTCAGTGGAACAAACGTACTCCGCCTCTTGCCGCCCTTGTGCCTCAGCATGGACGAAGCAGACCTCTTCCTGGAACGTTTTAAGAAAGTACTTTGATATTTGAAGAATAATCAGCCGACAAAAGAGACGACCGAAAGAAGAATACCTTCCTGTTTCGGTCGTTTTTTATAGAAAATCTTTACCTTTGCCTAAAGACAACATTTTAAATTACAAAACGATATGAAAACAGCAATTATCGGTGCAGGAAATATGGGCGGGTCCATTGCCCGCGGTTTGGCTAAAGGAACCATCATTCCGGCCAACGACATCATTGTTTCTAATCCCACGCAACATAAATTGGATGTTCTGAAGGCAGAGTTTCCCGCTTTACAGACTACCCGCGATAATCAAGAAGCCGTTACGGGTGCTGAACTCATTATACTTGCCGTCAAGCCATGGCTGATAAAACCTGTCGTAAGCGAACTTAAACTGAAAAGTAAACAGATACTTATTTCCGTAGCAGCCGGCATACCTTTTGAGGAGTTGGCACACTATGTGGCAGACAAGGAGATGACAATGTTCCGTCTTATCCCCAATACCGCAATCAGCGAAATGGAGAGTATGACACTCATTGCAAGCCGCAATGCCAGCAAGGAACAAGAACAACTGTTACTCGACATTTTCAATCAAATGGGGCTTGCCATGCTGATTCCCGAAGATAAAATCGCAGCGGCCACCGCCATGACTTCCTGCGGCATAGCCTATGTGCTGAAATATATCCAAGCAGCTATGCAAGCCGGAATAGAGATGGGTATTTATCCCAAAGACGGGATGCGCATGGTGGCCCAGTCTGTGAAAGGAGCCGCCGAACTGATACTGAACAATGATACACATCCCAGCATAGAGATTGATAAAGTGTGTACCCCTGGCGGAATTACAATTAAAGGCATTAATGAACTGGAACGGCAAGGATTCCCCTCAGCCATTATCAATGCCATAAAAGCAAGTAAATAATAAAAATAATCACTTAATACTAACCACATGGACGAACAAATTAAACAAATAGCCGAGCGTCTGCAAGGATTGCGTGAGGTATTGGAATTGACAGCCAAAGACATCGCCCGCGATTGCGATATTTCGGAAGAAGAATATCGGCTTGCAGAAACGGGAGAATTTGACATCTCCGTAAGTATGCTGCAGAAAATAGCCCGCCGTTACGGCGTTGCCCTGGATGCACTGATGTTTGGTGAAGAGCCGAAAATGAGCAGTTACTTCCTTACTCGTGCCGGGAAGGGAACCAGCATTGAGCGTACCAAGGCCTACAAGTACCAATCGTTGGCCGCCGGTTTCATGAACCGCAACGCCGACCCGTTCATCGTCACCGTCGAACCCAAACCGAACGACGAACCGATACACTACAACAGTCACTCCGGACAAGAGTTCAACCTGGTTCTGGAAGGACGCATGATGCTGAGTATCGACGGCAAAGATTTAATCCTGAACGAGGGAGACAGCTTATATTTCAACTCCAAACTGCCACATGGCATGAAAGCGTTGGACGGAAAGAAAGTACGCTTCCTTGCTGTAATCATGTAACAACATAAATGAAGAATGGAGAACGAAGAATGAAGAATGAGCTGTACACTTATGCCGTACATCAGGTTCTTAATTCTCAATTCCCAATTCTTAATTCCTAAAGTTATGATAGAAAGATTTTTATCACAAACGTCCTTTACATCTCAAGAGGACTTTATCAAGAATTTAAAGATTAACGTACCGGAGAATTTCAACTTTGGCTATGACGTAGTCGATGCCTGGTCTGCAGAACAGCCAGACAAACCTGCATTGCTCTGGACCAATGACAAAGGAGAACATATCCAGTTCTCATTTGCCGACATGAAACGTTATACAGATATGACAGCCTCCTATTTCCAAAGCCTCGGCATTGGACATGGTGATATGGTAATGCTGATTCTCAAACGCCGTTATGAATTCTGGTTCAGCATCATCGCACTGCACAAATTGGGCGCGGTCGTTATTCCCGCCACACACCTGCTTACTCAAAAGGATATTATATATCGTTGCAATGCCGCAGACATCAAAATGATTGTCTGTGCAGGTGAAAGTGTCATTACCGACCACATCACCGCTGCCATGCCAAGTTCTCCGAGTGTAAAGAAACTGGTCAGCGTAGGTCCGGAAATACCCGAAGGATTTGAGGACTTTCATAAAGGCATAGCCAATGCCGCTCCTTTCACAAAGCCGGAACACCCCAACAAGAACGACGACATCTCTTTGATGTATTTCACCAGCGGCACTACCGGCGAACCGAAAATGGTTGCCCACGACTTCACCTATCCACTGGGGCATATCGTAACAGGAAGTTTTTGGCATAATCTGCACGAAAACAGCCTGCACCTCACCATTGCCGATACAGGCTGGGGAAAAGCCGTATGGGGAAAACTATACGGACAATGGATAGCCGGAGCCAATATCTTTGTATATGACCATGAAAAGTTTACTCCCGCCGATATTCTGAAAAAGATACAGGACTATCACGTCACCTCACTTTGTGCACCACCCACTATCTTCCGGTTCTTAATTCACGAGGACCTGACGAAGTATAACCTTTCTTCTTTGCAATACTGTACCATTGCCGGCGAAGCATTGAATCCCGCCGTATTCGATACATTCAAGAAGTTGACGGGTATCAAACTAATGGAAGGCTTCGGACAGACTGAGACAACTCTTACCGTAGCCACCATGCCATGGATGAAACCCAAACCGGGCAGCATGGGATTGCCTAATCCCCAATACGATGTCGACCTGATAGATTATGACGGCCGTTCCGTAGAAGCCGGTGAGCAAGGACAGATTGTAATTCGTACCGACAAAGGCAAACCGCTTGGCCTGTTCAAAGAATATTATCGTGATGCCAACCGCACCCACGAGGCTTGGCACGATAACATCTACTATACCGGTGACGTCGCCTGGAAAGACGAGGACGGCTATCTCTGGTTTGTAGGACGTGCCGACGACGTTATTAAAAGCAGTGGTTACCGCATCGGCCCATTCGAAGTGGAAAGCGCCCTGATGACACATCCGGCAGTCATAGAATGTGCCATTACCGGAGTTCCCGATGAAATTCGAGGTCAAGTTGTAAAAGCAACCATCGTATTATCCAAAGAGTACAAGAACCGCGCCGGTGAAGAGCTGGTTAAGGAGTTGCAGAACCATGTTAAAAAAGTAACCGCTCCTTACAAATACCCGCGCGTTATAGAATTTGTAGAGGAACTTCCTAAAACTATCAGCGGTAAAATCCGTCGTGAAAAAATCCGGAAGAATGACGAGAAATAATCGTTCCTGAACAAAACACAAAAGAACCGGAACAGGCAAAAGGGGCTATGCATTATAAATAGGCATAGCTCCTTTTGTCCTTGTAGATAAAGCATCCCTTTTTCTCACTGTACTTCATAAATAAAACAGATGATAAATTATAACTTTACCAATATTGGTTCTTATGTAAACAAAAAGATTATATTTGCATAAAAATCAGATTTTACAAAAAGTCAGATAACCAATGAAGAACAGCACAACATTATGAGTAGCAAAATACAGACAGGAAAAGATATACTTCTCTTGATAATTATACTATTCCTCTCTGACAATATACATGCACAAAATAATTATATCCACCGGCTCGGCATTGAAGGCCGGCCAGGATATATATTCCCTACCAGCTCTTTCTTGCGGGGAGAAAACAATATGCATAAAAGGCTGAGTTCTGCCTACTCGGCTCATTTGAAATATTCCTTCCAGCTACAGCCGGGCAGTACTGCAGACCGAATATACGGAAGTTCGTACCAAGGCATAGGATTAGGATATTTCGACTTCGGCAACGACAAAGAAATATTGCCCTCTACGCATTTCAGGGAGCACGTATTGCCAAACTCACTCCCCGCCTATCGCTCAACTACGAATGGGGATTTGGAGCCTCTTTCGGCTGGAAACCTTATAATTATCTCAACAACCCCAACAATACCGTCATAGGGACTAAAATTAATGCATACCTTAGTGCCGGGATTCATTTTGATTGGATACTCTCTCCTCTATTCGACCTTAACATCGGGGCAACCGCAGTGCATTTTTCCAACGGCAATACCCGATATCCCAATACCGGCCTGAACACAGTAGATTTCAAAATCGGAATAATATATAATTTCAATCGGAATATAAACGATGTATTACAACCGTCACAACAAATTCCGAGCCCGGCCTTTCCCAAACATGTCAGCTACGACCTCACAGTGTTTGGTTCATGGCGAAGAAAAGCCGTCGATGTTCCAGGCGGGCAAGTTCCTGCACCGGGAAAATACGCCGTAGCAGGGTTTTGTCTTGCTCCCATGTATAATTTTGGATATAAATTCCGCGCAGGAGTATCATTAGACGGTGTATATGACGCCGGTGCCAATATTTATGCCAAAGATTACATTACTCCTCTTAATGGTGGAAATGAAGAGGAAGCTTTTGGCATCCCACCATTACGCAAGCAACTTTCTTTGGGTGTCTCAGCACGCGGAGAATGGGTAATGCCCTACTTCACCGTTGGCATAGGTTTCGGAGCCAACATCCTGCATGGAGGAGGAGACCTCCAATCTTTCTATCAGATATTAGCGCTCAAAATAGATATATCTCACGACACTTTCCTACATATCGGATATAATCTTAAAGATTTCCACGAGCCCAACTATCTGATGTTAGGCGTAGGCTACCGGTTCAATAATAAACGTCCCCGACTGTATCATTAATGACTTTTACCAATTCTTACATCACAAAGACTCCTTATTACTCAAAATGAACAGCTTTAGCATGAACTCATCAATACAGTTCACGACCTATCTATTCACGACCAATAGACTGAATATTCTTTATTATTAAAAGAATCCTTAATTCAAGTAACTACAGACCATTTTTACTAAGTTTTGTTACTTAAATGATTTCTTTAGACGTTTTTTTCTATTCTGTGAAAGTCTGAACTATTTCTGCAACCATAACTATAATATATTCAAATCCAGCTTGATTCAAACCGGATAGGGCAAGGGATATTCTCTCTTTAAGGAATATCCCTATACAACCTAACCATTAGAAACCACCATTACGGTGTATCCGCTCTTATTGCACAGCAGGTGTAACTTCCAAATCTAACGATCTTAAGTCCATATCTCGCGAGGAATTACCATACAATATTTGATATTTACCAGGAAAAACTTTCAGACCATCTACATCCGCGTTATAATAAGCAAAAGATTCAGGTTCGAGTGTGATTCTCACTTTTTCACTTTTACCCGCTTTTATCTCTTGACGCACATAACCTTTGAGTGATTTGATAGGCGCATCAGGATTAGTCAGACTTTTTACATAGACCTGCACAACTTCAGCACCATCCATTTTGCCGACATTGGTTAATGGAATAGTGATTTCCACTTTCTCTCCAGCTTTGATTGAACTGGAAGAGAGTAATGCCTCGCCAAATTCAAAGTCTGTATAACTCAATCCATAACCAAAGGCATATTGGGGTTCACCCTTAAAATAGCGATAAGTGCGATTTTCCATGCTGTAATCGGTAAATTCAGGTAACTGTTCTGTTGATTTGTAGAATGTCACAGGGAGCTTTCCGGAAGGGTTATAATCACCAAACAGCACATCAGCCACAGCCGTTCCTCCTTCTTGCCCCGGATACCAGGCTTGCAAAAGCGCATCGTATGCATAATCAATGTCAGCCAATGCTATGGCACTACCGGAACAGTTTACATAGATTACAGGTTTACCGGTCTCGTGCATCGCTTTCAAGAAACGCTTTTGTACATCAGGCAATTCAATTTTCGCACGTTCATGTCCTTCACCTTCTTGTGTGGGGGTGATACCACCTACATATATAATGGCCTCAACATCTTTAATTTTCTCTTTCAGCTCCTCAAATACCGCCAGTTTTCGTTCATACATATCAACAGAAAGGTGTGAGACACTCCCTTCTTTACCAGATTTATAATCAAGAGCAATCTGATAAGTTTCGCCTTCTTTTACTTGAAGCGTATAAATGGAACCACGTCTGCCCTTCATCGACTCTGTGAACTCTCGGCGTTGCGCTTCTGTAAGATTCATCCCAGGAGTATATTTAAACGACAATTCCTTGGGAACATATTCACCTATCTTTTTATTATTCACCTTTAACACATAATTATCTCCCCGAACAGAGAAACAAAGTGTACCGGTGAAATCAGGAACATATGTTCCTGAATATTTGGCGCTGAAATCCGAAGCGGGCACATCTTTCCCAAATCCATATCCTCCTTCTGTACGGAAATTTATCACTTCTGCATGACTTGTATTGATGATTTCTCCTGAAAAGTCGGGTTTGGCATAATATTGGGCCAAAAAGCCTTTTTGACCATCATGATTTACCAGATGCATTTGAGGTATTTGCAAATAATCTGAATCAATCTCACTCCCGCGTTCAGAGATGATACGAGTATTGGGCAACTTATTTTTGAGACCTTGCAGAATGGTGATACAATGGGTCGGCGAACCGCTGTAATTGCCACGCATCATAATGGAATCATTGATATTGGGACCAACTACGGCAATGGATTTGATGTTTTTATCCAATGGCAGTATGTTACCTTCATTTTTCAATAGAACCTGTGATTCGTGAGCCATTTTCAAAGCATGATCCCGATGCTCTTGACAGTCAATCACACTGCCCGGTATCGTAGAGTAAGGCACATACTTGGCCGGATCCAGCAATCCTAGACGAAAGCGTTCAGTCAAGATACGACGCAAGGATACGTCTAAATCTTGTTCCTTGATAATACCTTTCTCTACGGCTTCTATCAATGCATTGTAGCTTCGCCCACATTCCAAGTCTGTACCAGTCAATACGGCATCCGCACTGGCTGCTGCTGCATCCGGATGTGTTTCATGACGGCCTTTCACATAAAAGTCATTGATGGCGTCGCAGTCACTTACTACCATTCCGTCAAACCCCCAGCGATTACGTAGGATGTCTACCAACAAACGATTGCTGGCGCAACATGGTTCACCTTCATAAGCACTGTATGCACACATCACTTCACGTACATTGCCTTTGACTACCAATGTTTCGAAAGCGGGAAGATAAGTTTCCCACAAGTCGCGCATCGAAACCACAGCATTGAACTCGTGACGTAATGGCTCTGGCCCACTATGCACACCGTAATGTTTGGCGCAAGCATGTGTCTTATAATAATGTTCATCATCGCCTTGCATTCCCAGCACGACGTTTAAGCCCATTCTTGACATCAGAAAAGGGTCCTCTCCATAAGTTTCTTGCCCGCGTCCCCAACGAGGATCTCGAAATATATTGATATTGGGAGCCCAAAAAGTAAGATTAGGAATCGCTGAAACGTATGGCCCTATATCTCCATCAAGTGGTAAGGTGTTATAACGTGCACGTGCTTCGTCAGACACCATTGTATAGGTAGTCAGTTGTGAAGAATCGTCAAAAGTTGCGGCTAATGCAATGGATTGAGGAAATACTGTAACCCCACCCGCGATCAGACCATGGCAAGCTTCTCCCCACCAGTTATAGGCAGGGATGCCTAACCGCTCGATAGCCAATGAACGATTTATCATCATGCTGACTTTCTCTTGAAGAGTAAGCAATGACATCAAATTGTCAACTCGTTCTTCTACTTTTAGTTTAGGGTTTTGAAACGGATACTGATACTTCTCTGCTTCTGAGCATGCTGTCCATAAAAAGAGTGCCATCACACTGCACAGCAAGATGTTTTTCTTTGTCATGTTACTTTTGTGTGTTTTAATTAAGTGAAAACAAATAGGTTATTGTAAGCAAATAAAAATAAAAAGTATGACATTACAAAGCAATAGGCGAAAAAGTTAGGGTAATATCATATTGATTAAACATTTTTCGCATCATGCTACATATAAGAGGCTCATTAGTAGATGAGAAATCAAATCATTTCTTACTGATTCCCAAAGAATAGTATAGTAAAAGCTTCTTACTCTGTTTTTTATTAATGCAAAAAACAGGAGAGAAACTACTTCAATTTTTATTTCTCTCCTGCTAAATTTTAGTAATGGCCAAAGTAAGTAAATATTTATCTTTAGTTCATTAATCTTGGTGTGTTTGTCCGCTACATTTTATCAATACGCCACCACCTGCAGGTAACCAATAGGCACGTTCTTTAGCCATGTCGAGTTGTTCTTTTGAACCTCCTAACATAGAAGTAGACTTTAGTTTGATATTATTGATTTCTTCGAAATATGGTTTCTGTTCACCAGTATTCACAACAAACAGCCGCTCATCATTAATAGCGGTGTTCACAATGAAGCGTGCGGAACGTTCCAAACTCAGGTTTACTATCATAATATAGCGGTTTCCCTTTTTACTGAGGAACTCACCTACCATTAAAGGTTCATCACATTTTATGCTTTTTACATGCTCACCGGGAAGCTGTGGAACATTTTTACCCGCAAAATCATTGGTAAAATAGACACCTGTTGATTTTAAAGTTTTCATGATAGGGCCTAGAATGGAAAGTTGACGGTTAACTTCACGTAAATAATGCCAGGTTTGGGTTTTGCGGCCTTCACCATCGATAGGAGTATAGCCATAACCACCTTTCCAATAAGTAAACCAGCGAACGCCACCTGCACCGGCAGCTAGTGAAGTATAAGCTTGCAGTAACAAATTAGCCATAGTAGGAATCACAGTATAATGGCGTATTTGGTTACCCGACACTACATTCCACCATGGAATTCCATATCTCAAGGAAACTTCACGTACATCCAGAATATTTGAGTAATATTGAGCTGTGCGTTTAGGGTCGGTTTGATCCATGGAGAATTGAACCATATAGTTGTCATATGATATCATGTCTGGTTTGATTACTGTAGCTGCCTGTTCTAGATATTCTTTGTAAGTGCGAGTACCAAGCTGCGATTTTACTTGATCAAGTGTCCACAAAGTAGCATAGTTGGGATAAAGATTGATAGTAGCCATTTTTCCGGGAGCATATTTGCGCACAGCTTCTACGGCTTTTGCTAACTTAGGAAATGCCAAAGATGAAGGTTCGTCACAGATGTGATAGCCAACAATTGCATCACTTTTGCCACCATCTTCAATCATTTTCTTTACATAAGCATCAATATCTTCATCACTCATTGCCATCCAGTCTTTACCTGTCAAGTGGCGACCTTCAGCTGATACTACAGTATTCAATCCTAATTTCTTGCAAAGTTTAAAGTTTTGTTTGGTCCCATCTGAAGCGTCCGACATATTAAAATAACAGTCTGCCATACCTTGCAAACCCTTATTCTGATCGGAAAACTTGTTTTCATGGAAATCGCGGCCAATCACGAATCGATTTACATCAAAAGGTTTATCTACAATGTTCAAAATACCATCTTCATCTACAATAGGGGAATTAGTCGTTTGGGCTTGAGAGATAGATAAAGAGGATGCTATAAGTAACGTACTAAAAAAAATAGAGGTCTTCATAATAATTAATTTAGTTTTCTGTTAATAATTTTATTAGACTGTTATTTCACAGTAATGATTTCAGTCAGACGAATATCATCGGATGCCGCACCTACTTGTAATTCAAAGTCTCCGGGCTCTACCACTTCTTTCATATCAGTGTTCCACAAGGCCAGTTCTTTTATAGGTAGATTGAATTTAACAGTTCGAGTTTCACCTGCAGGAATAAACACTTTTTCAAAGCGCCGTAATTCCTTTACAGGAGTTACTACAGAACTAACTATATCATTCACATAAAGTTGAACCACTTCTTTTCCGTCACGTTTTCCTGTATTGGCTACTTCCACAGTGATTTCACAAGTATCATCATCAGTGAATTCTTTATTGGATATTTGCATTGACTTATATTTAAAAGTTGTGTAACTTAGGCCATGCCCAAATGCCCATACTGGATCGGGACTGGAGAATACGTAGTCGCGTCCTGGCTTTTCAAGAGTACCATGATCGTGATAGAATCCCTTATCAGAAGGATAATAATTATAGAATACAGGCAGATGCCCAGTACTTTGTGGAAATGATACATTCAGACGGCCACTAGGATTAACCTCTCCAAACAGTATTTCAGCAATAGCTCTACCTTCTTGTTCGCCTCCATACCACTGTACTATTACAGCTTCACAGTTATCTTTTACCCAAGGTATGGCAAAAGGCTTACCTGCTACAAGTACCACTATGGTGGGCTTACCAGTAGCTTTCACTGCTCGGATGAGGGCTTCTTGACAGCCAGGAAGGCTGATATCAGAAAGATCAAAACTCTCACCACTTACAGAATTGGGCCAGGGGCGTCCGGGAGAACCGCTCATTGCGCCAACAAAGAGCAGAGCCACATCGCTATTGCGGGCTGCAGTTACAGCCTGACTAAATCCACTACGGTCTTGCGTGTGGATTTCACAGCCTTTAGCATAATTAATCTTTACCTTGCCTTGGGTGACGGCTTCGATGCCTTGCAGAGGAGTGATGCCATATTCATTACTATTGGTCCACATATAGTCACCAAACTGTACTTGGGCGGCATTGGGACCGATTACAGCGACCGAACGAAGTTTATTTGCATCGAGTGGAAGTAAACTATTCTCGTTCTTTACTAAGATAGCTGATTCGCGAGCAGCTACCAAAGCCAGTTCGACAGCCTCAGGAGTATGTACCGTTTGGGAAAGATTGGCACGTTTTGTATAATCCTTATCGAAAAGCCCCATAGCAAATTTTGCAGTTAGTACGCGCGATACACATTTGTCAATTTCTTTTTCGGGTAGTACTCCACTACGTACTAGGCTGTCCAACGTTTCATAGCAATCACCATCCACTTCTACATCCACACCAGCAATCACTGCTTGACAAGCAGCATCGGCTTTATCTTTTGCTGTATGGTGAAGACTACGAAGCATTTCTACAGAACCCCAATCGGAAGAAATATATCCCTTAAAGCCCATTTCACCACGAAGAATATCGTCAAGAATCCAATGAGAAGCTGCAACAGGAACTGATTCGTATGAATTATAAGAGTTCATCACGCTATAGGGCATGGCCTCACGCATAACATCTTGGAAAGGCTTGAGATACAGTGAGCGGAGATCACGTTCACAACCAGTTACAGAAGCCAAGTTTAAACCACCGGTGGGGGAACCATGAGCTAAAAAATGTTTTAGGGTAGTCATTACACCCTCTTTATTGAAAGCTGATACATAGGCGACTCCCATACGTCCGACTAAATAGGGATCTTCCCCATAAGTTTCTTCTACCCGCCCCCAACGCAGCTCACGAGCAAGGTCGAGTACTGGTGAGAGAACTTGGTCTACCCCTGTGGCTTTCGCTTCTTGCGCAATGACAGTTGCTACACGATGAGTAATGTCGGGATTAAATGTACTGGAAAGTGCAATGGATTGTGGAAAAATAGTGGCGCCGTCATGGATTAGTCCATGCAATGATTCGGCTTCACCTAATACGGGGATGCCCAGACGATTGTGTTCAGCCATATATTTATTAATCGCAAACATACTCTCCTGCATCTGTTCCACGCTTAGTCTTGAACCGAATACAGAGGCATAACTCATACCTTTGAGTACAGAGTCCATTTTTACTGTATCTACTTTTCCGTCTACGGAGAAGTCTTTGAACTTTAGATCTTGCATTTGAGCTATTTTCTCTTCCAGTGTCATACGTTTCAACAAATCTGCGACACGTACTTCTACAGGATTGTCAGGGTTCTTATATGCGGGTATGCCGTCACCACAAGACTGTATTGAAACTGCCAAGCATATAAGGGCGGTAACGCCTAATGTTTTTGTTTTCATTATAGATTAATTGTTAATTGGTTTTTGCCCGTTTTCAGAGCCACGGACTTATCTCTTAGCTGTAATTCAGCTTCGGTATTAGCTGGTATAATGATGTTAAGTTCAATCTGATTGCCTTCTCGTTTCCATTCGCTACGAATAAGTCCACGAACGGAACGGTATTCTCCTTTGGCCCATGATATGCCATTTATAAATTGCGGACGGATGATGATACCTGCAAACCCCGGTTTCTTAGGATTAGGGTTGATGCCTGCCAAACTATTCATCATCCAGGCAGATATATCACCTAAGAACGCGTGATTGAGCGATGCGTCTTTAAAGTCTTTATCTAAAACCCAGGTTTCGGGTAGTGTGGTAAGGCCACGATGTATCCAATTGGCCCAAGAAGGAGCTTCAGGGCGAATTATCATTTTATAAGCATCATCAGCATAGCCATATTTAACTAACATGGCAGGTACAAACTTACTCCCCAGCATTCCGAAGTCTAATTGATGACCATTATCGCGGATCATACGTACCAAATTATCAGCTACGGCTTGTGCATGGCCTTCGGGGGCTAATCCTATTGGAGACT
>OGPL01002491.1_pt1 | contig 13464 bp, 13 predicted proteins | sample 1552901 | NCBI WGS metagenome assembly OGPL01 (sample SAMEA2580244, study PRJEB22360) | human gut metagenome | biome: human gut; feature: human-associated habitat; material: faeces | place: Denmark | collected 2008/2010 | reverse complement strand
CCACCGGCGTGCCGAACAGGTTCTTTTTCCCCTTGGCGGACCACTCATCCACCTTCTCAGCCATGGGGGACGACGGCGTGATGGGATAAATGGCCGCCACCTCGGTAAAGGCATAGGCAGAATGGGCGGCGGCGGTATTGCCGTCCATGACCACATAATTCTTTTTGCTCATATTTTTTCCCAACTTTCACTTTTCACCGTGGAAGGCTGCGATGTCTGCCTTCGCCATGTTCATAAAGATCGCGGTATCGCAGGAATATCCCACAAAGCGGACGCCCATTTCCAGCAGCCTTCTGCCGGACTCCGCAGAGTCGGCGAAGCAGCCCACCTGCACACCCTTTGCCGCCGCCTTGCGGCAGATCTCGCCGATCAACTCCATGACTCTGGGGTGGGTGATCTGCCCGATGATGCCGAGGGAAGCGGACAGGTCATAGGGTCCCACGAACACAATGTCTACGCCGTCCACGCTGAGGATCTCGTCCAGATTGTCGATGGCCTTCTGTCCCTCCGCCTGAAGGATCACCACCGTGTCCTGCGCCTGCGTGAAGTACTCCGCACCCGGCACCGCGCCGTAGGCGGCGGAGCGGACGAAGCGGCACGTGCCTCTGCTGCCGCGGGGGGAGAACTTTGCCGCGGAGACGGCGATCCTCGCCTGCTCTGCGGTGTCGATCTGGGGGATCATAACTGCACCGGCACCCACGTCCAGAGCTTGGTCGATCCAGATGTCCGTTCCCCGGGGAACGCGCACCACGGGGCAGACGCCCGCCACGTTGGCGGCGCGGATCAGGTTTTGCAGGTTCTCAAAGGTGCCGGGGCCGTGCTCCATATCCAGCAGCACAAAATCGTAACCGGCGTAGCCCGCCGCCTCCACGAAGGCGGGGTCCGAGGTGATCATAAAGGGCCCGAAAGCACCCTGTTCCGACGCCATAGCGGTCTTGAAGCTTTTTACGCTTTCCATTGTCGGCATAACATTCTTTCTTTCCATAGTGTTTTCCTCCGTACTTGTCTCTGTTCTATCCGTCGGTTTGTCAGGAGAGGCTTTCTACGAATTCCCGGATACGTTTCAATCCTTCCCGGATTGTTTCCTCGCTGGTTGCATAGGATAGGCGGACAAAACCTTCGCCGCCTTCGCCGAAGCCTGTACCGGGAACGGTGACTACATGCTTTTCTTGCAGCAACCGAATCGCGAAATCCCGTGAGGACAGGCCTGTTCCGGTAATATTGGCAAAGGCGTAAAATGCGCCTTTGGGGGCTAAACAGCGGATGCCGCTGATCCCGTTCAAGCCACCTACAATGAGTTCACGGCGACGGCGGTATTGCCGTTTCATTTCTTCGACGCATTCCTGGCTTCCGGTAAGTGCTGCCACGCCGCCCCACTGCATACCCTCGTTTACAGAGGAGAGGACATTCTCCAACAACTTGGTCATTACGGCGATGACCTCTTCCGGAGCGGCACTGTATGCCAGACGCAGGCCGGTCATCGCATAGGTTTTGGAAAAGCCATCCACGATGACAGTGCGTTCCTTCATACCGGGGAAGCTGGCAATGCTGGTATAGGGCTCGTCATCCCATAGCAACTCACGGTAAATCTCATCAGTCAGAACAAACAGGTCCTTTTCTTTGACCAGGTCTGCAATCTGCTGCAGGTTTTCCGCGCTGGCAACACCGCCGGTAGGATTGGAGGGAGAATTGATTAGAATCATCTTTGTCCTGGGCGTGATCGCTGCGCGCAGGTCATTTACATCATACATAAAGCCGTTTTCTTCGCGGCACTTTATGGGAACGGGGACCGCGCCCACCTGCATCATCAGTCCTTTGTAGTTAGCCCAACCGGGATCGGGCAAGAGCACCTCGTCGCCGATGTCCAGGACGGCAGTGCATGCCAGACAGAGTAAGCTGATCGCACCGGCGCCCACCATTACCTCACTGGGGCTGTAATTCAGGCCGCGGGTTTGATAAGACTGGGAAACAGCCTCCCGCAGAGCAGGAATACCCGCATTAGGTGTATAATGGGTCTCACCGCGCTGAAGGGACGCGATTACGGCATCCACTACATGCTTCGGTGCGGTAAAATCCGGCTCGCCCAAGGCAAAGCTGACCACATCTTCCATGCCGGTCTGCATAGCAAACATCTCGCGAATCATAGAACCGGGAATTTTTTTGCTTTTTTCAGAAACAAAGGTCACAGCCATATCTCCTTTACTCATATTACTCAGATGCGCCGCATTTTTCGGCTTTACTCAATTTCAAAAATAGATTCCACTTCTACGGTTAACCCCAAAGGGAGACTGTTGGTCCCGATGGCGGAGCGCGCATGACGACCATTTTCACCGAAGATGTCGATAAAAACCTGCGAAGCGCCGTTGATGACTTTGGCCTGGTCGGTGAAATCGTCTGCCCCGGCAACAAAGCCCAGTATCTTTACGCACCGTTTCACGCGGTTAAGGTCGCCCAGATATGCCTCCAGTGCGGAAAGAGTATTGATCGCACAGGCGCGTGCGGCCTTCTGGGCCTGCTCCAAGGTTACGTCGACGCCCACACGTCCGGTAAGATGAACGCCTTGGTCAATGCTTCCCTGGCCGGAAATAAACAGCAGATTTCCCGTTTGATTCACGGGTTTATAAAGCCCGGCGGCACTCAGCGTTTCGGGCAATTCAATATTGTGTGCTTTCAAATTCTCGTAAACGTTCATCAGTGTTTTCCTTTCTTCTTGGATTCAGTACAGTTTCGACAATTAGCGACATTTTTCTCGTGTTTTGCTCCAATGCATGAAAGTTACGTCTCACTAACGGAAGATTTTTTTTGTATTTTTTTGGCAAAATTCGGAAGATTTTAGTGCTTTTTTTGAAAAGCTATGTTATAATATAACGGTATTATGACAGGTATTACCTGACGACTCGGCATCACCCCTATTTACATGCATAAAGGAGCTCGTTCAAAATGGCAAAAGAACAGGTATCAAGCATTAACCGCGCTTTAGAAATCCTTGAGTGCTTTTCGGAGAATGATACAGAATGGACGCTAAAGAGGGTTGCCGAACATTTGAATATGCCTATGACTACCGTCTACCGGCAGCTTTCTACATTGGTTGAGCGCAAGTATCTTACGCAGGACCCGATCCGAAAAAGTTACCATGTGGGTCCGCGCCTATTGCAGCTCAGCAGTGCGGTTCTCAGTCATTCCGATCTTCGTGCCGTAGCGCGTCCGGAGCTGGAAAAACTGTCCGGTATTGTGAAAGAAACCATAAACCTCAGCCTGCTGCTGGACCGAGACATTTTCTACCTGGATAAGGTGGAGACGCGCCGTTCCATTGTGTGCAATACCAGAATCGGGAGCAGAGCTCCGGCACATGCGACCAGTGCGGGCAAAATTATGATGGCATATCAAAGCGAGGATTTTGTGGAGGCGTTTTGCCGGGACCTTTCCCAAATGCAGCCACTGACAGCTTGGACAATCACTTCACCTGCGCAGCTGCGCGAAGCGCTTGTCCGGGCCCGTGCTGACGGCTATGCTATGGATAAAGAGGAGATCGAACCGGGACTTATTTGTGTGGGCGCTCCTGTGTTCGGCATGGGACAACAGGTCTTAGCCGCGGTCAGTATTGCCGGGCCTGCCTTCCGTATGCAGAAAGAGCTGGAAAGCATGATCCAAGAAGTAAAACAGACCGCAGCTAATATTTCGCGACTGCTTGGCGGAAGGGTATAAATTTGAATCTATGAAAAGGAAAACCTGTAAGCAAAGCACTATTCAAAAGCATCCATTAAGACGTGCTGTGTCTGCTGTGGTGCTGCCTGTGCCACAAGGGAACAGCTTGACAACATAATACGTCGACAAACTGCTATCCCAGCGGTGTCATATGACGGAGTCCAACTTCGCGTAGTAATCACGCAGGACCATGTTTACATCCAATATTCTGTATATGCGTCCGTCTTTCCAGTATCGAACGGGCAGACGAGGATGCGTGGAGATGATGAGTTCATAATCGTCTTGGTCCAGAAGCGCAGCGTCCTCTTTGAGGGTAATTTCGTCGTCTCCATCCTTGCCGATAAGCGTTACAATATCGCCCACCTGCACATGTTCGATATCCGTGACATCGATGAGCATTTGATCCATGCAGACACAACCGATGATCGGTGCGCGCTTACCGTGAACCAAAACAAAACCCTTATTGCGAAGTCTCCGAATATTGATGTCCGCATAGCCGACGGGAAGTGTTGCGACACGGCTTTTGCGCTTTGCTATAAACGTGAGATCGTAGCTTACACCCTCGCCAATGGCAAGGTCTTTAACCTGAACGACGCTTGCCCGCAGCGAGAAAGCGCTCCGCAGCGCAACCTTTTCAATATGGACATTGGGGGGATAGGTACCGAAAACGGTACATCCAAAGCGCACCATATCCTGATTCATCTCCGGATTGTCCAGGATAATGCCGGTGTTTGAAATGTGCTTGATAGGGATTGTAACGCCACGCAGCCGCAGTTTTTCCATAAATTCCTGGAAAAGGGCGAACTGCCTATGTACATAGGTTTTATCCAACATGGTAGACGTGGCAAAGTGGGTAAAAATACCCTCAACGCATAGGTTGGGAAGCCTAGAAATTCGATTGATAATATCTGCGCTTTCATCAGACGTATCGAAGCCAATTCTGTGCATTCCGGTGTCCAATTTTATGTGAATTTTTGCAGTGGCGTTCAGTTTCGCAGCGGTTTGGGATATCCGTTCCGCCTGCTCCCAGGAGAATACTGTCGGCGTGATCTTGTTACGAATCATATCCTCCAGCATATGGTCTGCCGTATAACCCAGAATCAGAATGTTGGCATCCGGCGCTGCTGTCCGCACCAGCAGCGCTTCAGAGTAGACGGCAACGCCAAACCAACGGAAGCCATGCTCGTAAAGAGCTTTGGCAACCTCATAAATCCCGTGGCCATAGGCGTTTCCTTTGATAATGGGCATAGCGGGAATATCATATCCTTTATCTCTGGACGCCAATGCCTGCATTTCCTTTGCGTTATGAACGACCGTATTCAAATCCACATCAATCCATGCCGCCCGGCTTAAATCCATATAATCACCCTATTCGTAAAGTTGTAGAAGAAGAGAACGGGGCGCTGCTCAGGTTAATCACCCAAATAGGCCTTCTTTACCTCTTCGTTTGTCAGCAATTCCTTGCCGCTGCCGGTTATCGTAATGGAGCCGGTTTCCAACACATAGCCGATATCGGCCAGCTGCAATGCCAGATTTGCGTTTTGCTCCACCAGAAGGATCGTCACGCCGCTTTCGCGGATCACATTGATAATTTTGAAAATCTCTTCAATGATAATGGGCGCCAAACCGAGAGACGGCTCATCCAGCATCAGCAGCTTGGGTTTGGACATAAGCGCTCTGGCAACGCAGAGCATTTGCTGTTCACCGCCGGACAGTGTCCCGGCCATTTGCCAATGACGTTCCTTCAGACGCGGAAACAAGCTGTACACCCATTCAATGTCATCCGAAAGATCGTCATTCCGGAGGAATGCACCGATTTTAATGTTTTCCAAAACCGTGAGGTTGGGGAATATACGCCGTCCTTCAGGCGTCATTGTTACGCCTTTTGCGACAATTTCTTCGGTTTTCATACCGAAGATGTCCTCGCCTTCCAGAAGGATGCTTCCCGATTTGGGTTTTACCAGCCCCAGAATCGCCTGTAGGGAAGAGCTCTTTCCAGCGCCGTTAGAACCTATCAGGGTCACGATACTTTTAGCGGGAACTTCAAAAGATATTCCCTTAACGGCTTTGATGCCGCCGTAGTTGACCACCAAATCTTTTACTTTTAACATGTTACGTTGACACCCCCAAATACGCTTCAATTACCTTGGGATCGTTCTGGATTTCTGCGGGTGTTCCGGACGCGATCGTCTTTCCAAACTCCAGAACATAGATTCGGTCAGTAAGGTTCATCACCAGTTTCATATGATGCTCAATGAGAATAACGGTTAGATCAAACTGCTGCTTGATATCTTTGATGAAATCTGTCAGGGCCATTGTTTCCTGAGGGTTCATGCCGGCAGCGGGCTCGTCCAGCAGAAGCAGCTTGGGGCTTGTAGCCAGAGCACGTGCGATTTCCAGCCGTCTTTGCAGACCATAGGGAAGACTGGTGGCCATATCGTGGGCGTTATCAGCAAGACCAACCAGTTCCAGCAGTTCAAGAGAACGCTCGTGAAACTGTTTTTCCTCGGTGTGGTAACGGGGATATCCAACCGTGGCCTCAATAATGCCGCTTTTAACGTGCTGGTGGTTCGCAACGAGTACGTTTTCCAGCACCGTCATCTTTGAGAATAGCCGGATATTCTGGAAGGTTCGTGCGATACCCTTTTTGGCAATCTGGTCCGGACGAAGGCCGGTGATATTCTGCTCATTCCCGTGTTCGTTGCACAGGAAGATGGAACCGTCGGTGGGTTTATATACGCCGGTTATCATGTTGAACGCGGTTGTCTTGCCTGCACCGTTGGGACCAATCACACCGATGATTTCTCCGTTGTCAACTTGCATATTCAATTGATCGACTGCCGTGACGCCGCCGAAGCGCATCGTCAGACCGTCCGTACGAAGGATAGAACTCATTGGTCACTCTCTCCTTTCTCCTTGCGGTGCTGCTTCGGCTCTGTGATTTTGCATTTGGCTTTTTTGATGAGACCGAAGAAGCCGTCCCACGAGAATTCTCTGTCTCCGAAGAAGCCCTCACGGAAGAACAGAATGACAACCATCAGCAAAACAGAGAATACCAGCATACGCATACCGGCAATGGCTGGGAAGGTAAAGCTGCCGATTGTGAAGCCTTCGTCCAAAAAGCGGAGGAACTCTTTGGCAAAGGAGACAACGAAGGCTGCCACTACCGCGCCGGTGACGCTTCCCATACCGCCGATGATTACGATGAGGAGCAGCTCATAGATCAGTGTGTACTTGAAGTAGACAGGAGTGACGATACCGATGATGCTGGCAATCAGGCCACCGCCCAAGCCGGCCATAAAGCCGGAGATAATGAAGGCCCGCAGCTTGTGTGTAAAAAGATTGATGCCCATTGCCTGGGCGGCCACTTCATCGTCACGGATCGCCTTGAAAGAGCGGCCATAGCTTGTCCGCATCATGCGCAGCAGCAGGAAAACCACAACTGCGAGGAGACCGACGCACCAAGTGACGTTTGCTGTGGCGGGAATGTTTTTCAAACCCAGCGAACTGTTTGTTAGTGAGGTCCAGTTTACGATAACGATTCGGATGATTTCCGAAAAGCCCAGCGAGGCAATACCCAGATAGTCACTTTTAAGCCGCAGAACAGGGAAACCAACCAGCAAGGCAAAAAATGCGGCAATAAGCGCACCCAGCAGCAGGGCGACGGGGAACGGGAGACTTAGATTTGCGACCCAAGCGTAAGCCGGCTTTACGTAAAAGAGATCGGACTTTATATCTATCGGGATCGTGGCCAACGCCACCGTATAGGCGCCTATTGCCATAAAGCCCGCCTGCCCTAGGGAAAACAGGCCCGTAAAGCCCTGGATCAATGTCATAGAGAGAGCTGCGATACCATAGGCAGCGCTCAGCTTGATAATTCTCCGCACATAGGCGGTAAATATAATTTCTTGATCTGCCAGGATCATAACCGCAAGAAGAATGACCAGCGTGGCTATCGTCAGAATGCGGTTTCTTCGTTTTGTCGGGCTGACAGACATATGATTCATCTTATTATTCATAGTTCACTCCTCATCAGGCCTTATCAACGCCACCGATTTCACCCAACAGGCCAGTGGGCCGGAAGAGCAAGACAAGGATCAAAGCAATAAATGCAAACGAATCCTTGAATCCGGAGAGAGCGGGAAACAGCAGCACGACCATGATTTCGACGAAAGCCAAGATCACACCGCCGAGAACGGCACCCGTAATGTTTCCGATACCACCCAGAACCGAAGCAATGAAACACTTCAGGCCGGGCAGCATACCGACATAGGGGTCCATCTTGTTGTACTTAAACATCCAGAACAGTGCGCCAACAGCTGCAAGGCCGGAGCCAATCGCAAAAGTGGCGGAGATGACTTTATCAACGTTGATACCCATCATTCGGGAAGTTGCGTAATCAACGCTGACAGCGCGCATACTCATGCCAAGCTTGGTGTGATTGATAACGCGCAGCAAGATGACCACCAGCAAGGCCGTTATGATCGGTACGATAATGGTCAGCCGCTGGATTGCGACAGAGCCGATGGTGATGACGTCCTGGAAAAGAGGGACTTCAGGAAAATTCTTGGGGATACCGCCAAAGATCACGACCGCGAGGTTTTCCAGAAGGTAGGACATACCGATAGCAGAGATCAGCAAAGAAACGCGCGGCGCGGAGCGCATCGGTTTATAGGCGACCTTTTCGATTCCTGCTCCCAGCAGCGTCACGCCAATGATCGCCAATAGCAAAGCGATATACCAGGGCAGCATGAAGAGAGTCACGCAATAAAACGCAAAGTACATAGCGACCATCAACATGTCGCCATGCGCAAAATTTATGAGGCGGAGTATGCCGTAAACCATCGTATAGCCGATGGCGATCAATGCATACATGCTGCCCAGCGAGATCGCATTGGAAACAGCCTGCAAAAACTGATCTAAAGTTGGGATCATAAGCATGGTGTTTTCTCCTTATCTGATGCCTTTTTGCGTTGTTTAGCTCAGCTATGCAAAAAAGGGCTCACTCATATAGAGCCCTTTTTTACAAGCCGTGTGGATAGAATCAATATTGAGAATCAGTCAGCAGATTCATAAACCTTCAGGAATTCCCAACCATTGTCGCCGACGATCTTCAGAACAGCGGCGGTCTTCTTGGCGTCGCCGTTTTCATCGAAGGAAATGGTTCCGGTCACGCCGTCGACCTCAATTCCGTCCAGAATGGCCTTCAGCGTCGGGCCGTCATAGCTGTCAGCCTGCTTGAGAGCCTCATAAGCAATCAAATATGTGTCATAAGCCAGGGCGGCATAAGCGGAAGGAGCAACGCCGTATTCCTCAGTGTAAGCTGCAACGAAGTCGGCGGTCTTATCACTCATCTCCGCGGCGGCATCGAAGTGAGTGGTGCAGACAGTGCCCTTTACGGCGTCGCCACCGATCTCGGCGAACTCAGGGAGGTCAACACCGTCGGTGGAAATGAAGGGGATATCAGAATAACCCATGTCTCTGGCCTGACGGATCAGCAGGGCCTCATCGGCTGCTGCGCCGGTCACGAAGATAACATCGGGGTTCTGACCTGCAACGGCGAGGAGCTGTGCGGAGAAGTCCTGATCGCCCAGACTGTAAGAAGCGCTGCCGACGATGCTGCCACCCAGACGGGTGAACTCGTCCTCAAAGAACTGAGTCTGCGCAACGCAGGCATCGTTGGTAATCTCATAGATCATGCCAGCGGTCTTGTAGCCCTGATCGTTATAGCAATACTGGGCGCAGATGGGCGTCTGGAGGCTGTCCAGGAAGCATGCGCGGTAGTAATAGGGGTTACCCTTGGTGATATTCGCGTTGGTGGCGCCACCGGTGATGGTGGGGACCTGGCCGTTCATAACGGACTCGCTGGCGGCCATGCACATTGCGGAACCGTAGGTGCCGAGGATAATGCTGCACTTTTCCTTCTCAATCAGACGCTGTGCAGCGTTGGCGGATTCAACTGCGTCAGACTTGTTGTCAGCCTGAACCAGTTCAATGGGATGACCGTTTACTTCAGGGAATTGCTTGTGCGCCAGCTCGATGCCGCGCATTTCGTGTTCGCCATAAGCAGCCATGCCGCCAGTGAAGCAATTCATTACGCCAATGCGGATGGTATCGGCGCTGGAATCAGAGTTTCCCTGGTTGGAAGACGCGTTGTCTCCGCAAGCTACCAGGCTGAGTGCCAAAACTACACTCAACAACAATGCGATAATTCTCTTCATAAGTCCTCCTGTTTTTCTTTTTTTGTATTTTTCGAGCGCAAGAACGCGGGAAAACAATCAATAATTCATGCCGCGGGCCGCCACATTGTCTCTTCCGTAAATCTCACCGTCTCGCATCAGATATACGTGGTCGTACAGGTTAATGGTTGGGCAAATGTGATTGGGGATGATTTTCAAAAGCTGACCCGTTTTCAATGATATCTCATTGTCCGAGGTCAGCATACCGTGCTCCTCGCTCAGTCGCTCAAGTTTGAGTTCCGGATGCCCTATGACTGTGCCGTAGCCCTTCAGCTCATAGGGGAACTTACCCGGTATAACGTCGGTGGAGATGCTTTTGCATCCGCAGTCAATTACAGCAACCTCAGGCTTGCAGGTGCTGACCACCTGGGATAGAATCACCGCGGCCACATCGTCTTCTGTGCAGGAACAGGCGTGTGTGTTCACCTGCATCATGTCCTGGAAAATATATGTGCCGGGCCGGACCTCGGTAACGCCATCAACTGCCGCACAAAATTCACCTGTGGGCGTTGAACCGACACTGACATCCTGGATGGGGATATTTCTGGACCGAAGTTCATCTGCCAGTGCTGCCATCAGACGGCCTTCTTGTTCACCACATTTTTTGCGGTCCAAATCCGTTTTCCCGTCATAGATCATTCCACGGAAGGTAAAGATACCTTGCAGCAGAATGCCTGGTAAAGCAGCAATTCGTTCCGCCTCAGCGACCGCTTTTTCATAGGGAATGCCCGTTCGATGCATTCCGGTATCGACTTCCAGCCGAAGCTCCAACACGATTCCTGCGTTGACGCATGCCTGAGAAATGAGAGCGGCGCTTTCATAGCAGTCGGTTGAGCAGACAAGCCGAATTTTTTTAGCAAGGATGATGGCGCGCTGAATGCGTTCATCGCCCACAAGCGGGTACGCCATAAAGATGTCGTCGATCCCGTAACTAGCCATAACTTCCGCCTCGGAGAGTTTGGCAACGGTGATTCCGGCCGCACCGTACTGGATTTGGAGTTTTGCCAGTTCCGGAATTTTGTGGGTTTTAACATGAGGGCGTAAGCGGCATCCGGCGGCGCTGCAAATATCTGCCATTCGTTTTAAGTTCCGTTCAACTTTTTCCATGTCAAGTACAATACATGGCGTTTCCACAAACATAGGCGTAATCCCCTTTCATAAATTTGATATACGAAGATTGATGCTGTCGATTCCACGCTTTTGTGGTAGTTTGTGCAGGCCACACAACATTCCGTATAGCGGAATTGCATTCCGTTTTCGAGTATGGTAATACTATACAGCATTGTTTGGAATTTGTCAATTGTTTTTTGCGAAAATATCTAAGGTAACACCGCACAAATACAAAATGCACTTTTCCCGACAGTAACTCTGCTAAAAGATGGGGTGTTGCCCTGTATTTTGGGCCGCAAGCGCGCACTAATTCAAGCTGCCAGGCAGGGCCTGTCAGCCAGGATCAGATTCGCTAATGCAAACATGATATTGAATTTGGCTTTCTGCTTTTCGAGCCCTCGGTATCGTGTTTTTCGGAAACGCAGCTGCTTTTTGACGACACCGAATACGTGCTCTACTTTAGCACGGACAGAGAATTTTTCGTGTTCTGCTTTCTTTGCGGCATACCGGCCGCTTGGGCTCAGTTTCTTCACTTGGGATGGACGACGGTTGATTTTGTATTTGATTTTGCGGCCGGTCTTGTTGCGGATGATCGCATCATCACGTTTTCCCGCACCGAGATAACCGCTGTCACCGTAAACGACCTTTTCTTCTCCGGTCAGCAGTTTTGATGTTTCTATGACATCATGGACGTTGGCTGATGTTGCCTCCACGGTATGAACCAGTCCACTGTCCTTATCCACGCCGATATGTGCCTTATAACCGAAGTGCCAAGTATTGCCCTTTTTCACCTGATGGGCATCCGGATCCCGCTTCTTTTCCTTATTCTTAGTGGAAGAAGGAGCGGAAATGATGGTGGAATCCACAATCGTTCCCTTTTTCAAAATCAGCCCGCGCTCCATGAGCATCGCAACTACCTGCGCGAACAGCTTCTCCTGTAATCCGTTCTTGAGCAGTAGATTGCGAAAACGGCCAAGGGTATCTCCGTCCAGCACCTGATTGCTGGAATCTACTCCGCAGAAATCCGAGAACGCGCGGCTGTCGATTGTTTCTGCAACGGTTGCCTCATCACTCAAGTCATACAGGTTTTGCAGCAGATAAAGCCGCAGCACGGTCTCCAGCGGATAGGGTTTATTGCCGCGCTCTCCTTTGTAATAGCACGGCTGAATCAGGGCAAGCCATTCTTTCCACAGGACGATCCGCTCAATCTGAGTCAGAAACTCTTTCTTCTTTGTCCGCACCTGCGCTAACTCATCGCTGAATGCGGAAATCGTCATCTGTTTACCATTCCGAATGGCGCTTTTATTCTCCGCAATGAAATCATGATCCACCAGCAGCGCACGGCTGAACTGCCGAAACCGCTGGGCAGGCAGCTCGATAACCTTATCCACGGCGCAGGCTTCGCCTTTGTACTCGGACTGCTTTCGCTTCAGTTCCGCCTGAATGATCATACCATGCCTCCCATCTCCATGCGGCTGGTCTGACTGCCGTCCATGATCTCTGCCAGACTGATATCGCCCTTGTAGGCGATATAGCCTCTGCCTGTGAACATTCCGTTCTCCTCATTCATGCGCTGCAGACCATACTTCTCGTAATCATAGAACTCATCCAAATTCTCATCGTACTCGAAACGGCCAGGCTGTTGGATCATGTACTTGCCGTATTCCGCTGGTGTATGCGCACCGGGAGCGAAATCGAACAGGTCGAGATTCTCCGCGAGGTTCTTAATCTGTTCTGCATTCTGAGGCTTCGCCAGCATCACCACAGCCCCCAGCTTTTCCATGTCATCCGAGGAAAGGGCATCTGTAGCCTGCGCCAGGGCATTGAGATCTGCAAGGCTTTCCCGTTCCATATCCAGTAACACATCCGCCTCATCCGGCAGCTGCGTATCCTCCAACCGAAGTCGAATATCCGCAGGATCCGTGATGCCTGCACGTTGGAGAGCACGGTCGATCTCCTCCTGCACCACGGGGAGGTACAGCCATGTGATGTGCTCGGTGTCCTCTGGCTCACTTTTGGAGGTCACCGCAACGGTGATGGCATTCGGCTCATAGTAATAGCAGGGGAAGAACCGGCCGTCATAGACCGGCTCTAACTTCATGCCGTTGTCGTAGACCACGCCGTAGGGAGTGATCGTGCCGCTGCCGCTTTCAATGAGCTGCCGCGCGGTTTCCTTGCCGTCCAGCGCGTTCAGCTCATCCACACTTGCGCTACCGCCGTGCAGGTTCATGTAGTGTGCGTATTGGTCGTGGGGGATGGGGAATGGGATGGTCGCCACGCCGTATTCCGGACGGCCGGGGTTACCGAGAACCGCTTGAATCATATTTGCGTCTCCTTTCTATTTCTTCCATATCTGTGCGCAGACAGCCTCCACCCCGGTGCCAGCAGACGATGCCGTGGCGTGGGTAGG
>OGPL01002459.1_pt1 | contig 13668 bp, 5 predicted proteins | sample 1552901 | NCBI WGS metagenome assembly OGPL01 (sample SAMEA2580244, study PRJEB22360) | human gut metagenome | biome: human gut; feature: human-associated habitat; material: faeces | place: Denmark | collected 2008/2010 | reverse complement strand
AGCTGCCGGAGCGGTGCTTAAGCCGCAAGGCGGGAATTGTGCGGTGTTGCCTCAGTAAACGCAGCCGGATTTTGTGCTTGCGAAAGATCCGTTATTTTCGTTGCTCTCAGATGCACCTCAGGAGCTGGCGCAAATAGAGATCGGCAAGGGGGAACCGGGAATCAGGGGCGGGGCAGGGGGGACAAAAAGCGAATGGCATATCTGCAGCAACCCCGCACCCCGTTGTAAAGGGAGAACGGCGTCCCGTTGGCGGGCGTGCAATCCACCAAACACACACCCGCCGCCGCAAACACCGCAAACCGTTTGCAGGGGCGCGGTGTACCCATCGCGCCGCAAAAAAACGGGAACCGTGCGCCGCAAACCTGCCATCCCTCCCACAAGGCGCCCACCCAGCCGCCATGCCCCGCCACAAACAGGCGCATGCGAAACAAATAATTGCGCAAAAACAGGGAAATGTAGCAAAAAAGGCGAATTTTGCTGCAAAGTTGCGCTCTGTGTGCGCAGAGAATCATAAACGCGCGGTCAAAGTATATAAAAGGGACCGCTGCCAAAAAGAAAATCAGGAATAAATTATACAAAGGCTTTGAATACATTGTATAATTGGAGGAAAACGCAATCAGTAAAAGTGCTGAAAAACAGGAATTTGCGTGGATTGTATTGCCTTTCTGGTATAAAGGTGCTATACTTTAACACTGAAAAGTAAATGCGCAATGAGAAGATTCGATGCGTAATTTTTTTGAAAACAACATGGCAACGGTTGCGCAAGTAAAAGAAGCTGGTTTCTTTTATTGTTCCACAGGGATCCCCTGTGGAACAATGTGCTTTCATCAAGCCAGCGCGAAAGGCGAGTGAGCAGATTGAATAGAACAGGGAAAAACACAACAGGTTGGGCGCGCCGGCTGACAGCGCTGCTTGTCACCGCTTGCCTGGTTATGGCAATGGCCCTGCCTGTATACGCCGAGGTGGATCCTCTGCCCGACGCACCTGACGAAGTAGAGCTGCTGAAGGATGAGCAGGGAACGGCCTCCGGGGAGGATACCGTTCCGCCGGAGCAGAACGCCGCCACCCCGGTGCCGGATGCCGCCACCCCGGAACCGGAACAAAGCGCCGAGCCGGAGCAGCCCGCCCCGACCGAAACGCCGGAGCCCACGGCAGAACCCGCCCTGACCCCGGAACCGGCAGCCACCGCAACGGCCACCCCTGTGCCGACCGTGACCCCCACCGCCACCCCGGAACCGACCGAACAGCCGCAGAAGATGTACGCCGCAAAAAGCGTGGATAACGTGCAGGCAGCTAGTGAGACGGGAGTGCCGGATACTTACACGCTCTATTTTGCAGTGCCAAAAAAGTGGAGTAATTTTACAAGCGTTAAAATTTATGCAGTAGATTCAACAAACACTAACCAGACGGGGTATACGCTTGAAATGCAGGAAGACGGCGAAACGGATGACGGAAGAAAAATTTATTCTGCGTTCCTGAATAAGACCAAGCACTATCAATATGGAGGATTGGGTGGACTTGAATTTTGGGAATATAAGGAAGATGACAATAACCCTACAAAAGTAATAATTGCTGAAGTAGATAAGAATCCACGTACGTGGCTGTCGTTCGATCCAACTTTCGATCCAGATCCAGCTAAAGATGAGCGTTATATCGGCGGCAACTACTATGACGCAGAGAAGGATACATGGGGTACCTATACGGTTAGCCATAAGTATTTCGCTACCAAAGAGATGTTCTTTGAAAATAAAACCAGTAAAACACTAACGAACGTCCAAGCCTGCTTTTATGAACCGGATCCGAATAATACAGGAAAGCTTAACCCGGTCGCTGGCCCAATAGCCTTAAATAGTGCTGAGTCGGGTTCTGGTATTGCTCCTAATTCCACAGCAAAATTTAACATTCCCAGCGTTCTTTGCTCTTATGTTCAGTTTACATGGGATGAGGGCGGTCAAAGCAAATCCAGCAAATTCTATAACTTCTATGGTGAAGATGTTATTGATGATCAAGAATCCTTTACATACAGTGATACAAGTAACTGCTTTATCTATACTGGCGCAAACAACGTAAGATGGGGTATAGAAAAGTCTGTCCGTATCTATTACGATGCTACTTTCTCAAAGCTGCCAACAACAGGTACTTATGATACTGACGGCGACTATTCAATCCCCAAAGCCCTCAAAGCCGATCAAAGTACGGAAAATAAGGTTTACTACTGCTTAAAAGGAGAAAATGGCAAAAAAAGCATAGCCGGCGAAATGAGCCGGATTGAGGGCACAGATTACTATGCAGCAGATGTGCCGGATGGCTATACCGAAATTGTATTCTCCTCGTATCCGTTGAGTAACGATGATAACCTTTCAGACTGCGGCAACAATACAGATTGGGTAGACATCCCTTTAGATTATAAGGATAAGGAACAGTGCTTCTATGCGGATACGAATGACGATACAATATATCACAGTGGCCCACGCGGCGGCTACTGGGCTCCAAAAGATACCCCGCGTGATGCCGAAAAGGGGAAAGATACTGGCACTAAAGTAGTAGATATTAAATCCGCTCCTTTTACGGAAGAAGCAAACACAAAATATGTTACCAGTACGCTGTATGACTATTATACAGATTACGAACTGAACGGCAAGAACCGTGGCAGTTACGATCAAAGTTCTCCTACTGTAAGTCACCGCAACTGGGTACCCTTCCGCCAGTTCGATCAGGCGCTGAGCGATTATTATAAGGATGCAAAGGCCGAATACCCGATTTATACCGGACATTTTCAGCCTGGAGGAGGAACTAACTTTAGCGATATTGCTACTACATTAAATTTGTTTGGGTACGACAAATTTAAGCGTTTCATGGCAATCAATAACTCTCAGTATAATGAAGATCCTCAAAACAATGACAATAATCATACATACTATGCCTATCAGGGCTTGGTTATGGATACAACATCCACCGGTAAAGCAACAGGTGAACCGCTGCTGAAAGGTACAGGAGCAGTAGAACCGCACTTTAACAAAGAATTCCTCTTAGGAAAGAATAGTAAAAATGCAAAGCTTGGTGAAGTGTACGACAACGTTGCGTTCCCCTTTACCAAGAAACAGATTTTTGGTGAGGATCAGGGCGTTGATTATTGGTGCTTTGACAGCAAGGATACAACCTTGTATCTAAAACAAAATTCGGAACAAAATTCGGATTCAAAATATTTTCTCCAAAGCCAAAGTGCCAATAACAGAGAGTCTTCAAAGAATGTGAGTGCGTCATCGAACCCGAAAGACCCTTATGGCTACTTCCCGTTCAATGAAACAGCAAAGCCTGGTGTGTTTTCTACCTACAATTACGGCTTTGGCACCAAGCTGCAGATGGATTTTACCCTGACGGATGACGGCATGGTGGAAACAGAAAAGGCAGATGGAACAACGGAAAAAACCAGCATCAAGTTCTTCTTCTCCGGTGACGATGACGTTTGGGTATTCATTGATGGCCAGCTGGCGCTTGACGTTGGCGGCGCCCATGGTGAGGTTTCCGGCCTGCTGGAATTTGGCGAGACAGATACAACAGAGGGAAAGAAAAATAGTGTAACAGCCTATGTCAGTCAGGTCAAAGAAGGCGGAACGTCAGAAAATGATCAAGATGGAAAAAATGGCCATTCCGCTGTCAAGAGCGTGAGATATAATGGCGAGAACATTGATTTCTACGCGAAAAACACAAATCTTGAACCACTCGACAAAGGCAAAAAGCACACCCTTACCATGTACTATATGGAACGCGGTATGTGGGAGTCCAACATGGCGGTGGCGTTCAACTTCCCGGATAATAACGAGCTGCAGGTTCAAAAAGAGGTCGAACTGAAAAACGTTACTGATGAGGACTTCAAAAACTGCTTTAAAAACCAGAAAATCTTCAACTTCACCATCCAGAACCAGGCAACCCATTATGGAACAACACCGGCCGCTATACCGAATCCAAGCGATACCCAAAAGGTGAATTTGACTGCGGAAGGTAACAAGATTGAACCCGCAACCCCAGAAAAGAAAGATGACTACATTTTCGAGTTGGTTAAAAACCCCTGGCCAGATTCCGGGAATGAAAACGAAAAGGTCCTTCACTGGTACGCACGCTATATGGATACGCAAAGTGCAGCGCGTGAGAAACGTCGTGGCATCCTGACGCTGGAAAACCCCATCAATATCGAAAAAATGCGCTTCCTTACGTTCCAGGTTTACGTTTCCCAAAAAGATGGTAGTGACCTTTCCCTCAACAACCTGTATCTGGAACTGCTGGATAATCAAGACCTGCTGGAGCCTCCAAAATCCCCCGGCCAAAAAGGCAGCCTTGGCACAACAGGCATTAACGGCGCAACGTATGGCTCGGTCGAAGTGACGACAGACCAATGGGTCACCGTAAAGCTGGACCTGCACAAGATGAAAGAGCAGGGCGATTTTAACAACAACGTTACAACCATCCGCGTGGGCGATAACTATAACCGCAACATCTATTTCAGGAACTTTACCTTCATTCCCAAAGCGGTGCCAAGTAAGATGACCGGCTTTACAACCGATCAGGAGAAAATCCCGGATTACGGCTCCGCCGAAAGCGGTCAGTTGAAAAACGCCGAAAACGCACAGTACACCTCCAACATGGACACAGACACCCAGTTGGTGGACGGTGACGGACGCTTTGTTCTGGAAGCTGGAGAAACCGTTACCTTCAGCGACCAGTTCCGCCGCGGCAGCTACATTTCGCTCAAAGAGGAACTGAACGAAAACCTGTACGACACCACATGGACGGTGTGCGAGAACGGGCAGGCGGTTACTTGGATGAAGGGCGATAGCAAATCCGTGACAGTTACCAACACGAACAAGTCGCTGGATGGGCAGAAGGTTCCCGCCGACGGCCCCGATGATGGCCGAACGGAAAAGATTACGGATGCGAAGGAACAAGTAAGCGGCGATGTTAAAAACCAGTATGACGGAACCAAACCCAAAGGCGACACCATCGTCTTCCGCTCCTATAAGGACCCGGACGAAACAAGCTCCACGCTGACAAAGCTAAAGGTAAAATACGTCAACACCGTCAAAACCGGCGGGCTGAAAATCCAAAAGAAGGCCGCAGACGGTGAGGATGAAAACATTAAAGGCACCTACAGGTTCAAAGTTACCTTTAATAATGTTGGCGGTGAGGGTCTGGAAGGAGAAAATCCCATCGAAAGATATGTTGATATCGACATGAGCAAATCCGGCGACCACACCGGAACCATCACCGGCATCCCCGTTAACACCCGCTATACCATCGAGGAAGTCGGGGAAGTCAAGAGCGCCGATGGTAGAACCGATGGTGCCAAACTGCAAAGCGTAACTGTTCCGAATGGTCAATCCGCCCATGTGATCAACAACACCATGGTGGAAGGCATGATTGTGAAGAGCGAAGATCCGAACAATCTGCCAATTACCGCAATCTTTACCAACACCACGCGCACACTGATCAACATTGAGTTCGACAAGCTCTGGAAAGATGCAAATGGTAAGGACGATCTTAGCACTGCGAAGCGGCCGGGACAAATCTACATCCAGCTCCAGCGCCGCCTGGCAAACAGCACAAACGATGATGACTGGAAACCGGTAAACTACGGCAGCACGGACTATGTTACCATTACCCCCGATGATAATAATGGCTGGAAGTATACCTTTAGCGGTTTGGATCAGTACCAAATCAATGCTGACGGCAGTCAAGCCAATTATGAGTACCGCATTGTGGAAGGTACGGTGAAGAATGACCAATTTGAACAGGTAGCACCAGGCAAAACCATTACGATTAAGGGCAATACGTATGTTGTAACGGCTAAAGCAACACCAAACAGCGAAAAGGACAGCACGGGCAGCTCAACAGGCAATACAGCCACAGCAAACAGCGAAACGAACAGCGAAACCGGCGCAACTACAACGCCAGCCAAAGCCACCGATGGAACCATCACCGGCGACAGCGGCACGATTGTGCTGACCAACAAGCTGCAGAACCCGAAGTTTGTACTGGATATCATCAAGAAGGACGCGGAAAAAGGCGAAAATAACAATGAAGTATTCTTGAAAGATGTTGAGTTCAAGCTGGAAAAGCTGAAAGCCGAAACAACAGCCGGAGGAGAACCGCAGGTAGATACTACCTATAAATTCAATAGCACAAACAATAGCACAAACATAGGTTCCATTACCGCCAAAACGGACGAAAACGGCAAAATCACCAAGGTGTTCGCAAATCTGGAACCCGGTACATACCGCCTGACGGAAACCAAGGCACATCCGGGGTACAACCTGTTGGCACAGCCAATTGTGATCGAATTTACCCAAGGCGGCGAGTGTTTTATTGATGGGGAGAAAATTACGGACACAAAAACGTTTGTGCAGTCCGGCAACACCTACACCATGAACCTTACCGTTCTGAACCGTAAAACGCCTGAGCTGCCCCACACGGGTGCAGACGCGCCAAGCCTGTGGCTGCTGATCGGCATGCCGCTGGCGGTGGCAGGGCTGTTGATATTCACATTCCGCTACAACAGGAAAGGGGGCCGGCGACATTAACCATCCCCCGGAAACCCAGCAACCCCCAGGATGCAGGGCCTGCCCGCCAGTGCGCGCCCGTTTACGGCAGGGCGCAGCCATAAGCCGGGGTGTGTAACTGAAAAGCGGAAAATATCGCCTGTTTTTATAAGCGCAGCCGGATTTTGTGTTAAGAAGCCTTGGGATCCGGAAAGGATTCCGGCGGCTCTTTGCCTTACATCCTGCTTGTGGCTGCGAAATATCCGTTATTTCCTTTGGTTTCAGATGCACCTTAAGCCAAGTGGGCAAGCGGCCCAGTTTTTCCTCCTTTTTTCTTCACGGCACAGTGCGGGCGGCGCGGCAGCGTTTCCCCGCGGCAGCGCCCCGCACTGCACGCCGTGCTGATGCAGAACCCTTAAGCCGGGCGGCCCCGCCGCCCATCCGATGATGATTTTTTTAAGAGAAGAGGTACTGAAATGAAAAAAGTAAAACGTTTTCTCACAGGCCTGTTGAGCGCCGCCCTGGCCCTCAGCCTGTGCGCCATGCCAGCAATGGCAGAGGGTACAGGTGAAACTACACCCACAACTCCCCTGGCTAGCGCTATTGATAAAGATGCAAAGGGTACCATCACGATTCATAAGTATGAATATAATGGTAACGAGGATAAAGCCGGCACAGGTGTAGCAGGAGACGAGAACAATGTGCCCACAGATGCAAAAGACTTGGAAGGTGCAACCTTTACCTATTATCAGGTAATGACTGCGGATGAACTGGTCGAGTACTATAATGGTAAGAGCACAGAGAAGGTAGGCATCAACACTTATGTTGATAAGAATGGTCAGATTCTTTCTGCTTATGCTAATAAGCCAAATGGCTCTGGTAAGACGGGCAAGAATGGCATTGTAAAGTTTGGCGATGGCGAGACGGGCCTGCCGGTTGGCTTGTATGTTATTATCGAAACTGAAACCCCCGCTAAGGTAACGACCCCGGTTGAACCGTTCCTGGTATCGCTTCCTATGGCAAATCCAACCAATAAGGCAGAGTGGATGTACGATGTGTATGTATTCCCTAAAAATGCAACGACCTACGGCAAAGTGACCTTGGAGAAAAAAGGCCGCGTGGGCGGTGGAACTCCAGAGAATCTGAATGGCGTTACATACAAGCTTGAAAAGAAGGTAAAAGATGATCCCGAAACATGGGAAGAAGTAACCAAAAATGAGCAAACGGATGAAGATCTTGGAACGTTAAAGACGACTGATGGCAAGATTACTGTAAGCGGTCTGTCTCAGGGTACCTACCGTTTTATCGAACAGAGCTATGATCCAGATACTGGTTATATTCTTGATCAGACTCCGATTGTGTTTGTAGTTGACAGCGAGGGCAAGATTACGTATGGTAGCAAAACGGAATCAAATGTTACCATTGAAGTTATCAATGAAAAGCCGGATTTGGAAAAGAAAGTAATTGATAAAGACAATACCGAAACAGAAGATACAGATTACAGCGTAGGCGACCATGTTCCGTATACGATTACAGTAAGTGTTCCTAATAACATTACGAAGCTTAGTACCTTTGAAGTAACGGATACGCCTAACAACTTGAAGTATGATGGGAATGCTACATTGACCTGCGAAGGCATTGCTGTGGATGAAGCGGTATATAGGATTACTACCAAGGGTGAAGATGTTCCTGCAAATGGCTTTAAGATTACATTTACCCCTGCTGCAATGGAAAATTATGCAGGGAAGAATATTGTGATTTCTTATACTGCCGAAATGACGGCTGCTGCTAGCACGCCGAAAGATGGTAATCACAATACTGCAAAGTTGAAGTATACCAATAAGATTAATGTCGATGGTCAGCCGGATGACGGCTCTAACAGCGAGATTCATGACGATACCGTTGTTTATAGCTATACAATCAATGTGCATAAAGACGGTGATGATAAAAAGAATCTAGTCGGTGTAAAGTTTGACTTGTACAAGCAGGTTCCGGAGCAGGAAGCCGGAGATAAGGCTTTGACAGCGGATGAAGTGAAAGCATATGGTCTGCCTACTGCAGAAGCTGGAAAAGTGTGGGTTAAAGTAAACACAGATACGTTGGTAACAGATAGCGAAGGTAATATTCATCAGGATGGCTTAGCAAATGGTGATTACTACTTGGTTGAGAAAGAGACTCTTGATAGTTATAATTTGCTGAACGGTCCTGTCAAGGTTACGCTGAACATTAGCGAAGAGACGTCTTGGAATGAAAACTTTGAGTACAAAGATGGCGTTTTGACAAAGCATGATTGGGATCAGAAAACAACGAAGTTTACCGATGATAAGGGAAAAGACGTTACTGACACTGCTACAATCACGGTTACTGTCATCAACCGCAAGGGCTTCGACCTGCCCACCACCGGTGGTTTCGGCACCCTGCTGTTCAGCGGCATTGGCGTGCTGCTGGTTGTGGCCGGTGTTGGCGTGCTGCTGAGCCTGAAAAAGAAGAACCGCGCCTGATGCGCCCGCCGCAAGGCAAAACAATGTTACAATTCACCAATAGGGTATAGAGGGATAATCCATCATACACAGGGGGAGGGCCGGATTTGGCCCTCCCCCTATGGTGGGTTATTGGGAAATAAATTTTTTTTGGGTGTACATGGCCGTTGTTCGGTTGATTTTTAGGTTCTGCGTGGGGAACCACCCTATGGGCGTCAGGTTTGCGGCGAGGAACCACCCCTCAGTCACCTTCGGTGACAGCTCCCCTCTAGGGGAGCCACCGCAAACATAAGGTTAGATATTGGCGCCCCTTGAGGGGTGACTCCCCGCGGGGCGGGGAGATGTCGCGGAGCGACAGAGGGGACGGGGCGCTGTTTGCGCTGGACGCGGAGCGGCCTGAGGGGTGGTTCCCCGTGCAGAACCTAAAAATAAATAGGGCAAGGCCCGTCAACGGGCCGATGGCGAGCATCGGCCCCTACAAATGATTTGCAATGTTTGCGGCGCGGGGTGGATGGGCGGCAATTATTAGGCCCGTCAAACGGGGCGTCGGGGACGCCGCCCCCTACATGCAGGGCGAGGTTTATTACAATTTTGTGGTGTGCAACGCCGTAAGGCCCTACAGATTATTTTATTGTTATTCACTACCCTAAAAACCACCCCCAACCCAATATCTCCTGAGCGGCGCAATGCGGCGCGGTCCACCACAATTATTCATTATTCTTTATTATTTATTCTTTTGCCTACTTCCAATTCCTAATTTCTAATTTCTTAATTGCATCAGCTCCCAACTTCAACCCTCTCACGGAAAGGTTCGCGGTGACGCTATGGATACCACAACAAAACTAAAAGTCGGCTTTGCGGCCTTGATGATCCTGTCCGGCATTGGGGTGGCATCGTACCCGGTTATCAGCAACGCGGTGGCGCAGCGCCATGCCAGCGAAGCAATCCAAAATTACGATGATACCGTAAAAAGCATGGATACCGAAAAACTGGACGCCGCCAAGGAGGCCGCCCGCCGCTATAACCAGCAGCTGGACAGCGCCGTGGAGCGCGATGCCGCAGGCGAAGCGGAGGATACCGGCACCAGCTATGTGGACCTTGTGGATGTGGGCGAAAGCCTGGGGTATATCACCATCCCGAAAATTGACGTCAACCTGCCCATTTACGAAGGCACCAGCGATGATGTGCTGCAAAAGGGCGTCGGCCATCTGGAAGGCTCCAGCTACCCCCTTGGCGGCGAAAGCACCCACAGCGTGCTGACCGGCCACCGCGGCCTGCCCGAAGCCGTGCTGTTCACCGACCTGGACAAGCTGGAAGAGGGCGACTGTTTCTACCTGCATATTCTGGATGAAACGCTGGCGTACCAGGTGGATCAAATCAAAGTGGTGGAACCGGAGCACACCGAGGATCTGGAAATCACCGCGGGGCAGGATTACTGCACCCTTGTTACCTGCACGCCGTATGCCATCAACACCCACCGCATGCTTGTGCGCGGCACCCGCATCCCTTATAATGGAGAGGAAGAAACCAACACCCCGCAGGCCGTGCAGTATCAGGCGCTGCGCACCGGAACGGTGGTCAAGCGCGTGGTGGATGCCTGGCCGTGGATCGCGGTAACGGGCAGCATTGTGATCGGCGGCGAAGCGCTGCTGCTGCTTTTGCTGCTGCACCGCTGCAAAAAGCGTGAGGAGGATGACTAAATGGGACGGCTGATTGCTAAAATTCTGGCCTGGCTGGCCATTTTGCTGGGGCTGGCGCTGTTGATACAGCCCACCGCCGCCCAGTGGTGGACCAGCACCCGCAACGCCAAAACCGCTGCGCAGTTTGCGGCCCGCGCCGAAGCCCAGCCCACCGCCCCCGCGGCGGAGGAAACCACAGCCGAACCCCCGGAGCCGGAACGCGCCTACCCTGAACTGTACGCCGCGATGCAGGACTATAACGCGGAAATTTACGCCGGGGGCCAAAGCGGCCTGACCGACCCGTTCGCCTATGAGGAAGCCCCGCTGGACCTTGCTGCCTATGGCTATGACGATGATGTGCTGGCTGTGCTGTGGATCCCGCGCCTGAACCTGGAGCTGCCCGTTTACCTGGGCGCCAGCCGCGAAAACCTGGCCAAAGGCGCGGCGCTGCTGGGCCAGACCTCGATGCCGCTTGGCGGCGAAAACACCAACACCGTGATTGCCGCCCACCGCGGCTATTATGGCGCGGAAATGCTGCGCAACGTGCAGCAGATCCAGGTGGGGGACAAGATCCAGCTGACCACCCCGTGGGAAACGCTGATTTACCGCGTGAGCGAGCTGAAAATTATTGACCCCAGCGATATCAACGCCGTGCTGATCCAGCCGGGGCGGGACCTGCTGACCCTTTCCACCTGCCACCCCTACACCCGCAACAGCCAGCGCTACCTGGTAATTGCGGAGCACGACACCGCCGCTGCGGACACCACCAAAGAGGAAGATTTGCAGGAAAGCGCCGCTACCTGGGACGAAACGCCGCGCCAGGTGACCGTGGAGGATGCCGGCGGCAGCTCCATTGCCGAAGTGGCCCCCCAGGCCCTGACCCCATTGCCGGGGGAGGGCAGCGCGGAATCCGAGGGGAGCGCGATCTCCAATACCATGATCTGGCTGGAAAACAACGCACTGTGGGCAGGGCTGGTGGTTATTGCCGCCGCCGTTGGCATTATGGTGATATGGAAAAAACACCGGGAGGATTAACCATGCAGTACACACAGCAGGCCGCCGCCGTTACGGCCGAAGTAAACAAGGCCGTGCAGGGCAAACAGCAAACGGTAAACACCATCTGGATGGCCATGCTGGCGGGCGGCCATGTGCTGATTGAGGATATTCCCGGCGTGGGCAAAACCACGCTGGCGCTGGCCTTTGCCCGCGCGCTGGACCTGAAAGAAAGCCGCGTGCAGTTTACGCCGGATGTTCTGCCGTCCGATTTGGTGGGATTTTCCGTTTACCAGAAAGAGACCGGCAAGTTTGTGTACCACGCCGGTGCGGTGATGTGCAACCTGTTTTTGGGCGATGAGATCAACCGTACCTCCTCCCGCACGCAGTCGGCTTTGTTGGAAGTGATGGAAGAAGGCACGGTGACGGTGGACGGCGTTACCCGCCCGGTGCCCGCACCCTTTACCGTAATTGCAACCGAGAACCCCATCGGCGCCGCCGGCACGCAGATGCTGCCGCAGTCTCAGCTGGACCGTTTCATGGTCTGCGCCGTAATGGGCTACCCCGATGAGGAAGCGGAGCTGGCAATTTTGGCCGGGCAGAGCAAAGGCCGCCTGCTGGACCGTGTGCGCCCCGTTGCCGGTCAGGCGGATCTGCTTGCCATGCAGCAGGAGGTCAGCACGGTATTTGTGCATGAGCTGATGTACCGCTACATTGTGGCGCTGGCCCAGGCCAGCCGCAAGGACCCGCGCCTGGCCGTGGGGTTAAGCCCCCGTGCCACCCTGGCGCTGGCCAGCATGACGCGCGCGGCGGCGTACCTGGCGGGGCGGGATTTTGTTGCCCCGCAGGATGTGACCGCTGTGTTTGATGCGGTTGCCCGCCACCGCCTGGTGCTGAACGACCAGGCCCGCGCAGGCGGCGAAACGGTGGACAGCGTAATGCAGGACCTGCTGCGCACCGTGCCGCGCCCCCGCCCCGAAAAGGCTGACCGCCATGGCAGGTAAGCTGGGCCGGGCGCTGGTGCTTTTGGTGCTGCTGGCCGCGGCGCTCATCACCCAGGCACCGCTGGCGGTGTTCCTGTTAGCGTTTGCGCTGGTGCTTCTGGTGCTGTTGCGGCTGGATGCCGCCTATCTGTGCAGGCAGGTAACGGCAGAGCTGCTGGTGCCGGACAAACCCGTGATACAGGGCGAAGATTTTACCCTGACGGTTCGGCTGAGCAACCGCAGCCGGCTGCCCATCCCTGCGCTTGTGGTGCTGCTGAACGCCGCCGATGAATGGGGCGGCGGGCAGATCACCCTGCGCTGCGCCGCCATGCTGGGCAGCAAGGAGAGCGCCGAACAGCGCATTACCTTAAACGCAGGCAAAAGCGGTGTGTGGAGCATTGCGGTGCGGGGCATCACCCTGCGGGATCACCTGGGGGTGTTCACCGCGGCGTGCCCGGCTGCCGTGCAAAGCCGGAGCATCTGTGTGCTGCCCGCTGCCGCGGCTGGCAAAGCCAAAGCGGAAACCGCCCCCGATGAGGACGGCGACGAAGCCGACACCCGCGCCGCCCTGGGCGGCAGCTATGAGCTGCGGGAGTACCGGGACGGGGATACCATCAAGCAGGTACACTGGAAGCTGAGCGCCAAGCTGGACCGCCTGATGGTGCGCGAACCGCTGACCGCCCTGCGCGCTGCCCTGACCCCCGGTGGGGACCTGGACGGAGCGGAGGAATGGGGGGATTTTCCCCAACAGGCGGCGAAGCACCGCAAAAACCCGCCCAAGCGCAAAAAAGAACGTACTGCCCTGAGCCGGCGCGGCGCTGCCGACCCCGGCAGTGGGCTGAAGTTTGTGGACCGTGTGCTGGTGAGCACCCAGCGCCCCGCAGCGCACCCCGCGTTGTGGCTGGCGGCAGATGCCGCGCTGCTGCTGGCGCTCACCTTTGGTTTGCTGCTGGTGCTTTCCACCGGGTTCGGCATTGCGGTGCCGTTGTGGGTGTGGCCC
>OGPL01002458.1_pt1 | contig 13673 bp, 15 predicted proteins | sample 1552901 | NCBI WGS metagenome assembly OGPL01 (sample SAMEA2580244, study PRJEB22360) | human gut metagenome | biome: human gut; feature: human-associated habitat; material: faeces | place: Denmark | collected 2008/2010 | reverse complement strand
ATCGACTGACCTTTCTTTTTTACCCAACAATATCTTTAATTAAGGGAGACGGGCGTTTGCCTTCCGGATGTATCTGTTTATAAAGAACTTTGTTCAATTCTTGGTATTAGCCTCAATGAGTTTTTGGCTGGAGAAGATATAGCTCAAGAGAATATGATTCAGAAGTCAGAAACAAATATTATTGAAGTGATCAGAGATAATATAGATAAACAGAAATGTCTAAAGGTTATGAAATGTATATTATTAGTTATATCTATCTGTGCGGTATCAGTAATCGGATTTACCATATACCGTTTGAAAAAACCACAGAATTATATTTCTCCTGTTGCAAAGGATAGCATAGAAATGCAGACAGCAGAACTGCTTGCTGGACCGGATGGAGCATTTGTCTATAAGTTTATCACAACGGATGAATATAAAAAACTCAGATTACATATTTATCGATACGAATCAGGAAAATTGAGTGATCAGGACAAAGTTGAAATGGGATTTGAAGATATTGGTTCGCCAAAAAGTGGTGAAATCGTAATGGTGCCTGATTTCGATAATTATGTAATTAAGTTAATTATTTCTGGAGGTGGTAGTAGGTTGTCAACAGAAATTCCTATTTTAGAAAATGTTGAAGATATGGCTCCGGAATTAGTAACAAGAATAAATGAGATTGCAAGCAGTTCATTTGAATTATATCAGAATGGATTAGGATACAATAATCTTTTATTCATGTCGGCGGTGCTTGGTGATATGGCAATTGAACGAGGTGGAGTGTATCAACATTTGCTTTTAATTGAAGAGCCGGAAGCACATTTACATCCGCAATTACAGGAATTAGTACATACTTTTTTGTCTGATACAAATCAAGGAGATGCAAATATACAAATTATTTTCACTTCGCATTCACCAACATTGGCATCAAAGGTGGATATAGGTAATATTAATTTGATTTATGAAAATGCACACAAAAAATATTGTTTACCATTTTCAGAAGCAAATTTAACAGATGCTAATAAAGAATATTTGCAGAAATACTTGGATGTAACAAAATCTCAAATGTTTTTTGCCAAAGGTATTGTATTTGTAGAAGGCATAAGTGAAGCAATTTTATTGCCGGAGATTGCAAAAATACTGGACAGACCATTAGAAAAATATGCAGTTGAGCTTGTGAATGTGGATAGTGTTGCGTTTAGTCCTTTTGTTAATTTATTTTCTTCGCATAATGTACAAACCTGTTTTTCAAAGGTTGCAATTGTGACAGATGATGATAGATGTACCAAGAAAAGTGAAACTAATTATATCAATAAGGACTTTGATTATGATGATGTAAATAGTGATATATCGGGCAAATTATTGAGCGGGACACCATCGGAGCGCTGCAATGAACTTGAAACATCGTGTAGAGCTGTGGGCATCAATGTATTTAAGGCAACAAAAACATTAGAATATGCCTTGTGTTGTGATGAAAATAACATTGAATATTTTATAGAAGCTATAAAAAGTGAGTATTCACAGTTGGGACCTGCATTGGAACAAAAGGTAAACAGTTTGCATGATATGAATGAAAAAGCAGCTTGTGTATGGCTATTCATACGAGCAAGAGAAAAATGCAAAGGAGCGATTGCACAGTATATAAGTCAGATAATCAAGAAACAGTGTGAAATGAGAAAAAGGGGTGAAAATATCGAGAAAGAATTTGTTATCCCTGATTATTTGAAAGAAGCAGTGTATTGTGTGACGGAAAGGTAGATATGGAAGAGTTAACACGTGAGCAATTATCGTTTTTGGAAGCTGAGGGTAGAGTTATTGTAAGAGCCTGTCCAGGTAGTGGGAAAACATATTCTGTAGCGACTAAGTTATTGTCTTATTTGGATAACTGGGATAGATATCATCAAGGAGTTGCAGTTTTGTCATTCACAAATGTTGCTAGTGAAGAAATCTACAAAAAAGCATTGTTGCTGAATAAAGGGATTGGTAAACTGGATTATCCGCATTATATTGGGACGGTTGATAGTTTCATTAATGAATTTATTGTTTTAAGATATGGCTATTTGAAGACACATGACAAAGTAAGACCAATAATTGCTTTGAGCGACAATTGGAAACTTCCTTATAGGTATTGGAGAACAGAATGCTATAGAAAAGGGTGTGTAGACAATATAGAGAAATTTCAGTGTGGAATTGATAATAAGTTTTATAAAGAAAAAGAAGTTGTTGCTTGTGAACTACATGGGAAGAGCCGACTTCTTCCGTGCCAACAATATAAAGAGATGCTTACAAAGAAAAATATTATATTCCAAAATGAGGTTGCATCCTTTGCATATAGGTTGCTGAACGAATATCCAATGATAGCAACAGCAATCGTTGAACGTTTCCCAATTATTATTATTGATGAGGCTCAAGATACATCAGAGGAACAGATGGCTGTATTTGATTTGCTCACAGAAGCAGGTATAAAATCAATATTTTTAGTGGGAGATCCGGATCAAGCTATATATGAATGGAGAAATGCAAGCCCAGAGTGTTTTAAAAAGAAAATTGGTGCGGAGTCATGGGATTGTATTGAACTAACGGGAAATTTTCGCAGTTCACAGCATATTTGTAATGCAACGTCTTGGTTCTCGGCAACGTTGCAAGGACAGAGAACAAATGAAGCGGTGGGAGATTATAAAGACGAAAGTCAAAAACCTATACTACTTTTGACGAATGGAAATACAGAGACAGAGGTGATAGATTTTTTTCTTGAAAAATGTCGTAGTATGGAGATAGAAATCAAATCAGATAACGTGGCTGTTCTTACCAGAGGGAGAATCCATTCAGATACAGATATTAAAGACTTATGGAAAAGTAAGGAAATAGAGCTGATTGCAAAAGCTGCATATGAATGGAAATATGGTTCTCGCAAGAAGGCATGCAGTGATATGTCTAAAGCATCGTTTAGAATCCTTATTGGTGAGGAAACAGATGAATATTTAATGAGTAAAAAAATAAGGGAATATACAGACGAGGATAATTGGAAAGATTTTATAATTGATGTTTTTTGTGGTTTGCCAAATATAGATTTAGGTATTGCAGAGTGGGTAAGTCAGCTTGCAAATTTGTATATTGATATTTTGCAAAAGTATGATTTCAAAATTGCAGAGGGGACTAATATAAAAAATATTTTCAAGATAAAAATGAGAGATAAGAGTAATCCAGAGTTTAAGGATATACCATTAAAGAATTATTTTGAAAAGAAAACCGGTGGAGATTATACAAGATCGTCAATTCATGGAGTAAAGGGTGAAACTTATGATGCGGTTTTGATTTATGTAAAAAGTAAGACTGGAAAGACACTTACACCCAAGTTTTTAATGGAGGGTGATTTGGAAGACGAATTGATGAGGATAGCATATGTTGCAATGACGAGACCAAGACGACTATTAATGATTGCGATGCCAGAAAATAAAAAAATAAAGGAATATAAGCGATTTCCAGTAGACACATGGGATTATGAGTATATATAGAGATTATATAAAAATGCATTGCAATAAATGGAGGAGAGTATGCTTTCGGAATTACAAAAGGAAGAAATATTGGAGCTAATTTCCCTCAAGCAGGAAGGGGCATATTGGGATTTTAAAAAAGAATGGTATGTAAATGGAAAACAGTCGGATTTATTACATGATATTATCTGTATGGCAAATAACATGGAAAATCGAGATGCCTATATTATTATAGGAATTGACGAAGAAAAAGAATATTGTGTTAATGATATGTCGTGTGCAGAGAATAGAAAGTCAACACAAATGCTTGTAAATTTTTTAAGAGATAAGAAATTTGCAGGTGGGATAAGACCTTGTGTAATGGTTGAAACTATGCAACTGGAAACGGGAACGATAGATATAATTGTAATAAAAAATGGCTATTCTACGCCTTATGTTTTGGAAGAGTCGTATCGAGAGGTGAATGCTAATAATATATATACCAGAGTAATGGACAGTAACACACCTAAAAACAAAACTGCTGAAATTTTACACATTGAATATTTGTGGAAAAAGAGATTTCGATTATTGATGCCGCCGCTTGAACAGGTATTTTATTATTTGTTGAATAAAGAAGAATGGGAAGATGTACTGGAGGATGGTGCAATAACACGCCAATATTATAAATATTCTCCAGAATATATTATTGAGTATTTTAGATGTAGTGATAGAGATGGGTATGTGTATTATTTGTTTAGCCAGTCGGATAGTAGACCATATTGGTATAATATTAATATTAAGTATCATCAGACAATACTATTTTCTAGTATCGGTGTAGGCTTAGATGGCGGTAGATATTTTACAAATGTTCCAGGCACAGATTTTTTATTTAATGATTGGCGCCATGAAGGAAATGTTTGTTTTTACCACTATATAAAAGGAACAAAGGAAATGATTTTGCATGATTTTTTTTGTGATTATGATAGTCATGAAGCTATGTATGCAAGAGAAAAATTTGAAGAATGTATATTGATATTTTCATCAAATGAAGAGAAAGAAAATTTTAAAGAGTATGCAGTTACGAAATGGGCAGAAAGACAAAATTATTTGGAGGATGTACGATTACCACATATGGAATTGCCAAGTGGATACCGAGAGGATGCATTTAAAGAGGAATATGAGAATGCAATTGTATTAAAAAAAATGTTAGATGAGTATAGAAGTTATTAACAAAGACACAGAAAGAGATAATGTTATTGAAAAGAAGGGACGATTTATTAATAGATGGGAAATATAGAAGAATTACTATATGGAATGCATTAGATTGGAAGCAGACTCGCCTAGACTTTTAGGAAAAGTATAAAATAACATTTATAGTATTTGTAAAAATGGAAAGTAAAGTGAGAATGTTTTTGCAAACTGGGAAAATGGTAAACTTAAGAATAGTTATTTTACCAATATCAGACCTCGCAAAGTTATCGAAACTGATTACTATTAAATGTATCGTTGATTTAGCGTGAATAGTCAAGTTATTAGGTGCCTTTACGAAGAATATCGAGATATTCGATATAGGAATATATCTTCGCCTTTCCAGATTTGGCTGTTTGTGCCAAAATCCCATCATTAATCAAAATGGAAACTACTTTAAGAACGCTGGTGCGCTGCCATTTTGTTAGAGTACCAAATAGTTTTGCATTTTTATCGTGTAGTGCAGTAAATTGGTCGATTGTATGGATTGCATCTTCCGCAGAATCTGCTAAAGCTTGAAGGAAAAAAGAAATCCATTGCTCGTAATCGTCGGTACGTTGTACTTGTGTCATGCGGTCATAGTATTCGATACGATTCATTTTGAGGTAATAAGAAATTTCAAGAAAATAGCTTTTTTTGAAATTGCCTGAGCAAAATCATCATGGAAATTTCAAGTTTTAAATTTGTCTTGCTTGTTTCAATGTAAGTCGGGGCATTTTATGCCCACAAGAAGCGGGAATCCACATGGCATTACCGTTAAAATTTGGTCGATACATATAAAAAGTGTAAGCTGTTGTATTTACAGATAATGGAATCAGGAGAAAAGATGGCAGATAAAAAATTATTAGTGACTAGACATGTATTAGATCAGATGGATTTGATAAATATTGAATTAGAAGAACAACAGAAGTTTCCGTTATTGGATGTGGTGAGATCTAGTGGTATGACTTCGACATTTTTTAACTATTATATGGATGACGGCTGCCAGTTATTGAATGATACATTTTCATATATGATTATAGAAGGGCAGTTAGAGTGGAATGTGCCATATAATCGGGTTACATTAGAAGAGGATAGCAGAAATATTTGGAGTATAAAAATTAGGAAGATGTGAAATGGACTATAAAATATATGTGACAGTTCATGTATATGTAGAAGAACAATTGGATACGGCAGTATTAAAACCGCATAATAAGAACTATGGAATTAATGGCAAGGAAATAATTGCACCTTTAAGAAAAATTAATGGTATGGAGTACTGTATTGGAAATGTAGCAGATGAATTTACAGTAGAAGAATTATGGAACTGGATAGATTTTAAAATTTGTGGGAATACGTTGAAGTATTCGTTTAATAAATATTTGGTATTTGATAATGTAAGGTATAGGGTTGAAAATACAAAGTTACCATTAAGTTATTATTTAGATAAAATGCATTATAATGTTGAAGACGCCATAAACATTCAGATTTTATTAAGTGAAAATGCTGGAGAGGTTTTCAAAGATGATGGAATAAGGTATTATATGCATTCCAAGGAAGCCGGTAAACATAACGAACCACATGTGCATGTAAATGTAAGGCATGAATATGATGGAACATTTTCTATTATAGATGGTAGACAGTTGACCCGTAGTGATATTAGGCCTAAAGATATTAGAAAAATCCAGAAAAAAATAGAGGAAAACAAAGAAGAGCTAATTGAATACTGGAATTTGCATACGGATGGATTAACTGTAGATTTAAATCAGAAATGGGGATTGATACATTATTAATCATATGTATGAATATTGGGGGTGTGAGAAGGATGAAAAAATTTAATATGGGAGAATACAAATGAAACATATTTTAATTGATAATGCACTTGAAGCTTGGGCAATGGCTATCAAATATTGTAATTATATTTTGGACGGGAAGGCTACATTGCAGTATAGAAAACAATTTGTATCATCTTTACATAATGCAGTGGAGCTATTTATGAAACAATTAATGTTAAATAATAATGATCATAGAGTGTGTAGTGTTAAAAAAGGATGCGATGCAGAAGGACATCCTGCAGTAGATTTTTACAATTCTCATAACCTAAATGATTTTTTTGAGAATATAGATGATCAGGTAATGAAAAAGTTTTATTCTATCGAATATAATGAGATATGTAATTTATCGAAAGAACTTTTTAAGGAATACTATGGTGATTACACTGATGATAAAAAAATTGTAGATGAAGCGCTTTCTTTGCTGGGAAGGTTGAGAAATGGAGAAACACATTTCTTTATAGAGAAATCGATTTTTTTGTTAGATAAGGAATTTTACAAATTATATAATTTTATAATGGTTTTTCATAGAATATTAGATTATTATTCGTTGTTGCCTTACTGGGGAGAAGAGTTTGGTGAATTTACAAGATTTAAGCTTAAAACAGAAGAATTAACACATTTTTCTTATAAGAATGCAGTCAAACGGTCGAGCTTTTATCAATATCTTAAATGCATAATATATGAAAATGTATACTCTGCTAATGGAAATACTGCATATGACTATACCGAAGAATTATATTTTTATCTTAGAGAATATGATATAGATTTTGATGAATTGTGGACATGTATTGAGATGACAGTTCAATATGATTTATTAACTTGTGAAGATTATATTGAAGAATATGATGATCTGGAGTGTGGTAAAGGATATAATACTTACAGGCAATTTTATTTAAAATAGACAGTGACAGATATAAAAAAGTAAAGAAAGGTTGTTTGTATGAAATCTTTATATATTATTGGCAATGGGTTTGACAGAGCACATAATTTAGATACGTCATATTGGAGTTTTAGGGAATATCTGGATGATAAATATCCAGATTTTCTTGTTGCATTTGAACATTTGTATAATATTGGACGTATTGATTTTTCAGATCCCAGAATTAGAAAAGGTACATATGAGCGTTGGGAAAAAGCTATTCAAGATACATTATGGGGGGAATTTGAAGATAAAATGGGGCATCCTAATATTGATGAGATGTTAGACTCCTCAGAATGTATACTGCAAAATATGCATCTGGATGGCGGTTTAACAGGTATTGAAGATACCATGGATGAGTATTGGAGGGAAGAATATGGCTTCGTAAGAAAGTTTCAGCAGTATGTAAAAGAATGGATTGAAACCATTGATACAAGTCATATAGTACCCAAAAAGAAAACATTAATTGATAGTACGGATTATTTTATTAATTTCAATTATACGGATTTGCTTGAAAATATTTACGGTATAGAAGACGTGTTACATATTCATGGAGGTGTAAGCAACATAACAGATATTCCACCTGTAATGGGACATTGTAATTTAAAAGAGATACAAGAACACAGACAGCAATTAAAGGAGTGCGAAGAGCAATTTGACGAAGGGGGAACAAGTATTCACCGCGCAGTTGTAGAGTATCTGGAATCCATATATAAGGATACAGATTTTTACATAAGAGAGCATCAGAGGTTTTGGGAAAGCTTGAAAGATGTTGATTCTGTGATAATACTAGGATGGTCTGGTGGAGAAGTGGATTTACCCTATCTTAGAAAGATTCGTGATAGTGTAAATGAAAATGCGAAGTGGAATGTATATTATTATAGTAAAAAGGATTACAAAGAATTGCGTAAAGTAATATATGAAGAGCTAATTAAGAAAAATTACAAGGCGAATCTAATTTCATCAGATGAATTTTGGGATTGAGAGAAGGATGAAATGAAAAATGGAAAACAAAGCGAGAAAAAATATTGAATTTATAAAAAAGCATTGGATTATATTTCTTTTTGTAAGTATTATACTTTTTATTATTATTCCATTGGTTGTTAGTTTTTTTGCACCTGCAATACGTTCTGAAATTACGGCAGATGGAATATTAAATTATGTGATATCCTGTATTTCATCTGTTGCTACTATATTATTAGCATTAGTGGCATTGTGGCAGACTGAAAGGGCCAATAGAATTACAAACAGAGCAAATGATATATCAGAGCGTATGATATTTATAGAGCAAGAACGTTATAAAAGGGAAAATTATCCGTTTGTGTTAATTACAAATTGGTCAATGTGTAAAAAAAGAAGAGAGGATATGGTTATCAATCCTAAGACAATAAATACATGTATTGGTGAAACGGAATCGGATGACATAATCTGTTTGAATTTAGAGTGCACAAACACATCAAACTATGAACTTTCAGTTGCTTTTATGAATTGTTACAGAAGGGATGATCCAAATCATAGTTGGAAAAGTTGTTTAGTGAATCAGCAGCAGCCCCAATTATATATACATCCAAATGATAAGAAAATAATAGGATTTTATACAACCAAGGAAGAATGGGATTCTATATTTTCAAACACATGGATTATGGAATTAAGGTTAGAAAACAGACATGGTATTAGTTATAAGGAATGTTTTGAGTTAGTATTTTTGACATTTGAGGAACACTATATAGGAAAAGATGACCAGTGTTATTGTTTTATTAATCCACAGAAATATGAATTAAAGAAATATTTAGGGGAAGATAATTGGGAAACAGTGGACCTTGGCGTGTACTAAGTGTTAGATCTGTAAACAAATAAAAGAATTTTTAGAAACAATGGAAGAAAATATATTATTTATATCTTATGTAGGTTTGTTATGATGAGTGGTAATGCGATTCGTAAACTCACAGCCGGTATCAGTTTTGATACGTTGAAATGGCAACGGACAGGTGTTTTCCAGTTGTTCGATAACCATAGCAAAGAACTTCTGTATCGTAATTCTACAGATCTCATAAAAATTTATATTTATTATTGCTATATTTTCCAATGATAGGATATTGACAAAAAACCATCATAATAATATACTGATGATAGGAATTTTGAAAAATACTATCATCAGGATTGGGGATAAAATTTGAAAGTTACAATTGCAGATATTGAAAAGTACCTTGAAGAAGTTAAAGCAGCTATTAACATTGGTCGTTATAGAGTGGAAATAAATAATAACAGACAAGACAATAAAGATTTGTTTTTGGACTATATTATTAGTGAGAAAAAGAGAAAACAAATACTTTTGAGCCTTGAAGCTACAGATTTTTCTGAAGTCATATATAATACTCATAAAGGTTATGAACATGAACTGCTATATGTATTTGGTAAGGATGTCAAATTGCTACCTAGATTTTCGTCTGGAGAAGAACATGTTTCACTATATATAAAGTTTAATAAGTTAGAATCAAGGTATGTAATTGTAATTTCATTTCATAAACAGAAGTATCCAATAAAATATATGTTTAAATAGAGAATTGGAAAATAAAGGAGGAAAACAAAATGGCAAAGGAGAGAATGTTTGATTTTTGTACTTCATGCAGAAAAGAAACGTCATACAAAATATGTAAGAAAACTGTACAAAAAGTTATCAAAGACAAATCTTACGAATTCGAAATTGCGGTTGCATTTTGCGATGAATGTGGAAATGAGATGGATATTCCCGGTCTTTTAGATTCAAATGTAAAATCTATTGATGAACAGTATAGACAGATCGAAGGATTGATTAGTGTAGAGGATATTCAGAAAATTATGGATATTTATAATATTGGGAAAGCACCATTATCAATTGCACTTGGGTTTGGAGAAATAACAATTACCAGATATTTATCTGGTCAGATGCCTTCAAAAGAATATTCGGATATTATTAAGAAAGCGTTATCATCGCCTGATTATATGATGCAGCTTTTGAATGATAATGCGGAGAAGATGGGTGAAACGGCATATAAAAAAGCAATAAAGGCAGCTGAAGAGATAACGAGGCTTTTTTGTGTTTCAGATAAAATGTTATTAACAATATCGTATATATTCGAACAAATGAAGGAAGTTACTCCATTAGCACTTCAAAAGATTCTTTATTTTATTCAGGGCATTTATATGGTTTTATATGGAAAACCGTTGTATAAAGAAGATTGTATGGCTTGGGTGCATGGACCAGTTTATGAAGATGTGTATGATTTATTTAAGGATTTCAAATATAATCCAATAGAAGATGACAGATTTGCCATCTTTAAAGACAGATTTGAAGAATTAAGTGAGCATGAAAAAAAGGTCATTGATTTGGTGATAAATACATTTGGTAAATACAGTGGAAAAGTATTAGAGAATATTACTCATGAAGAATTGCCGTGGAAGAATGCCAGAGTGGGTTATGAAGCATCAGAACATTCTAGAGAAATAATGAGTAAAGAAGGAATAAGAAATTATTTTATAAGTGTTGCTAACAAATATGGTGTTGATACAGAAGAAAAATTGAACAGTTATATTTTAAGTTATTTGTAATGATGTTGAAGAGATCGCTCTCTTAACATAGAAAAAGGCCAGAGTGTTTATGATCTGGCAATTCCCTTGTCAAAGTTATCCTTATATAGCAAGAACTAATACGGTGTCATGCTGCATATAAATAGTTAGTGTGAAAGATAAGTCCTTTGCCGAGAGGTGAGGGGCTTTTCTAGTTTTAGAAAATGTTTGCATGACAAGAACATTTGTTCTACAATATTTGTGGGTGCTATCCTTAGGATAAGGTGGATGAAAGTCGGTTGTAACCTATTGAGATGGTAGGCGGCTGGCCCTCTTGCGAAAAGGAGGGACTGTTACAAAAGCCCTCCAGACAGGAAAGGAGGGTGATGTGATTATGATGATGGAGTACATAAGCTTGGTAGGATTTATTCTTACCGTCTTTATAGCAGGAATAGCAGTTGGAAAATTTGTTGAGAAGATCGAAAGATTTCTATGCAGGAAAGAAGCTGAAGAACATGATGACACAAACAAAAACGACCGCCGTTAGTTTTCGTAGGACTTGGCGATCGTTTATTGCTAAATAACTAAGAGGCTAGCCGTCTATCGGTAGCACCTTTTATAGTTTGATGATATCATAAACAGTAGTTGATTTCAAGTGTTAACGGAAAGGTTGATAGCAGGTCTATTTGACCTTTTAGAAACCTGCTGATCTGGGGTGATTGTTCTTGTATGAAAGGGAAAGAAGATTCAGGAGTTGATTATATGAAGATTTTTCAAGCAATAGGAGATGGATTGAGTTACAAGGATATTTTGCAATTAGATGTTGCATATTCGGTTGCACATATTAATTATGGGGAATCACCGCTTTTTAATAATATTGATGGCAGGAATATTGCAAGAAATTCAAGGAAGAACAGTCTTTCTTCTATGGGACATATTGATGATGTTCTTGGCAGTTTGGATGCCTTTAATGGAACAGAGCAGGGATATAAGAAAGCGGATAGAATTGAATTATGGAAGTTTTATTGGTTGGAATATATAAATGCATTTGACCAGCTTACCCATGTATTACCTAAGTCTGTGGTTACCGTTTATATAGGGAGACAAGCTATTGAATTGGACTTTAAATATTTATTGGTACAAAAAAATGTGGTAGAAAAAGATTTGAAAACACATAATTTGAAAGAGTTGGCAGATTTATTATGGTCAAAGTATTTAATTAATGAAAAATACATGGAATATGTAACTTCTTTTTGCGATTCTTATTGTAGAATGATCGAAGGTGAAAATCCGGAATATTTTAGATATCCGGAGTATAATAAAAGCGCATATTTTGCCGGCAATCAGCTGGATATAAAATGGCTGTCATATAACTTTGCATTGATAATATTGAAACTGCTGCATTTGGCCGGCTTAGATGATATCTACGAATGATGATGAAGTGCTGGATTGCAAGGTGCAGCATGACACAGGATTATGGAAATGGATAATCAAGTTTGGTGAGATTTAGAGTTTTGTGAAAAAAAGATTTTTTGAGGGAGAAAAGAGATGAATGAGATAATTGCGTGGTGTAATCAGAATGAAGGATTTTTGTCTTTTGTTCTTTCTGTGGTGACAATTGTTATTAGTATAATCGCAATTACAATTTCGTTTAAGGTTGCAAAGCTGCCATATAGAATTAAATTGAAAGTTATGCCTGTGGCATACAAATCTCCTGATGGTTTAATGGTTGATTTGGTGATCTATAACCAGGGCAATAACGAGACTGGTATTGACCATATTTCTATAGCGGATAATAAAAAATTAGTGCTTGGGATGTATAGGGGAGAGAGGGTATTTATTAAAACCGGGTACACGCAAAAATGTGGAATTGAGATATTTGACAGGGTAGATTATATTGAAGAAAATATGATTGATCTGAATAATAAGATTGTTATAACGATTCATGATTCGTATGGCAATGAATATGTATTCAAAAATGGCTTCCCGGTGGGGTAGAGATATATATAGTTATAATATTAATGAACTTGAGAATGGCACAAGAAATTCCTCTGTTAATTTATTGAAAAGGTTAACAGCGGGCATGGAAATGACTTTTAAGATTCAGTTTGTATCTAAATAGAAGATAAGATTATGGCATCTTAATTAGAAGTTAATGAAATTAGGCTGGAATGGACAGAACCTTGGGTAGGTAAGGGACTGTTGTTCTGGCTTTTTTATTTGATAGCTTATATTTTATGTCGAAAAATGTTGACTTTGCGTATAAACAAGGTTATTATATAAATAATTAAATAAGGGGGGAATTTCTTTTGTGTCTTTTTAAGACAGGTCTAATTAAAATCCAAGGAATGAAGAATTGAATAAGAAAAAACATAAGATTAATGCGATTATACTGCAAGTCTGTAGCTTTGAATCCTACATAATTGACATTAGGAATAAGGGATAAAATGTTATAAGTTTGATATGACAGTCTGTGTAACATTGGTTAGTTAAGAAAAGATAGAGAAGCTTGGTGATATGGATGTATTGGGAGAAAATAGAATGTTTATCAGTAAAATCAAGATTCATAATTTCAAATGTTATAGAGATTTCGAAATAACGCTTGAAGAAGGGCTGAATATAGTCGTTGGAGATAATGAAGCAGGAAAATCTACCATACTGGAAGCTATTAATTTGGCATGACAGGGTATT
>OGPL01002456.1_pt1 | contig 13674 bp, 9 predicted proteins | sample 1552901 | NCBI WGS metagenome assembly OGPL01 (sample SAMEA2580244, study PRJEB22360) | human gut metagenome | biome: human gut; feature: human-associated habitat; material: faeces | place: Denmark | collected 2008/2010 | reverse complement strand
CTACACCTTCGACGAAATCAAACAGGGAGCCCGCCGGCTGCCGCTCGTCGCCGAACGGCACGCGCACCCCTTAATCGCCATCTCCCGTTCGCACAACACCCCCGAAACCTTCGCCCACGTCGAGGCGCTCCGGCGTCGTTATCCCGACGCCCAAGTGATCGAGCAGGGCAGTTCCTACAAATTCTGCCTGCTGGCCGAAGGGCGGGTCGACTACTACGTCCGCACGACCCATACCTACGAGTGGGATACGGCCGCCGGCGAACGGATCCTCGCCGAAGCGGGCGGACGGCTCGAAGCGCTGGCGGACGGCGCCGCCTTCCGCTACAACAAGCGCGACCTGCAAAATCCGTGGTTCATCTGCCGCGCGCACAATTGCGCCATCGTCTGAACCTCCAGCGTCCGCGCATCGACTCACAGAGACCGGTAAATTCCGGTCTCTTTCGTTGTGGCCGACAATTCTGCCGAAAAAGAAAGGATAGGAAACAAAACATCACGGAAGTTTTGATTTCTCCTGCTCTTTTTCTATTTTTGTTGGGATAATCGACTATTAACCTAACTTTCTAATCTTATGAAAAAAAGTCTGCTGCTCCTCGGCGGCGCTCTCGTACTGTTCTCGAACAGCGCCTTCGGATGGGGAAAAATGGGCCATGACGCCATCGCCTACATCGCCGAATGCAACCTCACGCCCAAGGCGAAGAAAACGATCGAAAAGATCCTCGGCCACTCGATCGTCTACTACGCCACCTGGATGGACGAATGGCGTGCCGAGCCCGGTTACGAACATACCAGCGCCTGGCACACGGCCTCCGTGGACAAGAATCTCGTCTATGCACCGCGTCCGAAAGGCGACGTGATCTTCGCACTCGAAGACGCGATCGCCAAATTGCAGGACTACAAACAGCAGGACGACTCGACCGTCGTGATGAGCCTGCGCTGCATCATCCACTTCGTAGGCGACATGCACTGCCCCGTCCACGTGAAGTACGCCGGCCAGAAGAGCTACAACGTCTACCTCAACGGCGACAAGTGCAGTTACCACAACGTATGGGACGACCAGATCATCTCGCGTTCGCACCGCTGGGGCTACCTCGAATACGCGCATCAGTTGGATCGCTGCACCAAACAGCAGATCAATACGATCACCGCCGGCACGCTGCGCGACTGGTTCCACGAAAACGCCCGCGACAGCCGCCACATCTACGAACTGGTCGGCCCCAATGAGAAACTCGACAAGAACGAAACCAAGTCCTTCGTCAACCATACGCACGAATACGCCGAGCGGCAAATCCTGCGCGCCGGTTACCGGCTGGCACACGTGCTCAACGAACTGTTCGACTAACCGATCCCGCAATACCTAAAATGAAAAAGACGCTCTTCCTGCTCTCCGCGGCGCTGATTCTCTGCTTCGACTCCGCTTTCGGCTGGGGGAAAATGGGCCACGACGCCATCGCCTACATCGCCGAATGCCACCTTACGCCCAAAGCGAAGAAAACGATCGAAAAGTACATCGGCACCTCCATCGTACACTACGCTTCGTGGATGGACGCCTACCGTTTCGAGCCGCAGTACGCCCACACCTCGCTGTGGCATACCGCCTGGGTCGACGACAACGACGAGTACGACCCCACGCGCAAGCCCGACGGCAATGCGATCAAGGGAATCGAGGATACGATGGAGCTGCTGCGCGACTACAAGTCGCTGGACGACTCGACGGTCGTGGTCAGCATCAAGTATCTGGTGCATCTGGTGGGCGACATGCACTGCCCGACGCATGTCAAATACCCAGGTATCAAGGGCTTCAACATCTACGTCGACGGCCGCAAGCTCAACTACCACGGCGTCTGGGACAGCTACGTGCTCGACTGAAACGTGCGATGGAGCGGCATGGAGTTCCAGCACATCCTCGACCGCTGCACCAAGCGGGAGATCAAGGCCATCACCGCCGGATCGGTGCGCGACTGGTTCCACGACTGCGCCGTCTACTGCCGGCAAATCTACGTGCTGGCACAGCCCGACCAGCAGTTCAAAAGTCCCGACGTATGGGAGGATTTCCTCAATCCCGCACTTCCCATCGCCGAACGGCAGATTCTCTACGCCGGCTACCGGCTGGCGCACGTGCTCAACGAACTGTTCGGATAACAGTCCCATTTCGGAGATTCGATAAAACGGCCGGCTTTTGCAGCTGACCGTTTTTTTGTATCCAATATCGAAGCAACACCGCCGATCGGCAAACTGGAGTATTAATATAATCAAAACAAATCATATTTTTTCTTGTATCTTTAAAATATACTTATTATATTTGTATATCTCATCAAGAGATAAAACATTTACCAACCTAATTATTTAAATTTATGAAAAAGTTTATTTGGACTGCGGGGACATTCGTTTGCGCGGCAGCCATGTACGTCGGGTACTGCGCTGTGCAGGACACACAAACGCTAATAAGTCTAATTTCAAGCGGAGTCGAAGCACTCTCTCGGAATGAAATAGACGGCGAATGCCAATGGCAAGAGATGGATTGTCCCGGATGGTTTACCGGCGATATCGAAGTATGTGTTTATAGTGGCGATGGAGGCTTCTGCACTTGCGGAGATATATCAAGAGAGTGCTAATCAATTATAATTCGCATGGGGGCTCTCATGCGATTTTTTTCAACTTATGAAAAATAATTACCTCATTACCATCGGCATTTTCCTCCCTGTTCTACTGACCTCCTGCCGATCGGATCAGACCATTCCTACGGTCATCCAAGAGACGACGACACGACCGGTAGTCACCGAGGTTCTATCGGATATAATCGACACCTGCAAATTCATTCCACTGGAAACCGCTTCGGATAAATCGCTGGTCGGCCATATATCTAAAATACTGAAATATAAGGATAAATTCTATATTGCAACCGACAACAAGCGGATTCTCGTTTTCAATACCGAAGGTTCCTTCTCGCACCGGATCGACCGTTTGGGACGCGGACCGCAGGAATATGCGGATTTGGCAGATTTCGATATCGCCGACGACCGGATCATCGTACTCTCCCATCACAAGATCGTCGTCTATACATTGGACGGCGCCCATGTAAGCAGCACGCCATTCGATTTCAACGGGTTAAACATAAAGGTCGTCGGCGACAACTACCTGTTACGCTCCAACAAGGAGTCCTTTTTACGGACCATCGACATCCGTTCAGGCAAGACTGGCTCCCTGCAAGTCGACATGCAGCAGAACATGCGTCTCGGGCGTAAAAATTGCTTTCTCCCTTTCGATCGGGGTGTTCTGATTCAGCAGGGGCACTCCAACATCTTCAGCTATTATTCGGCCGATGCCCCGACCGAGATCTCCGAAATCGCCCTGCTTCCCGATCCCGACCTGCTCACCTCGAAGCAGGAAGATCGGATGCTGAAGGAAAATGCTTCTCCGAGCGAAAAGATGATTCTCGACATGGCGGCATCTCCCATCCAGTACTATTGCGCAGTCGGCAATCCCGAAACAAAAGAGGTCGGTCTCCACATCCTCGATATGAAAAACCGATGCGTGGCCCATTCGTTATCTACCGAGACGACGGATAACCTTTCATATATCGGGATTGATAAATTTCTGCAATACATCAGTCTGGGTTCTTCGCCCGACGGGTTCCTCACCTACCTGCGACCGGCCGAACTGCGTGAAGCGATCCGCCGACACGGCGACGACGGCACGCAGCACTACCGCTGGATGCGCGAACATATCCTCGACCGCATACGGGACGACGACAATCCCGTATTGGTCGAATTCCGATTCAAACCGACTGCCGATAACCGACCATGAACCGACGCCATAATATTCTGATTCTCGCCTCGATCCTATGCGTGATTCTTGCCGTCACTGCCATGTTCGTATTGCAACGTCGCAACCGGAGCGTCATCTATCGGATAGAGTCGACGATCATCGAACAAAACGAGATGCTGCGCAAACAGGCCGAACGGCAACGCCTGCTCTACGCCACGCTTTTCCTTGACCCGAAACTGGCCGAAACCGGCCGAAACACGATTTTTCTGCGCCTGCACGACGATATGTGTTTCAACTGTTATGCTCCGACGATACGGGAACTCTACAAACTGGAGGAGCAATTTGACATTTCGCTACAAGCCGCCGGAGCCTATCATTACGATGCGACATTCCGGCAAACGCTCCGCGATCTCGAATGGAGAGATCGTGCGGCCGGCAATGGCATGCCTCCCCGAGAAGCGCTTCCTGCCGACGAGGCGATGATACCCTACCTCTTCACACTCGGACCCGACGGACAAATCGACGCCTTGCTCTTTCTCTCCAAGCAGATTCCTGTCGAAACAGTCTCCGCCTTCTTCGGAGCAGCAGTACGCAGATTCGCGGAGTAACCGCCCCACACGAAAAATCCCCGAAACGGATTTCAGTCCGTTCCGGGGATTTGCACAATATATCGCCGCCCTATTTCTTCTCGGCGGGCGTCAGTTTCTCGGCCGGGACGACGGTCTTCACCGAATCGGTTGCGGGAGCCTCCCCGACAGCCGCAGGTTCGGCCGCAGGCAGCGGCTCGGCCTTCGTTCCCTTGAAGACGAGCGCCTTCTTCCCGTCGTCGAAAAGCGTCAGCACGTCGCCGTCGATCTCGTACTTGTCGGCCTCTTCGAGCAGCTTCGCGAAACGGCTCTCCAAATCCATGTTCGGACAGGCCATCATCGTGCTGGCCAGCCGCTCGATGTCGAGTCCGTTCCCCTCTTCGAGTTCGTAGGGGCCGAACAGGCGGTTGCAGGCACCCACGCCGTAGACCATCATCCGCGACGGGTCGAGCGTGAAATTGAACGTATCCTCTCCGGCCGCGAAGGCGGGATCGGCCTTGCCGTCCATCTCCGTGAGTTTCCACTGCGTCCCTTCCAGCGGGAGGTTCGTTTTCGGGCTTCCGCAGGCCGCCAGCATCAGCATCGCCGCAGCCGCTCCTAAAATCTGTTTCATCTTCGTAATCATTTTGGTTTCGATCGGTTTCCGATCCTGTTTTCAATAAAAATGCCGGAAGAAGGCAAATCCTGCATCCTTCCGGCAAAATTCGTCATGCGGGACTAATATTCCATTTTCGAGAGCCGCTGATAACCGGCGTAACGCCACTTGGCATTCTCCTCGGCTGCCTCGAACAACTCCTCGGCCTCGGCCGGGAACGACTTCTTGAGCGAAGTGTAACGCACCTCCTTCATCAGGAAGTCGCGGAACTTCGACCAGTCGGGCTCCTTCGAGTCCATCACGAACGGGTTCTTGCCCTGCTCCTCGAGCTGCGGGTTGTAGTGCCACAGGTGCCAGTAACCGCAGGCTACGGCCTCCTTGCCCACGGTCTGCGTGCGCGTCATGCCGCCCTTGATGCCGTGGTTGATACACGGAGCATAGGCGATCACGAGCGACGGGCCGGGATAGGCCTCGGCCTCCTTGAGCACGTTGAACAACTGCATCTGCGAAGCGCCGATCGAAACCTGCGCCACGTATACGTAGCCGTAGGTCATGGCGATGGCGCCGAGGTCTTTCTTGCGGATACGCTTGCCGGCCGAAGCGAACTTGGCGACGGCACCCACGGGCGTCGATTTCGACGACTGTCCGCCGGTATTCGAGTAAACCTCGGTATCCACGACCAGAATGTTCACATCCTGGCCCGATGCCAGCACGTGATCGACACCGCCGAAGCCGATATCGTACCCCCAGCCGTCGCCGCCGATGATCCACTGCGACTTCTTCACCAGCCAGTCCTTCATCTCCAGGATATCCTTGCAGTAATCGCAGCCGCAGGCCTCCATCATCGGGACGAGGCGCGCCGAGACCTCGGCCGATTTGGCCGACGAACCGCGCGAAGCGATCCACTCCTGCATGACGCCCTTCAGCTCGTCGGAGCATTTCGTACAGTTGGCAATAGCCTGCTCCATCGTATTCTGGATACGGTCGCGGAGTTTCTCGACACCGAGGTGCATACCCAGGCCGAATTCGGCGTTGTCCTCGAAAAGCGAGTTCGCCCATGCCGGGCCCTGGCCCTTGTCGTTGGTGCAGTACGGGGTCGACGGTGCCGAACCCGAATAGATCGAGGTACAGCCCGTGGCGTTGGCAACCATCATCTTGTCGCCGAACAGCTGCGAGATAGCCTTGATATAGGGGGTCTCGCCGCAACCGGCGCAGGCGCCCGAGAACTCGAACAGCGGCTGTGCGAACTGGAGGTTCTTCACCGACTTGGTCTTGTCGACGACCTGCTTGTAGCCGATATGCTTGGTGATGTAGTCCCAGTTCTTCTGCTGGGGCATCTGCTCCTCCAGAGGACGCATTACCAGCGCCTTCTCCTTGGCCGGGCAGACGTCGACGCAGTTCGAGCAGCCCGTACAGTCGAGCGGCGAGATCTGGATGCGGAACTTGTACTCCTTGGTTTCGCCCAGGCCCTGCTTCCAATCCACGCCCGAAGCGGCGGCCTCCTCCTCGGTGGCGAGGAACGGACGGATCACGGCGTGGGGGCAGACATAGGCGCACTGGTTGCACTGGATACAGTTCTCGATCTTCCACTCGGGGACATTCACGGCGATGCCGCGCTTCTCGTAGGCGGCCGTGCCGTTCTCCCACGTACCGTCCTCACGGCCCGTGAAAGCCGATACCGGCAGGTCATCGCCCTTCAGCCCGTTGATCGGCTCGACGATCTTGCGCACGAACTCGGGATACGACGCATCCGAAACATGTGCGAAGCCGTTGTCGTCGATCTGCGCCCATTCGGCCGGCACCTCGACCTTCACCACGGCGTTGCCGCCGGCGTCGACGGCCGCATAGTTCATGTTGACGATGTCCTCGCCCTTCTTGCCGTAGGATTTCAGGATGGCATGCTTCATCTCGTCGACAGCCTTGTCGAACGGGATAACGTTGGCGATCTTGAAGAATGCCGACTGCATGATGGTATTCGTACGCGAGCCCAGTCCGAGTTCTGCGGCGATCTTCGTAGCGTTGATGATATAGAAATTGATCTTGTTCTTGGCCAGATAGGCTTTCATGTGGTCGGGCAGCGTGGCGCAGGTCGTAGCCGCGTCGTGCACCGAGTTGAGCAGGAACGAACCGCCGGCTTTCAGCCCTTTCAGCACGTCGTACTTGTCGACGTACGAAGGCACGTGGCACGCCACGAAGTCGGGCGTGGTGACCAGATAGGGCGAAGTGATCGGCAGGTCGCCGAAACGCAGGTGCGACGAGGTGTAACCGCCCGACTTCTTCGAGTCGTACGAGAAGTATGCCTGGCAATATTTGTTCGTCGTGCCGCCGATGATCTTGATCGAGTTCTTGTTGGCGCCTACCGTACCGTCGGCACCCAGGCCGAAGAAGAGCGCCTCGAACGTACCGGGCTTGGCGAGCGAAATCTCCTCGCCCACGGGCAGCGAGCGGAAGGTCACGTCGTCCACGATGCCCACCGTGAACTGGTTCTTGGGCTCGTTGGCCCCGAGGTTGGCGAACACGGCCAGCATCTGCGCCGGCGTGGTATCCTTGGACGAAAGGCCGTAGCGGCCACCGATGATGAGCGGTTTGCGGTCGGCCGGAATATCCTTGCAGTTGGCAAATGCCTCGACGACATCCAGGTAGAGCGGGTCGCCGTTTGCACCCGGTTCCTTAGTACGGTCGAGCACACAGATGCGCTTCACCGTTTCGGGCAGCACCTCGCCCAGATATTTCACCGAGAAGGGACGATAGAGGTGAACGGTCACGACGCCCACCTTCCCGCCACGGGCGTTCAGGTAGTCGACCGTCTCCCGGAGGGTTTCGGTCACCGACCCCATCGCGATCACGATGTTCTCGGCGTCCGCAGCTCCGTAATATACGAACGGCTTGTACTCGCGGCCGGTGATCTTCGAAATCTCGCGCATCGCCTCAGCAACCATGTCGGGCACGGCGTCGTAGAAGCGGTTGGCGGCCTCGCGGGTCTGGAAATAGATGTCGGGGTTCTGCGCCGTACCGCGGGTGACGGGGTGCTCGGGGTTGAGCGCCCGCCGGCGGAACTCAGCCAGCGCATCGCGGTCAAGCATCGCCGTCAGAGCGGCCTCGTCGATCAGCTCAATCTTCTGGATCTCGTGCGAGGTACGGAAGCCGTCGAAGAAGTGCAGGAACGGCACGCGCGATTTGAGCGACACGATGTGCGCCACGCCCGCCAGATCCATCACCTCCTGCACCGACGAAGTCGCCAGCATGGCGAATCCCGTCTGGCGGGTGGCCATGACGTCCTGGTGGTCTCCGAAAATCGACAGCGACTGTGCGGCCAGCGCACGCGCCGAAACGTGGAACACGCCCGGCAGCAATTCGCCGGAGATCTTATACATATTGGGGATCATCAGCAGCAAACCCTGCGACGCGGTGAACGTCGACGTCAGGGCACCGCTCTGCAACGAACCGTGTACGGCGCCTGCAGCACCGGCTTCGGACTGCATCTCGACAACTTTCACCGTTTCGCCGAAAATATTTTTGCGACCCTGTGCGGCCCACTCGTCCACGAGTTCGGCCATGGTCGACGACGGCGTGATGGGATAGATCGCCGCAACTTCCGAGAACATGTATGCAACATGTGCCGCAGCGTAGTTACCATCACAAGTGATAAATTTCTTTTCTGCCATTTTGTTGAAATTTTAGATGATATTGTGTGTTTTTCCTGGATTCGGGACAAAATGCGTTGCAAAGATAACAATTCCGGCGGAAAAATCAGTCCGATTTTCTGACAAATCATCCGGTTTTTTCACTACGCAGGATGTTATTGGAATAACAACGGGGTTGTTATTTATTTAACAGCGAACTCGCGGATAATCACCGACTTGCCGAACTTATTATCCGATAGCGGATTACCTGCCACGCCCTCGCGGGCACAGTCCGGGCTGTGCGTGCACGGGGCCGGAGCGCCACCCCTGCCGGCAAGGCAAATCCCGGGCCGGAAAAAGCTGCGGAATTTTTTCACAGGCACATTGGCGGTTGAGAAAACAGATAATTTTTTGGCCGTCAACAAATTTTACGCGGCGAAACACTGGGAAATAAAGGCCGATAAATAGGTTGTTCGGGCGCGGCGATTGCAAATCGGGATTTTTTTCCTAATTTTGTTCCATAATTCGTTCTTTACATATCATCGTGTATAAACGATAGTATTGGGGCCCTAAAATCTGGTAAATTTTTTGTTATCCCACAATACAGATCGTACCCAGAAGGGTGCGTGCTGTGATTTGTGGGATAGAGGCTGACCAGAGCCATGGGCCACAGGTTCGGCACCACTCTTCCCGTTTTCTGCCGAAGCGTTTTCCACACGCAGCGGCAGGGTAATGGATTCCAATCCCCAAACTTCATAGTCTTCGAATCCATCTTCAAATGAGGCGTCACTAAATTTTCCTGCCGCTGCTTTTTTACTATCTTTGCATCCATGATCGAATACAAGAAGAGAACACTGGCGAACGGCCTGACGGTCGTCGTCAACCGGGATAAGGCTTCGAAACTCGCCGCAGTAAACATATTATATAAGGTCGGGGCGCGCAACGAGAACCCCGCGCGCACGGGTTTCGCCCATCTGTTCGAACACCTGATGTTCCGCGGCACGCGCGAAATCCCGAATTTCGACCTGCCCGTGCAGATGGCCTGCGGCGACAACAACGCCTTCACCAACAACGACTATACGGATTTCTACATCACACTCCCGAAGGACAACATCGAGACCGCACTGTGGCTCGAAAGCGACCGCATGGAGGGGCTGGACATCACCCCCGAAAAACTCGAGGCGGAGAAACGCGTGGTGATCGAGGAGTTCCGCCAGCGCTACCTCAACCAGCCCTACGGCGACCAGCCGATGCTGCTGCGGGCACTGGCCTACAAAGTCCACCCCTACCGCTGGGCGACCATCGGGCTCACGCCCGACCACATCGCCGGAGCGACACTCGACGACGTACAGGCCTTCTACCGCACCCACTACCACCCTTCGAACGCCATCCTGTCCGTCTCGGCCGACTTCGACGAGGAGCGCATGCTCGACCTTGCCGAAAAATGGTTCGCCCCGCTCGCCGACCGCACCGTGACTCCCCAGCCCATCCCCCGGGAACCGCAGCAGGAGGCGCCCCGCCGGGAGACGGTCGAACGCGACGTGCCCGCCACGACCCTGTCGCTGGCATTCCACATGGGCGGCCGCACCTCGCAGGATTTCTATACCGCCGACCTGGTCTCCGACCTCCTGTCGGGCGGCGACTCGTCGCGTCTCTACAAACACCTGGTGCAGGAACAGCGCCTGCTGGCCTCGGTCAACGCCTACATTTCGGGCGACGTCGACCCGGGGTTGTTCGTCTTTACGGGGCAACTGCTGCCGGATACCACTCCCGAACAGGCCGAAGCGGCTTTCCGTGCCGAAATCGAGGCATTGCAGAGCGTCCCGGCATCGGACTACGAGGTCGAGAAGGTCAAAAACAAGTTCGAGGCCAACACGCTCTTCGGCGAGCTGAACGTGATGAACAAGGCGATGAACCTGGGCTTCTACGAGATGCTGGGCGACCTGCCGCTCATCAACGGCGAGGTGGCGGCCTACCGTGCCGTCACGACCGGCGACATCCTCGCCTTCAGCCGCCGCACCTTCCGCCCCGAAAACTGTTCCATCCTTATTTACAAAGCGAAAAAATGACACAACCACCCCTCGTAATACCCTCCGACGTCGAGGTCGCACAAGCCGGGAAGAGCCTGCTGGCAAACGGCTCGGCGCTCTACACGCTCGCCTCGGACGACTTCGAAGTGCTGCGCGTCACCTTCGTGTTCCGCGCCGGATCGGCCATGCAACGGGTTCCTTTCTCGGCGTCGGCCGCCGCCAACATGCTCGCCGAGGGGACACGCGACATGACGGCGCACCAGATCGCCGAACGGCTCGACTATTACGGCTCGTACTACGACGTCAACATCGACCGCGACTATGCCTACATCAGTTTCTGCATGCTCTCCAAATTCTTCGACGAAACGCTCGCCGTAGCCGAACAGATACTCCTGCACCCCGTTTTCCCCGAGGAGGAACTGCGCACCTACTGCGCCAAGCGCAAGCAGCGGCTGGCCGTCGAACGCACGAAGGTCGACACCCAGGCCCGCGAGGCTTTCGCCCGCGCCCTTTTCGGGCCCTCGCACCCCTACGGCATCTCGGCCGACGAAGCCCAATACGATAAACTCACGCGCGGGGATGTAGCGGCGTTTTATGAAAGCCACTACACGGCGGACAACGGGTTCACGATATGCAGCGGGCGCATCGGCGACCACGAACGGCAGGCCGTCGCGGCGCTGGCGGAACGGTTGCCGCGGCGCGAACCCCAGGCCGGCATCCCGTTCCCGGCACCCGTGACGCAGCACGAAGTGCGGGTCGACCATCCGGGCGCCGTACAGTCGTCGATCCGCATCGGAAGGCTGCTTTTCCCGCGCCAGCATCCCGATTTCCTCGGCATGCAGGTCGTGGCATCCGCCCTGGGCGGTTATTTCGGTTCGCGCCTGATGCAGAACCTGCGCGAGGAGCACGGCTATATGTACGGCGTGGTGGCCGCCATGGTCAACTTCGAACGGGAGGGCTATTTCGCCGTAGCGGCACAGGTCGGGACGGAGGTCACGCAGGAGGCCCTGCGCGAGATTTACGCCGAAATCGAACGGCTGCGCTCCGAGCCGATGCCCGAGGGCGAACTTTCGCTCGTGAAGAACATTATGGTCGGCGAGATGATGCGTATCCTCGACGGGCCGTTCGGCATTGCCGACGTTACGATCGAGAACATCCTCTGCGGCCGCGACCATACCGTCATCAACGAGAACATCCGCCGCATACAGGCCATGACGCCGGCCGACGTGCAGCAACTGGCTCGGAAATACCTCTCCCGCGAAGAACTGGTGACGGTCATTGCGGGAGACCTGCGAAAATAGACGCCTGCGCATTGCGGCTGCGGAGCAATACCCCGCCCGCCGAACGGCATGAAAAAAGCACCGGGATCCCGGTGCTTTTCCATTTCCGCATCCGGTACACACTGTCCGCCCTTCCGGCCCGGCATCCGACGGCTCGAACCCGCACCCAAACTGCGGTATCCGACGTCCACGACCCGCCGCGATTATTTCCGGTTGGCCGCGACCCAGTCGGTCAGCTGCACGAAATCGGCGACCGAGAGCTGCTCGGCGCGCTGCGTAAAAAAGGGATGTTCTGCGCCGCCGAAATCGCCGAATACCGCCCGCAGCGAGTTGCGGATCATCTTGCGGCGTTGGCCGAATGACGCTTTCACCACCTTCACGAACAGCGCCTCGTCGCAGCCGAGCCGTCCGACGCTGTTGCGGCGCAGGCGGATAACGGCGCTTTTGACCTTGGGAGGCGGGTTGAAAACCGTTTCGTTGACCGTAAAGAGGTATTCGATGTCGTACCAAGCCTGCAACAACACGCTCAGGATGCCGTACTCCTTCGACCCCGGGGGCTCCGCGATCCGTACGGCGACCTCCTTCTGGATCATGCCGACGCATTCGGGCACCAGGTCGCGGTGCTCGAGCACCTTGAAAAATATCTGCGAGGAGATGTTGTAGGGGAAATTCCCGATGATCTTCAGTCCCCGCGGAAAACGCTCGCGCAGGTTCATCTTCAGGAAATCGCCCTCGATCAGCCGCGGTGCGAACTCGGGGAAATGCGCATGCAGGTATTCGACGCTCTCCGGGTCGATCTCGGCGCCGTAGGTGGTGATGTCGCCGCGCCTGAGCAGGAACTGCGTCAGCACCCCCATCCCGCAGCCGACCTCCAGCACGTCGCAGGGGACTGCGCCGCTCCGTTCCTCTTCCGCGGCCGCCGGCGCACCGGCAGCGGTCGTATCCGCCGCGAGCCGGGCATCGGCACTTGCAGCTACACCCCTCCGGGTTTCCGCATCGGCATCGGCAGTTCCTGTCGCCTTCGTCCGGGCTTCTGCCCCGGCATCGGCACTTCCTGCCGCCATCGTCCGGGCTTCCGCCCCAGCTCCGGCATATCCAGCCACCCTCGTCCGGGTTTCCGCATCGGCATCGGCACTTCCAGCCGCCACCGCCCGGGTTTCCGCCCCGGCCTCCGGTCTTACGCCCCCCGAAAGCGCATCGCAAATCTTGCGCGCGATATTGAGGTCGACCAGGAAATGCTGTCCCAGCGCCTTTTTTGCCCTTACTTCACTCATTTTCGTCTTTCAGTAATTCGTAATAACAGCCGTCCACGAACGCCCCGTTCTTGAAAAAAGCCTTGCGGAACGTCCCGACATGCCGGAACCCGGCTTTCACCAACACCCGCTGCGATGCGGAATTGGTGGCATAAGCCGCGGCAAAGATACGAATTATCGGGGTATTTGCGAACATCCACTCCACGGCCTGCCGGACGGCCGCCGTCATCATGCCCCGCCCCCGGCAGCGGCTTGAGAGCCAGAAGCCGATTTTGGCGCCGAAGCGCTCGACATCCGTCCCGAGCACGAACCCCACGCCGCCCACGGCCTTGCCGCCTGCCACGACGGCGAAATCCAGCGGCAGGAAACAAGCCCGCTCTTCCGGAATAAAACTGCCGCCCCGGGAAAACCGCCCCATCGGAAACCGCAAGCCTCCGCCCGGAAACCGAACCGCCGGGCAACGATGTCCGGCGGATGAAGGTCAGCGTTTCGACCGGCGGGGTTTTTTTTTTTCCTGCCCCTCCCCGGGCCCGCGCCCGGA
>OGPL01002442.1_pt1 | contig 13758 bp, 27 predicted proteins | sample 1552901 | NCBI WGS metagenome assembly OGPL01 (sample SAMEA2580244, study PRJEB22360) | human gut metagenome | biome: human gut; feature: human-associated habitat; material: faeces | place: Denmark | collected 2008/2010 | reverse complement strand
ACCGATAGGTATATTAGAGCAATTATTCCTTATATCACAATCAGCACAAGTGAACCCAATATCAACACACTGATACCACTCACCGTTGTACTCAAATATTTCTCCTACTTTTCTTTCCATATCTTATCTGTTTTTTAATTTTTCAAATTCCATTATCTCTTTATCCCATAGTTTGGCCGCAAAATGCTCTAACTGGCAGCCTTTGGATTTTTCCCAACCGGGGCAAAGACATATATCATCGCACTCCATAAGTGCCTTTATATCGTTTCCCAGAAGTTCATGATAGGGTTTGTCCAAATCGGGGTTAACATCGAAGTCTATCGGTGTGACGACATGGTAGCCTTCCCTTTCGAGTACTCCCGAAACGTATAGTATTTCACTTTCAACTTCATCGAAGTCCCTGCCGGTGATGGGTAGGGAGATGTAGATTTTCTTTTTACTCATAATACAACAATGTTAACTAAACTATTAAAAGAGTTAATTTGATATTTGATAACTAAATATCGAAGTCGATTTGCATCGAACTTGATTCGGAACATTAACACCTCCTTTCCGGCGAACTGTCATTCGCCATCATCTTGTCCATTCTCGTGTGAGAAAGACATTAAGCCCAATGTCCTGTAACTTTGGGCTTTTTTTAGTTGCACTTGACAGGGTGCAACTTATAGCTTGTCGATACAGGTCGGCAGGCAAAACGGAAAGGAGGTGTTAATGTGAAAGATCAAGTTCAAAATGAAAGTGGGAAAATCCGCATATTCTGCCGTTATATCATCAAGAACGGTAAAAAGATTTACCCTAAAAGGTCTAAATACTTTTCGTTCTTGGTGAGCGATAAGAAAAGTGCGTGATTTCGCTTTCTATGGGAATGTACAGGCATTCCCTTTCATCTCTACTCCTACTTCTTTTTCGGTTTGTATCCGCCTATTTTATAATCGTATTCAAAGCAGTTCGGACAGTATAGCTTATCATCGATAATTTGCCAGCCCATATAAAGAGCATCTTCTATGGCCAGTCTTTCTTCACTCCATACAAAACCTTCTTTATTCATACAAGTTTTACCACAATTGTCGCACTCGGCTTGGTACACTTTTGCTTCCCGTATCATATAAATTCCTCCTGTTTATTTGGTAACAAGTCTTCTACATATGCCCAACGTTGCATGTTAACTCCACGTGAAAATTTTACCCAATTTCCAGAGTCATAAAAGGTATCAAAGGCACTGTCTCCAAGTTGAGCAAGATATATTCTATTCCTTTCGGGTTCTTCACTTACCTCATGCCACACTGAATTTATCCGCCAGTTTGCACCATGCTCGAAAGCATCAGCTATTGCGTACTTATCAAAATCTCCAAAGACACAAGATGGGGTTGCTGTTTTGGCATATTCTAATGACTTCTTCTCAATATCTTCTATTTTCATTACCTATCAATTTTTCTCATTAACTTCAACAAGATGACTGTCTATTTCCTCTATAACCTCAATAGCCGCTTGTAAGAATGCTTTATTAGTTGTACGGATATATCCTGATCCGAACTTACCTATCTTGTATTTGTCTGCCGTAAAAACGATATATTGCTTTGCAAACAGAATGTTGATACAGCATTTTAATCGTTCAATCATTGCTTGTCTCCTTTCAGTAGTTCGGGGTTGTCGTGGATGTTGCCGAGAACGTAAGAATCAAAATAAATCCTTCTTAATGGAAAAGGTCTGTTTGAACTACCAATCTGACGGTATTCAAACATGCCATTTTTAAAATAGACTTCAAACTTGGGTTCATACGCTTTAACTTGAAATATGTCACCCTCGTAGATTTCTTTTCCGTCGGCGTCATACAGCCCCGTGAACATACCTATCGTTTCTCTACGGACATCGTATCTAATCTCTTGATTGTTTTTGTAATCTACGATTCGCAATTACCGCTATCGTCAATTATCAGATTGCCGTAAGCCCATTGCCCGTTATCGAATCGTTTGCCACGAAAATTAATTGTCCTGCTCATTGCTCTCCTCCTTTCATAAGTTCTATTTCTCCCATATCTGTATGATTTTTATAATTTATTGAAATAAACTGACTTGTATTCTTTTCAAAACTTTTTCATTTGCGTCGTTATAAAATTGCTTGTTGACCTCGAAGCCATATGCCTTTCTTCCCAATGAGGCTGCCGCATACAGGGTCGTGCCGCTTCCTGCGCACGGGTCGATGACAACATCTCCCTTGTCCGTGAATATCTCTATCAACCGTTTGAGAAGCGGGACAGGTTTCTGGCAAGGGTGGCATTTGGGCGTGGTGTTGTCCCTCACCCAGTCGAAGCAGTTGAAAATCATTCTCCCGTTGTTGTTGAATTTGGGCAACTTGTCACGATAAAGGATAAGACCGTATTCGCAGTTGCCGACGACCTTCATGTTTGCTTTCAACACTTGCGCCGAGAAGTCCTTGCGGAAAACCAGCGGTATGTAGTGCATGAGTCCGTATTTGCGGCCTAACTCTATGAATTTGAACTGTTGTTCATACTCGCAGAACAGTATCATGCAGGGGGATTTGCCGGCTTCTTTCGGTTCCTTGACGAGCATTTTGGAACAGAAGTGCATGAACTCTGCCAGACGAAACTCGCTGTCGGACGAAAAGAATTGCTTTCCTGCCTTGTCGCTCTCGCCGTTTTTGTTGTCTCCGTCGATATACCATGCGGGGTTGCTGGCGTAGGCGTTATTCGCCAAATTATACGGCACGTCGGCTATAATCAGCTGCGCTTTTGGCAGACCATAGACTTTATAATTCTGGAATGAGTCGTTGTAAAGCTCTATATCTTTCATACTTAACTTTCCTTTTTGCTGTATTTGTCGATAATTTCTTGAATCTGTACGGGTGTCGCTTTCTCCTTTTCACGCAGCTCCCATTCCCGTTTCCTTTCCTCCTGCCTTTTTTTGTCTTCATAGAACCGCAATAGATTCTCCCTGTCAGAATTAAATTTTTTCAATGACCTTGTCACTGTACCCGGAGTAAAAGTGCCGAAAAATTGATCGTATTTGTCTTGTTTGAATCGCTGGAAGAATACCATGAACTCGGTGAGCTTAAAACGGCCATAGCCTAAGATAATTGTCCGTGCCAGTTCGATAAAATCTGCTGGTTCCATGCCATTTCGAACTTTTGAAAATTCTGCGAGTTCAAAGAGCTGTATGGACAGCCATGATTCAGCTACGCTATCTCCAAATGTCCGGGCAACTCTTGCAATACTCGGTGCATGGCCTGTGAAACAACGCTCCTCGTTTTTGCAGTATTCCGTCTGCTTGTCAGGGCTAAAAAGGCAGAGCAGATTCTCCCCCGTCTTGTAGGCTGCTAGTATCTCCTGCTGCCAGCTTGGCGGCGATGGCTTCTGCAAACTCTGCATATCGCTCCTGTTTGGTCTTGGAATTAGGTTTTTGATGGATTCCGGATTGCTCATCTCGTGCTCGTTTTAGTTCGATTATTAACCAGCGGGCAAAGTGTTGTTGTGCATCGCTGACGCTTTTTCTTGCAATACCCTCGTTTTGAAGTTTACGGATATATGCCTCGATATATAATCTTGATTCGTTCTCGTCGATGTGGTTGTTCATCGATAGCGTTTCTATCCACGTTTGATTTGAGAGTAGTTCTTCACGCAATTCTGTCAGTGGCTTGTCAACGTCTTTGCCAAAATCTTCTTCTTTTTCTTTGCTTCTTGATAGAGAAGTTTCTTTTAAATCATTATCATTTTCATTATCATTTTCATTATCATTTAAGCCCCCACTGGCTTGTTTGGCTTCCACTGGGTTATTTGGGGTCGAGTGGCTCGTTTGGCTCCCACTGGACTTTGATTTAACCGTTTCAGAGTTCTTGTTATTACCTCCTTTACGCCCGTTGTTCCGGTTTCTCTCGACAATGCCCTGATATTTGAGTTCATCTATCTCGAATTGATTCTTGAAAAACTCAAATGCCATTTCAATGTCCTCCTCTACCGTAACCTCCTCGCCAAGTTGATATTTGAATATTGCTCGAAACAGCCTGCCCAGTTGTTTGTCAGATAATCTCGATATGGGTTTGTAAAATGATTTATAAATCAAAAAGCTGTCTTTCATTTATTCTTAATATTGATAGTTATTCTCTTTTCGTATCATACTTTTCAATTATCATAATTCCTTCTTCTGTTTTATCTCCGTAAACGATATGACAGCCAAACTCATGAACCAATATATCCAAATCTTCTATGGTTTCTATCTCAGTATAGAGATTAAGGGTATTGGTATCTATCATTTCCCTTATAACTGGCAATCTTGACTCAAACAATGAATCTTCTAAACTTCTTAGATAGATGTCTCCTCGTTTAAAGGTATTCATGCTCGATGTTATTAATTTCACCTTTAATGTTTTTGATTTATCGGGATCGTCGTTATAATAAAAACGAGCTGACGATAATTGATTGAAATTAACAATAACATGATTATCTTCTTGGAACTTCTTTATCCTATTATGAATATCTGCATATTGGTCATAGTTAATAAATGACTTGATAAAAAGGTATTCTAGGCACAAATCAGATATAACTAATTTTTCTCTGTTTGATTTTTCTTCCGATTCCATAATTAAGTTTCAATAATTGAAAATGCCCACCCGTTAAGTGTCTTGTGCTTGTCAATCTCTCCGGTTTTGCATAACTCGTTTATCTCGGATTTGAGTGACCGGATAACCACCGACTGTATTTCGGTAAAGCTCGCTATGGAGGGCTCCTTGTTATTCTTTTTCTTTTCCTCGATAATGGAGGATATAACTTGCTTGGCTATAATCATGGCTATTTTTGTTTTAACAATTCTGGGTTATGAGAATACAGCCGGCAGGTACTTGTGCCGGTAAACGTTTTTCAGATAGGTTATCATTTGGTCGTAGTTCTTGATAAAGCCCTCGTTGATAAGGTCGGCGACTTTTCTTTCCAGCTCGTACAGTTCCCGCTGTTTCTTTTCTTCGCCGTATTGGTTGCGGATATTCCTTTCATGCTCGTTGAACACAATCCAGTTCAATGCTTCCCCTAATTTCTGCATAGCTTGGGGCATGAAGTCTTTACGAACGATCTTTGAAACGGCCGAGCCTAGTTTGTTATAGGCATCGCCGGCTTCGTTGCGGTACTTTATCATCTCGTCGGAAACAAACTTTAAAACATGGTATTCAAAGCGCGGGCTTAGGTACATAGCAAACTTGATGAACAATACAGGGTGCATCCATGTTCCTCCGTTTTTCTTGCCCTTGCTCGTCTTCGACAGGACGTTTTTTAATTCCCCGAAATTAGGGGATTTAAAATTCAGCTCGTTTTCAGCTATTTCCGCCATCAGTTGGTCGAGATTGGTGATGTCCCAAAATTTGTCGAGCCTCCTCTCTTTTTCTTCCGTAGAGTTTACGGCTGCGGATTTGACACTCTCATTCCACTGCCTCAATAACAGGGTGGCATTGAAATACCCGTCACCGGTTCTTTGGATAACTTCAAAGTTCCCCATTCTTCTTTTCATCATTTGATTCGTTTTCATAGCGTATTCTCTTTGTTCATTTTAGATTCGACTACCTTGTACCTCATGGGTAATCCGGAGCAGGTGATAGCGAGAAGGGCTGCGTCCCTTTCTTCTTGGTTGCTGCGGGGTCTGTTAAACTCTATCCCGCTCATATCGCACAACCGCTTCAATTCTTCATGGGTGATCTTGCCGTCTTTCCCTTGCCAGCACTTGCGCAATGGGGATTGCTCCATGACTTGTATTCCGTAATGCCTCAGCATTTCGACTATCTTGCGACCGGTCTCTTGGTTGCGACCTACATGCTCGCCTTTCTTGGCTGCGCTCGCCCGTGTGTCTTTCGGTGACAAGTGCCAGTTGGATTTGTTCTTCCAACCGGCCTCGACATATACCGCCACTCGTTCATCGTTTTTCTTGCAGTGCTCATGAAGTTTTTTTATGCCATCTACCAACAAGGGGAATGGGCAAACACTCATCTCCATTTTCATTTTCCTTGTGTCCAATACGGAGTAGCCGCTGCGCTCAACGTCGGGGTCTATCCCTATCAATACATCGTATTTGTGTTTTCGGTTATATGTGGCTTGTTCTTCCATTATATTTTGTCTTTTTATCAGAAAAGTTTCTTTTGTATCGATTCGCATGATTTGTCCGTGAACAGCTTTCGGAATATGTGGAAAAGGACATCTACGACGATACTGTTACCTGCCATCACATATTGCCGGCTGTCGCTTATTCCCGCATTTTGAATCTTGTTTATGTCCGATTCGCTGACACCCATTAACCGGAAACATTCTCTCGGTGTCAGCCTTCTTATCTTTTCCCGACACAGAAAGTTATTTTCCTGCCACGAGTTGCTTGTTATCGCAGGGCATATCGTGTATGTGCCTCCTTTGTTGAATCCTCTGCTGCGTTGTATTATCTCGGGTTCCGAATATTCCCCGGCGATTATCGAATTGTCGGTCGGAGTTAACGCTCCGTTAGCTCTCAGACAATTGGCTGTGCCATCACCTGTTTTAGGTAACCATAAAAAGCCCGTTCCTTTTTTTCTGTGAGCGATGTTGTGTCTTATGAAACCTTTTATCATCTTCTCGCTCAAAAAATACTTTTCGTCCACGTCGCATTCAAGAATGTCCATCAATCTCTTTTCAAGGGGCAAGGGTTCCAGAAAATAATACGATTCCGAGTCTCGTGTCGAAATCATGAATACTCTTTCCCTGTTATGGGGAATACCGTAGTCTTTCGCATTCAGAACCTTCGTGTGGTTCGTGTACCCTAATTTGGAAAGGTATTGTTCCCATGCCGATAAAAAACACTTGTATTTCCGTCCGGTAAGTGACTTTACATTCTCCATGAGCAGATATTTCGGCATTTTGTTCTCTATCGCTTTCTCGCATTCCCATAACAGGCTGCTGCGTGTGCCGCTGCCTTTCTCCAATCCCGCCTGCTTTCCTGCCGTTGAAATGTCCGTGCAGGGGAAAGAATATGTGAACAGGTCGAAGTCGGGAACTTTGTCCCAGTCTATATGGCATATATCCCCGAAGTTCCTGTCTCGGTACTGTGGATATACGGCATTATGGGCTTGTATGGCGTACTTATCGATTTCCGACCAGCCGACCAGCTCGTAACCGACTCCGAGCCTGTCGAGTGCCATGCACTGGCTGTCATATCCACTGAATGCTGTAAAGACTTTTAATTGCATATCTTTTTCTCTTTCTGTTCGGCAGGCGGGATTCGAACCCGCATGATAGGAGTTTTTCTAAGACTTTCACTTAGTAGTTTTAATTGTGAGGTTGCGCTCACTGTGCGATACTTTCGTATGCCTAAACTCGGAGGAGAATTGTCAAGCGGTAATTTTTATTTTACGGCTACGCCTATACAAGCTGTGCCATTGCCAACCTATCTATAAGAGCTACACTTTATCGTATACCAATTCCGACACTGCCGATACCAACTAAAACACTTATGGCTAATTTCTCCCCGCAGTTCCTACTACCGTATGGTGCTCGACCACGTACCCGGCTCGGCTTGCGGGAATTCCAACATTATGTCTTATATCAGGTCTATGATTTTGGTTTTCACGATTCCGTCCAAACGCATGTCTTTAAGACCTTGTCTCATGTGTTCCTGCATGAGGCGGTTGGCTTCGGTGATGTCTTTGGCACAAACGAGGTTGTAGTACTTCGTTTCCTTTTCATTGCCGTTGTCATCGATGAATATGTCTATCAACGTGGCTTTGTAGAAGGGCTTGTCTTCTTCCTTTTCGTTGACTATCTCGACAACATTCGAGCGGGTGATAGAGAATACATCGCAATTCCCGTTGTACGGTTCAAGTCCTTTGGCTTCGGCCTCGGCAAATAGTTCTACATCGGTGATGAAGTGTTCGACGACTTCTTTCATCTCTCCTTTGCTGTTCTCTTTTTCTACTTTCAGTTTGATTTCGTAAAACATCGCTTTTATTTTTTATCGGTTAAAACTTCTTTTAACTTGGGATTACCTGCCGCATAACTGCGGACAAGCCAGTCGCTATCCTTTGCCAACTCCGTGAGCACATCGGCGGGCGTGTTGGGATTCCTCGCCGCAGTAATGCGTACTTCAATGTCGCTATTTAAAATCTCATTTTTATCCATTGTATTTCTTATTTATTTGTCTGACTTTATTTCTCATCAATCTTGCCAGCTCTTTATGCCGGTAGTCGTCCGATTGTTCGAGAGCTTTTGCCGCTCTTTCCAGTAGGCTGGTGATTGACCGTATTTCATAGTCTTTCATGAATTGATTATTTCATTGACTAATTTATCGGCTTCGTATATCCTTTCGGCTATCTTCTTGAAGGTGTTATCGTCCGGATATATGCGTCTGATAAACATGGAGGGCTTCTCGAACGGGTTATATACGATGAAATCGCACCATTCGGCTTCAACGCACATGAGTTCGGACATGATCTGATAATAATATCTCGGCTCCGTGGACAGGAGGGTATCGTTGTCCTTTATCTTGTGAAAATACTTGGCGTATGTGGCCGTTCCCACGCTTTTTATCTCGATTACCCCTTTCTCCCGCTTATTCTCATCGTAATAATATCCGTCGGGGCTGGCTGAGAAATGGGAGATGTCGGGGTGTTTACACAGTCCTACCTCGACGATACGGCGGCCTGTCGTTACTTCGTATAGTCTGCGGGCGTTGGGTTCTTGCTCCTCGCCCCATCGCATCTGCTTGGTCGATATGTCAGTCTGATACAGGTATCGCTCAAAATTTTCGTCGTCCTCGAACAATAGGGGATTGAGCATGCGCTCCCCGGCTACTTGGTAGATATAGCTCATGGCGCATTCGCCGAACCCGTCGCCACTTCGGTTCGTTTTCATCAGGTCGCCTATTCGGCTGCCCGTGAAACAGCCGAGGCGTTTCCTGTACCATTCAAGTGTCCTTTGTGCTTCCATCACTCAAAAAGTCCTCCTTTTCCGTTGGTGTTTTCCGATTCCGCTTGCTCGACAGCTTCGCCGGCCATCTCTCTTAGCCGGTCGGTAGCCGTATCGTTGTCGACATATTCGATTTCCACTTCGTCCACGCTGGTATCTTGCTGTGTCAAATCTCCCTTTATCGTGGCTTGGTCGAAAGTGATTGCCCGTTGCATTTCTATCGATTTGGGCGCGTATTTGGCGAGCAGAAGTTTTAATACCGTCTTCCGTGCCATCGTGTCGAAGTCGTCTTTCCATACGCCGAACCCTTTCTTATAGGATTGAGAATACTTCTTGGCATGCGCCTCGACTTCTTCTGCTGTCATGTAGTGTGTTTTCTCGAACCCGTTCACAAGACGGAAATAGGACATATAGCCGATGACCTTGTCGGAGGTCTTTGAATCCTCGTCGAAGATGTATTCGCCCGTGAATTTGTTCTTCTTGACGAGTTGTCCCTCATATACCACCTCGTCTATGAGAGAGGAGAATTGTCCGCTTCGAAGGCATAGCTCTATCAGTCCCTTGTACATGAGCTGGAATTGTGCTACTGTCGTCCTCAACTTGGAGTCGTAATAGGGGACGATGGCCGAAAGACCCAAGTTGCTGTTGATGGGCAAGTCGAGCGTGGCGGCGATGACCGCCGAGTTGAGTATGCTTTTGGGTTCGGCCGTTTGGAGCATGGGGTTGCCGTTGACGGCGGAAATGACCGAGGAGATGAATCCGGGGGCTTTCTTTCCCAATATCTCGTTAAATCTTGTCTTGACAGAATCGCCGTTCAACAGGCTCTTCAATTGTGGTAATGTCGTTGTTGCCATTGTGGTTTTATTTTAAAGGGTTATGTTTCTTTTTATACACCGCATATCCTCCCGGACGGGCGGTGAATATGCTTGATTTATATGGAATTATAGCTACTTATTTAACTCATGATCTTTAAAAGATCATTGCGTGTAATACAATTATGTTTTCCTACTTTTTCAATCTTTGCGTTAATTGCATTCAAACGCTTCAACAATTCTTTGTAAGTGCACCCTAATAATTCTGTTGCCCTCCTAAGCGGAACATAATCGGGGATAAATATTTCTCCATAGTTTTCCTTTATACAAAAAATTGCATGATTAATTACATTTTCCAATTTTTCGAGGAGCGCATTGTTCTCGTCCCTCACTGCCTTTGTAATTATATCTTCTATTGCAATTTTTTCAATGTCTTTTTTTCCCATAATTCTCAACTGCATTAATCTTTTAATCGTTTTTCCACTCTCATTGACGCTCTTCCTCTCGCATTCCTCAACCTGCACATATCGCCAGTGTCTCCGAATACCTGCACAACGACGAACAACAGGCTGAATAAGATAGAAACCCCGAATTGTCGTATCTTTTTCAAATCGAAAGCCTTTCCCAAGTACCGGCAAATGACATACAGAGTCAATTCACTGCTGGTCGATATACCTAATTTGAGGTATATGTTTTTCTTCTGTGTCTTGGTAGTCCATACAGACTTCCCCAGATTTTCGGCTACCTCTTTGTCTTGAAGACCCTTTGCATACTCCTTAGCGACCGCCCATTCTCCGGCAGTCAATATCAGCTCTTTCTCCATACCAATGTCCTCCATTCAGGAATTCCATCGTTCTCCACAGATACTTTACCAACTCCATACTCATAAGAGATGCCCAGTTGTTTCATGTAAGACTTCAACCGGCGATAAGCACTACATGTCTTAATATCGTCATAGAATGCATCTCCAACCTCCATACGAATCATGTACTTACACTTTCCACGTACTCCTTTCGGCTTGGGTATTATCCGCTTTACATCGGCTATGCACCTGAATCCTACTTGTATTTTCATCGTTTCCATATTCTTGTTTTTTATATAATAAAAGGAGCCGACCCTATTGTTTTTTTAGGCTCTGGCTCCCTCCTCGTAACATTCCCGTGTTAGTTCGTTTTCTCGTCCTGCACACCCGACAGGGCAAATGTCTATAATGCAAAGAAAGCCATGCTTATAATGAGCTGTCCGATACTGGCATTGATGAATGCTGCTATTACCCCGAAAAAAGAGGCGAACATGAGCAGCAGGCAGATGGCTATAAATAATCTGTACATATTCTTGTTTTATTCAAATTCGAAGCTGTCATTAAACTTGCACATTTCTATACCGTCCTCGTCGTACACTTCGACCTCGTATTTCACTTCGATGGATCCGTCTACATAATCGGGTGTGAAATAGTCGCCGTATGTAACCGTCGTACCATCGTATGCATCGTATATTACGTGTACGGGTAATATCTCATCGTCAACCTCTACGTCCAAATCGAGGTCTCCATACATCGATTTGTCCTCTCCTATCCGCTCGTTCACCACATATTCGAGTTGCTTCTCTACTTCTCGGCGAATCTTGTTGATTGTGTAGTCGCTTATCGACAGGCTAACCATTTCATATTGCTCCGTTGTCATAGTGTTCACTCCTTTTAGGTATTGTTGCTTATTTCGCTTTTGTTTATCTTTGTATCACATTGACAGTACAAATATAAAGTTTACTTTATAATAAAACAAATAAACTTTATATATTTATACCATTTTAACAAATAAACTTTATATGAACACAACTAAACTTAAAGATTTATTCGAAAAAAGTTCTGATAAATACGCCGATGCAAAAGCAATTGGTACAACATACCAAAGCATGTACAACATTATATATAAAGGAAGTATATGTAAAGTCGACTTGATAGAAAGAATTGCCAAATTCTATGGAGTTCCTGTCGGCTATTTTTTCGATGAAGAAAAAGAAGAAAGTAAAACAACTACTTGTCCTTATTGTGGACACTCGCTTAAAATAAATATTGAATAATCACAGACTACCCACATTATTATATATGAGCAATCTTCCAATAGTTCCCCTGCAACAGATGACTGTTTTCCAACCCGAATTCGACGGGCAGGGGAATATAGTATAATGGAAAGCTGTCTGAACTACTTTTGACAAAATTTGCCAATCCCTTTCTCTCTCCATTCTTTTTGTTCGTTTCTATTTTATTGAACTTGGTGAAGCGTGCCCGGTTGCCGAATATTACTTACACGTCACGACTTCGTTACTTCACCCCGACCCGTCGCAAGTCTCGGCGTTCCCGCTATTGCGACTCTCGGTGTTCGATTCCGTTATTCATTACGCCAATGAGCTAACTTTTATTAGGTATTTGTATTTTTAATTTTATTTACTACCTTTGTTGCATTAACACAATACAAAAATACAGAATATTTCTGCAAAATATACAGATAAAACAGAAAATATTTGGATATTATATATATTTAACACATGAACGCCGCACAAAGATTAGAAGCCATTCTGAATTACTATGGTATAAATGCTAAGTCATTATCTGAGAAATGTGGATATGGTAGGCCGCAAGGAATATACGATGTTCAAAATGGGAAAACAAAAGAAATTTCAACCACAATGGCAAACAAGATTTTATCTGTATTCCCTGAATTAAATAGAGTGTGGCTTCTCACAGGAGAGGGAAATATGATTAATGAAAGAAATAATTCAAGCATTATTGATAGCAACAATAACAATAGAGGAATTATACAAAATAGTCATGGAAATATCAATAATGGTAATATTTCCATATCTTTGCCGGAAAGAGGTCAGCAAAAAATTATTGATCCAGACGGAAGGGTCACAATAGAGAATACCAGTTCAGGCGCTCATGATTACCTGAACGAAATAAATCGACTTAAACAGAGGATACAAGACCTTGAAAGAATTATCAGCGGACATGAAGCTACAATAAAGTCAAAAGACGATTTAATATGTATATTGAGGAGCACATTAGATAAGAAATGATTTTTAGGTTACAGTTTTATTGCTTCTAAATATAGCGAATATAACAATGATTCTTTATACTAAAAACTTAGTTTTACAACATAATTTATAAGCAGATTCATACCTTAAAATATCAAATCCTATGGACTTTAAAGATTCAATACAACAACTATCTGAAAGAATAGCCAAACAACAAGATGCTATTGTAACGGAAGAGGGAACAAAAAATGCATTCATTATGCCGATGATTGCAGCACTCGGATATGACATATTTAATCCATTTGAAGTCGTTCCAGAATTAGACTGCGACCTCATCAAGAAAAAAGGAGAAAAGATAGACTATGCCATAATGAAAGAAGAAAATCCTATACTCCTTATAGAATGCAAGCATTGTAAACAAGACCTCAACTTACACGATACACAATTACAGAAATATTTCGTGGCTTCAAAAGCCAGATTCGGAGTACTTACAAACGGTATAGAATATAGATTCTATACAGATCTTGAAAAAGATAATATCATGGATTTAGAACCATTTGTAGAGGTGAATCTTGAAAATATAAATGAATCAGGAATAAAGGCATTAATGAAATTTAGAAAAGAGACATTTGATAAATCTAATATATACAAAGCTGCAGAAGAATTAAATATAGTACTCTTATTAAAAAAGTTTTCGAAGATGAGTTTGATACTCCATCAGATGAATTTGTCCGATTTGTACTTAATGACATATATACTGGTAAGAAAAACAAAAATATGGTTGAGAAATTCAAACCTATGGTTAGGAAAGCATTTTCAGCTTTTATAAATGATATCGTAAATCAAAAATTAAATGAGGTTTTTGATACCATGTAAGATGAAACAGAAAATACGGAAGAACAGGGGAATGAAGAGCCAGTATCTAAAATTGTGACAACAGAGGCAGAAATTGAGTCCTTTAATATTATTCGTGGTATGTTAGCTGATACTGTG
>OGPL01002434.1_pt1 | contig 13802 bp, 10 predicted proteins | sample 1552901 | NCBI WGS metagenome assembly OGPL01 (sample SAMEA2580244, study PRJEB22360) | human gut metagenome | biome: human gut; feature: human-associated habitat; material: faeces | place: Denmark | collected 2008/2010 | reverse complement strand
TAAACATATTAAATACCCTCTTTTCAGAGTCTGATTTGTCTTTTCCATTCTCATTTCCTTTTCATTATTAATTTCTTCTTCATGATGAATCGTTGGTATTATACTCCTGAAAACTTATCCAGACAACTAAGAGTTCTCTTACTATTTTCTTAAGACTTTCTTTACCCTATTGATTTTACAAAAACATACGTTATCATAATAAAGAATCAAGAAGTAATAGTTTATGAAAGGAGCCAATGTTATGAAACTATCCATTGTAATACCAGTGTATTTTAACCATGATAACCTTCTTCCACTTTACAATGATCTGCGGGAAAAGGTTTTATGTAAACTAGATTGTGACTATGAAATTCTCATGGTTGATGATGGTTCCAAAGATAAATCCTATGATGTCATCTGCGAGCTTGCCCGCCTGGATACACATATTATCCCATTAAAATTGTCCCGTAATTTTGGTGAACATGCTGCCATTCTTGCAGGACTCTCCCGCTGCAGTGGCGATTGTGCTGTCCGCAAAGCTGCAGACTTACAGGAACCGTCCGAATTAATCTTAAGTATGTTAGAAAAATACAGGGCTGGTAATAAGGTAGTACTTGCTACCCGTGCTGACCGTGAGGAACCTCTTACACAGAAAGCTGTTTCTTCCCTTTATGCCTATATTATGAAGGAGGTTGCACTTCCCACCATGCCCAAAGGTGGATTTGACAGTTTTCTGATTGACCGCCAAATTATTGACCTGCTGGTCGCAATGAAGGAAAAAAATACCTCTCTTATGGGACAGGTCCTGTGGAGTGGCTTTCAGACTGCAACTGTTCCTTATATCCGGAAAAAAAGAACCATCGGACATTCCCGATGGACTCTTCACAAAAAAATAAAACTTGCCACGGATTCCCTGATAGGATTCTCCAGCTTTCCGATTACCATGGTCACTGCAGCCGGTGCCGGAGTATTTCTCTTTGCACTCATTCTGTTCTTTATTACAATTTACCGGAAAATGACCGGAATTATAACTGCAGAAGGCTATACCTCATTATTAATCGTACTTTTAATGGGTATGGGAATTATTATGCTTTCCATCGGTATTATTGGTTCCTACATCTGGCGTATTTATGATGCCACCAGAAACCGTCCACCATTCATTATTGATGAACCGATGACACCAAAGACCTCCATGGCAGACACACAAACTGCCTTACCTAAAACTGAAAATAAATAAACGGACTGCCCTTCACATAAGCCAGACCAAGGATAAGGCCTATCTCAACAAAGAAAATCACAAGAGACCAGAAATGATTTAAATCCATAATCGGATAAAAACCATTGACGGTCTTTTCTTTTTTCTTTGCTGCCCTGAGATATGCAGCCACTGTTGCAATACAAAGAATAATAATTGCTGCAATGGCAAAGCTGTACGGATGTGTAATGCCCGCCCGGAAGCCAAATAACTGTTTTAATCCCAGCCATGCCTTCGGCACATTTTCTGCCCGGAAGAATATCCAGCAGATGCAGACAAAAATGTCCGTTCCGAGGATGGATAAGGTATCCACCAGAACATTTTTCTTTCTCTCCTGCCCTTTCTGATATCCAGCCAGTTTCCGGAAGCCCTTGTGGATACAAAGAGCCAGTCCATGGAGACCACCCCACAATACAAAGCTCCATTCTGCACCGTGCCAGAGTCCCCCTAAAAGCATCGTTATCATCAGGTTTACATAAGTACGAATACGTCCCTTGCGGTTACCACCCAGCGGAATATAAAGATACTGCATCAGCCAGCTTGAAAGGCTGATATGCCACCGTTTCCAGAACTCACTGACATTATGGGATATATATGGAAGATTAAAGTTCACCGGTAATTCATAGCCCATACATTTTGCACAGCCGATTGCCATATCCGAATAACCGGAAAAATCCATATAAATCTGAATGGCATAGGCTGCTACTGCCAGTGCAACCGTTCCGGAACCAAATATCTGAGGACTACGATATACTTCATCCACAAATACAGAAATATTGTCCGCCAGTACCACTTTCTTAAACATACCAAATACAAATATCTGTATTCCACTTTCCAGTCCCGCAAGTGTAACCTTCCGGTTCTCCTTAAGCTGTGGCAGAAACTCCGATGCTTTTACAATCGGTCCCGCTACAAGCTGTGGAAAAAAACTTAAGTACAACGCAAACTGCAAAAAGCTTTTTTCTTTTTCTATCTTCCCGGTATAGACATCAATGGTATAGCTCAATGCCTGAAAGGTATAAAAGGAAATTCCTACCGGAAGAATCAGATTCAGTACTCCCGGTGTCAGATGAAACACATCACAAAAGGAAGTCACAAAGAAATCATAATATTTAAAAATTCCAAGGACCGCCAAAGGCGTGCCTACTCCAATCAGAAGAGAAATCCGGCTCTGCCGCAGATGCTTTTCATCTTTTTTTACCGCGGTAAAAAAGGAAATCCATGTAATTCCCATTAAAAGCAGGCAAAGTCGCATATTCCACCAGCCATAAAAAACATAACTGGCTATCAGAAGGATTCCCTGGCATATGATGCGGCGCTTTATTTCCGCAAAAGGCAGCACCCTCTGTACAAGAAGTAAAAGAAGAAGCACTACAAGAAAAAACAGTAAAAAGCTTACACTTGCAAAACTCATCTCTGCTCCTCCTCTCCGATTGCATCATAAATGCACTGTGCCAGAAGCTCATGTCCATATGCATTAAGATGCCCATAGCCAACTGTTGTATTATCAAATCCACTGGCTACGATATGCTCTTTCACATAGGCTTCCTCTACGGAATCTGTCATGTCCGCAAAAATAATATTATATTTTCCACATAATTCTGCAAAAGTATCTCTGGTGTCCACACTTGCAGAGCATTCATAACTACCATCCTCTGTCAATGTCATATCCGGAATATAATAAATCACCGCCTGAACATCTGCTTCTTCCGCTGTCCTGCTGATATAGGCAAGCAGTTCCTCCGTGGCCGCATAGGTGTCATCACCAAATACATCATATCCGGCATTTTCCGTAATCGTTACATCTGCTTCGCCATTGTTCTGGCTCTGTAGATTCTTATACTGCTGATACAATAGCTTGATATAAGGATTCTTTTCTAATACTTCCAGTGCCGGTATTCCGCTTCCCGCTGTCAGCTCAGGCATTTCATGGTTCAATGCCTGCGCAGCTTCTACCGGATTCATTGCCAGTGTTCCGGTCTCTAACGCAACATATTCAGCAGGCCGATAAACCTTAAGGGCATTTTTCAAATTACTGATATTACGGTAAATGGTATGGGCTGACATTCCCACGTTGTATACATACCGGTTGCTTCCATCTTCGGCGTATTTCTCATTTAGCAAATAAGATACACAATCATCCTCGTTGACATACAGTCCTTCCGTCTGGGAAGAACCCATCATTAAAATAGCAGTCTTTCTTCCATCCGCCGGATAACTGTTGTTATAACCACTGTCATCTGTAGTTCCCATGGCAAAACCTTCCGTTCCTCTCGCCCAGAACGTATCTGCCTGTCTTACATAGCTGGTCACTCCATTTCCACATGGTTCATGTACCGGAGGGTTGTAATAAAATACGCAAAAAAGCGCCAGAATTGCAAATGCTGTAATTCCAGCTCCTATTACCTTTCCGATAAAGCAGAATATTGTTTTTCCTGTTGTATTCCCTTTTTCCGATGTTCTTCCCGCCATGGAGAACCTCCTGTCATGATATAAGAAACAACTTTTCTGAATTCGTTTTCCGTCTCTTTTTCGTCTCTTCCTTATTTCCTGCGAAAGAAAAGCTGTCCTATTCCAGACAGCTTTTCCTATGAATATTTTTATTTATCTTTCTTTACTGTGTCTGGGTATCCGCCTCTGTGTCCTCTGCCGTAAACGGATTTGTATCTCTTACTGTATCCGAAGCAGTCTTTCCAGACTCATTGATTACGGATTTACTGATATTCTTTACGGTCTGTGTTGTCTCATAATCTTCTACATCAAATAAATACTGATGCAGTAAATTCACATTGGTTTCCAGATCTGTAGGAACTACTACATCGCCAAGCTTTCCTCCCATACGCTCTGTGGTAAGCTGGAATGGCCAGCCCTGTGTATCTGCCAGTTCGTAGTCTTTGATGCCTGCTGCCAGTCCCAATATTTCAGAACTGCTAAGACTTGTGGAAATATCCGGGAATAATTTATCAATCACCTTATTTAATGTAGGAAGACTGGCTGCTTTTGCCTTCTCGACTATTTTACTGATAACGGTTCTCTGACGCTCGGTACGGCCGTAGTCATCACCACCGCTGTAACGGTCACGGCAATAAGCCAATGCCTGGATTCCGTTCACTGTCTGAAGTCCAGGTCCGGAAACTGCTGTTCCATTGGTTCCCATTACCTCATTCATCTCATTGATATATATTTTCATGGTTTCTGCTTCTTTGGAACTAATATCAAGTTCAATTCCACCCAGTGCATCTACCACTTCCATAACTGCATTAAAGTCCACAGCTACATACTCTTTAATATCCAGATCAAGATTCTTATTCAATGCTGCAACTGCACCGGTCGGACCGCCTTTTGCATATGCTGCATTGAGTTTTCTTAAATTGTCATCATCATCTACTGCCAGGAAAGAATCACGGTAAACCGATATCAGTCTTACTTCCTTCGTATCATTATTAATACTTGCAATCATGATACAGTCACTGTTTCCGGACTCATATTTACCGGTACTGCGGTTATCAATACCAAATAATGCAATGTTCGTATAACCATCTAACAATTCCTGGGTTTTGGCATCAATATTAATATTCAGCTTATCTTCATCCAAATCACCGGTATTATTGAGTTTATTTAATTTAATAATTACAAATAATGCTGCCAGAAGAATTAAGATAACCAGTACTTCTATTATAAAAAGAATCAATTTTCTCTTTCTTCTCTGGCGTCTGGTCATTTTCTTTCTTTTACGGTTTCTATTATTACTACTTGTACTCATAAGTCATCTCCATTATCTTATTTTCCTGATGTTAAACAGTTTCTATTCATTTTTTCAAAACAATTGAAACTAATATATAACAAAACACTTTTTGTGTCAATATTATCCATGATAGCTTAATATCCTTTTTAGAAAAATTAAGCGATTCTTAATCATTACACCCACGCTGTTATGGGAAAAATCGGATACATTCTTTTCATGCCTCCGGTAAAGAATCAATGGTTCCTTTAAAAATACCGTGCGGTGATATTTCAAATCACATTTCACACCAATCCACTGATCATGCATGGTAACATCCTTCGGAATCGGAAGTACTGCATCCAATACCTCTTTCCGAAATGCCATGCAGCAGCCCATATAGGTATTCTTAATAATATTTTTAATCGCACCTCTTCCACTGTGGCGGTAAACAAAAAAGGACGGCATCAGTGTCTCTTTGCATGCAGCATCTGTCACTCTGGCATCATGAACCACAACCATGGCTTTCTTCCTCCGGAATACTTCCATGACTTTCTCTACTTTATCCGGCATCCAGACATCATCTTGGTCTGCAAGGAAAATATAATCGCCCCGGCACGCCCTAAGTCCTGCTTCCACATTGGCAATAACGCCTTCACCCGGTCCTTCCATAACACGGATTCTGGCATCCTGTTTCTGATAGGACTTAAGGATTTCCCTCGTAGTATCCAGTGAACCATCATCCGATACCACCAGTTCATCACCCAGTCCGATATTTTTAAGTATGCTGTCTATCTGTTCTCTGATATAGGTTTCTCCGTTATAGGTTACTACTAAGACCGATATCATTCTCTCTCTTCCTCTCCTGTAAGAAACAGTGTTTCATACTGCTGTACAATTGCTTCCCAGCTATACCATTTCTTCATTCTGTCCTTCGCTTTCCGGCCAAGCTCTTCCCTCTCTGCTTCATCCATAGTATCCGCCTTCTGAATCAGTGTGGCAAGATTTCCGTTTTTCTTATTCCAGTACAGTGCGGCATCTTCCCCCACTTCTTTATTAAATCCCACATCTAAAAGCAGGTTCAGTTTTGTGGTACTGAGTGCCTCAAGAAGGGATGGATTGGTTCCTCCCACCTCATGTCCATGGAAATATCCATAAGCAAAGCAGCGGATTTCTGCCAGCAATGCAGCATCATACACGGTTCCTGCAAATTTAATCCGCTTATCATTTAAAAAGCCGGTTTTCTCTTTTAAACTTTCATAAAAAGCATTTTCTTCCACATTTGTGATGATTACAAGATCTTTTGTGGAATCAGATGCCATAAATTCCCGAATCATTGTCTCGTAATTATTTTCCGGGACAAATCTTCCGACGATAAGATAATAATTTTCTTTTCTGATATCAAACTTCTGATACCATGCCAGCAAATCCTCTGTTGGTTCACCTGCTTTATAAGATCGTGTTCCATATGCGATAAATGTGGTCTTCGGCTGATATTTATGATATTCATCCCTGATATACTGTTCAATATTCTTTGAATCACAGACTAATAAATCTGCGTGCTTTACCATTCCCTTTTCCGAATATTTCCAGTATTTACGAATCAATTTATTCCATTTTGCCCGCATAAATTCATGTCCATCCGGGTTTACATAAAGTGTACCAGACAACCGGTGCAGCTGCCTTTTAAAGTGCCCCACAAATGGTCCGATTCTGCATGCCAGCACATAGACAACGGCATCCTCTATCTTTTCTTTTTTAATTTTCTGAATGCAGTAACGAAATGCTGCCAAATCATAATACACGGCTCTCGCTGGTCCGATATCCGGCACCTTCACCCGGAAGCATTTCGCATTATGATAAGTAAATTCTTCATTATGATCAGACATGCACGCCACATGGTACTGAATGTCTTCACTGACTGCCTGTCCGGTCAGATTCTCTACAAATGTCTCGAACCCGCCGTAAGCCGCCGGAATTCCTTTACTGCCTATAATAAATACATGTTTCATTTTCTATCCCTTATAAACTGCTGTAAGTTTTGCATCCAGCATAATCTGATATCCCGCTTTTTGCAGACGTCCGGCAAAATCTATTGCTCTCTCTAACGGTTCTTTATCCAGATCAATTCCGCCAGCCTTAAGATATGCTTCTTTCTTTATGATACACTGTTCCAGCGGAACGGCGCTGACATTCTGCGGAAGCACTGCCCGGTTGAAATATCCCTTGAAGCAGACCGGAAGTTTTTCAAAAAGATATCCCATCTTTCCATCCGGTAATACGCCAATGCCTGCCGAAACTAACTTCCGGTGCTTTTTAAATCGGACACCTGTCAGTCCCACTTTATTTAAGCAGGCATATTGTGCCAGTTCTTTTCGTTCTCTCTCCCCAAGCAATCTGGTGCGACGGCTGTCATAAATGAAAAGATATTCCCTTGTGCTGTTTTCTACCAGTTCATTTAAAGCATCTTTTTCCTTTATTTCCGCAAGATTAATAAGCTCCGGCTCCGGAACTTCCTGTTCATAAATCACTTCATAAGAATTATGCCCCTGGGCTTCTTTAATCTCTGCCGGGATTTTCCGTCTCTGCACGTAAGCTTCCAATGCCCGCTTTCCCGCATCATAGGCATAATCCTTGGACAGGGAACTGCCTGCCGTGGAACCACTGTGTATTCTCCAATGATAAAGAATCTTTCGAATATGATAAATGGCATCCGTCTGCTCCGTCAGGCGGAGCACCAGTTCATAGTCCTGGGCACCATCATAGCAGGGATTGAAATCCCCCACTTTCTCTAACATGGTCTTCTTTACCACCAGGAAATGGCAGATATAATTATAATGCATCAGCAATTCCGGATTATAATCCGTCTTAAAATGTGGCCGGCTGTGTATCCCGGATTCTGCATCAATTTTATCTTCATCGGAATAAATCACCTGTGCATCCGGATGGGCATTTAACATCCGCACCACTTCATAAAGGGCATTGGCAGCCAGCACATCATCATGGTCCAATAATCCGATATATTCACCCATTGCCATCGCAACTGCCTCATTGGTATTCTCTGAAATCCCACCATTTTCCAACAGTCTGCGGTAACGTATTCTTGCATCCTCTTTATAATTTTCTGCAAGAAAACGTTCGATTTTATCGGTAGGGCTTCCATCTGCAAGACACAGTTCCCAGTTTTCATAGGACTGTCCCAGCATGCCCTCTATCAGTTCCCGTAAGAAGCATTCCGGTGTCTCATATAATGGTACTACAACAGAAACCAGCGGCATATGTTCAAACAATGTATTCCGCTGCACCTTCCATTCCTCTTTTGTCACCATATAATTCTGCCAGTTTTTCGTATATTCATGGTCTATGGGCTCATATTTTGTTTCCATTACTTTAATCGCCAGTCCCCAGAGTCCATGCTTGCGTATCATTCCAACTGCATATGCAGCCTTTTTCGTTAATCCCATTGCTTACTTCGATCCTTTTCCTGTTACAACAACCTGAATGGTCTTAAACAAGATTTTAATATCCAATGCCAGTGACCAGTTTGTAATATAGTAGGTATCCAGCTGTACCACTTCTTCAAAATCCGTAATGTCACTTCTTCCACTGACCTGCCACATTCCGGTAAGCCCCGGCTTAATTCCGAGTCTTGCCCGGTGCCTTGCCTCATATCCGGCAAATTCTTCCTCCGTTGGCGGTCTTGTGCCTACCAGACTCATATCCCCTTTTAAAATATTCCAGAACTGTGGCAGTTCATCAATGGAAAACTTCCGCATGAACCTGCCAACCGGAAATACTCTCGGATCATCTTCCATCTTAAACATCAGCCCTGACATCTCATTCTGCCCCATCAGCTCTTTTTTCTGTTCTTCTGCATTTACATTCATGGAACGGAATTTATAAAAGCGGAATTTCCTGCCATTTTTTCCCACACGAATCTGGGAAAAGAAAATCGGTCCTGGTGACTGCTTCTTAATAATCGGTGCAAAAATAATGGTAGCAATACCGGCAATCACCAATCCCACAAAACCGCCTACAATGTCCATCAGACGTTTAAAAAACAACTGACGTGGTGTTGCAATACACATACTGGAAGTTAAAACCATATAATTTCCACACTGCTCGATTACTTTATTCGGCATCAGCTTGGAAGCATGTACCAGATTAAAATGTACCGTAACGCCCATTTCCAGCAGATCATCTGCCAGTGCCTGGCTGCTGGCTATAGTATTGCCATTGATAAATACTTCATCTACCACATTATTTTTTACATATTCAAAGAAATCATCTGCATTTGCTACCACCGGAAGGCCCCGGATAATTTCTCCCTTACGCATTGCATCCACTACAACAACTCCGTGCACGGCAAATTCCCGATATGGCAGATTTTCAAATTCCTTAAGACAGCTCTCCACCAGTTCATCTGTCGTTACCACTATCATGGCAGACAGATTTCTGTCATTCATCATCTTTTTCTTAATAAAATTCTTAAGCCCGGAACGGCCGACAAATTCAAAAATCATAGACAGTCCCCAGAACATCAGGAAAATCTGTCTGGAGAAGTCAGACTGTCTGGTCCAGTATCCATATACCATCATTCCGGCAACAATGATTGTTGCATGAACAACAACATGCTTAAATTCCTGCGTATTCTTTCTCCGCAGAATGCTCTTATAGGATTCACCGAAAAATACCACGCAGATATCAATCAAAATAAGGACTACCGCTAATCGCTGATATTCCTCATTTAAAAACTCATTTTTTCTTCCAAAACGCATAAAATAGGATAAGGCATATGCAAGTTCCAGACAGATAATATCCAGAATCGTAAAGTCAAGATGCTTCATCCAGCTTTTTCGTTCTTTTTTATACATAATCTATTCCCTCTTATGCAATACAAGCCATCTTTTTAGGAATATTATACCAGTCCTACCCTGTCAGGTACAACCGAATTCTTTCTTAATTTTCTGTGAAAAAAGTATGTTCTTCTTCTGTCAAATGCTGTTTCTGTGAATATACAGCCAGCTTTCCGAATAGTCTTTCCGTTCTTTCTCACTCATCTTCCCATATTTCTCATAAGGAATCTTTGCCAGAACCATCTTTTCATTTCCACATTTAAAACATTCCACTTCATTTCTTCTTGAAACCGTCCGTATCCAGCCACATTTCGGACAAATATAAACTTTCATCATGTGTAACTCTACCTCCCTGTTACTTGTTTTTCTCTATACTCAGTTACAAAGTTACCACTTTCTTACAAATTCTGCAATGCCTTAGTGCTTTTGTCCCAGGGAATAATCTGTCCGGTAACGTGTCAGTCCGGGATGATAATAGGGATCTCCCTGCTTTAAAATATCAATCCAGCGGGTTCTCATATATTCAATCTCTTCCTGAAAACGGCGTACTTTCTCCTCTGTATCCTCCTGTCCTCTGGACTTTGATTCATAATGGTACGCTTCTACGGATGGTTCATATATAATAAGATAACCCTTCTTCCGGATTTTAAGACACAAATCCACATCATTAAATGCTACTGATAAAGCTTCGCAGAATCCGTCCACCTCACGGAACACCTTCGCCGGCACCATAAGAAATGCTGCTGTTGCTGCACTTAAATTCTGCCGCAGGCTGGCTCTATACATATACCCACTATCGCTGCGTACCTGTCCTACACACATATTGGCTGCAATTCCTCTGGCATGTCCACCGATGCCTATGACAATTCCGGCATGCTGTATCGTATCATCCGGGTAATAAAGCTTTGCTCCCACTGCTCCGGTATTTTCTTTTCCGCACAGGGTAAGCATCCGTTCCATGTAATCCTTTGTTATAATCTCAATATCATTGTTTAAGAACAAAAGATATTCACCCTTTGCATAGGATGCTCCATAGTTATTAATGGCTGAATAATTAAAAGTACCCGGTATTTCAGGTTTCCATTCTACCACACGGATATCCGGATACTGCATCTGCAGCTCTTTATAATAATCAAAGATTTCTTCGCTTTTACTGTTATTTTCTATAATGATAATCTCATAATTCCGGTAGCTGCCCTGCCGAATGGATGTGATGCATTTTTCCAAAGAAGCTTTTTCGTCTTTATTCGGTATCAGAATAGATACCAGTGGCTGCTTCTTTTCGTGACTGCCTGCTGCCATAGATGCATGCTCTACTCTCGGTGCATGCTCCGCCTTTGTATGGTAGAGCACTTTGGGAATATGGATGATACTATTGGACTGCTTTGCCGCCCGGCAGATCAGTTCTTCTATTGCAGGATTTCCGTCATTTTCTTTCAGAGTCTGCAGGAATACCGTTTTTCTGATGCAGCATAAATGTCTGATATAGCAGTAGTTTTCCAGATAATCCGGGCTGAAGTCCGGCTTTAAAAGAGGCTCTGCTGTCTCTGTTGTCTTTGATTCATCCGAACATCTGACATCTTCATCCGTATAAATCAAATCCGGCTTTCCGATTTCTTCCCAGTGAATTCCTGACTGCTTTGTCTCTTTTGGAAAAGCAATGGCATGGGCAAGCTCGTATAAAGCATCCGGTTCTATGGTGTCACCCTCCTCAATAAGCGCTGCATATTCCCCGGAAAGTTCTATTTCTTTTCCGGTACAAAGCTTATCGATACAGGTTAGATTCCAGTTGGTATAGCTCTGCTGTTCTAACATAGCCAACGCATCTTCTCTATTTTCTCCCATATAAACACAACTGATAAGCGGTCGGTAGGACCACTTATCAGATTCTTTTGTCTGTATCTTAAGTTGTGCTTCTGTTACCTTATGGCCTGCTGCATATTCCGCATAGGAAATCTGCTCCGGTTCTCCTTTTTCTTTCAGGCGGATGAAGAATTCCTTTAAACCATAATTTTTTAAATATCGGAAACCTTTTCTGAGGTTATAAAGGCTCAGTTTCATCTTGTCTCCTTTTTTCACTGCTCTAATCTCACTGCGCTAATCTCGTCGTTCTAATCAGGCAGCTTTATTTTCTAAAATTAATCTCTGTCATAAATATCTCTGGTATATACCTTGTCCTGCACGTCCTCTAAGTCTGCACTGTTACGGTTGGATACAATAACATCGGACATCTTCTTGAACTCATCTAAGTCACGGATTACTTTGGAATTATAGAAGCTGTCATCCTTTAAGGTTGGCTCATAAATCACTACTTCAATGCCCTTTGCTTTCAGACGTTTCATAACGCCCTGAATAGAAGACTGGCGGAAGTTATCGGAATTGGTCTTCATGGTCAGACGATAAATACCTACTACAGAAGGATTTCTATCTAAAATCTGCTGTGCAATGAAATCTTTTCTTGTCGTATTGGCTGCAACGATTGCTCCGATAATATCATTTGGAACGTCCGCATAATTTGCCAGTAACTGCTTGGTATCCTTTGGCAGGCAGTATCCGCCATATCCGAAGGATGGATTGTTATAATAATTACCGATTCGCGGGTCTAAGCCTACGCCTTCGATAATCTGTCTGGTATTTAATCCTCTTACCTCTGCATAGGTATCCAGCTCATTAAAATAGGAAACACGCAGTGCAAGATAAGTATTTGCAAATAATTTGATTGCTTCTGCCTCGGTGAGGTGTGCTAATAATACCGGAATATCCTCTTTGATAGCACCCTGTTTTAATAAGCCGGCGAACTCTTCTGCCTTTGCCCTTAAGCTTTCATCCTCTTTCGGATATCCCACTACGATACGGGATGGATAGAGGTTATCATATAATGCTCTTCCTTCTCTTAAGAATTCCGGAGAGAAGATGATATTTTTGCTGCCAAACTGCGCTCTTACTTTTTCGGTATAGCCAACCGGAACTGTAGATTTGATAACCATAATTGCATCCGGTGCATATTCCATAACCAGCTTGATTACGGCTTCTACGGATGATGTATCAAAGTAATTCTTCTTCTCATCATAGTTGGTCGGAGTGGAAATGATAATAAAATCTGCTCCTTCATATGCTGCCTTCGCATCTGTGGTAGCCCGCAGATTCAATGGTTTCTCTGCTAAATATTCTTCAATCTCCTTATCGACGATTGGAGATTTCTTATGATTAATCAGATCGACCTTCTCTTCAACAATGTCGACTGCCCATACCTCATTATTCTGTGCTAATAAAATGGAATTTGACAATCCCACATAACCGGTTCCTGCTACTGCAATTTTCATGTGTATCCTCCTTATTTTTCATTGTGTTTCAATTTTCCAAATATCATGCGTACTTCTTCACGCACCAGTTCATCCCCTAAGATTAAAAGCATAATGCCATAGGTTACTACTCCAATTATAATCATCAGTAACATATAAATCAAATAACTGCTGAAAGTTACCTTCTGAAACAGCACATATGCAATGACCATCGGAACGGATGCGATGACATATTTCCAGACACCCTGCATCATTCCCTTAAACGGTATCATCTTATGTCCTAAGATAATGCAGATTAACATTACCATTGCCTCTGCCAGTACGGTAGCAATTGCTGCTCCATCGTAGCTTAATACCGGAATCAGCAGGTAGTTAATGATAAGGTTACTGATTGCGCCACCCAAGGTTGCCCAGAAAATAATCTTCTCTTTCTTCTTTGGCATAAATATCTGATATGCAATAAAGCCGTTAATCGGCGAGAAGAACAAATTGATGGCAAGAATTCTCGATGTTGTAACACTCGGGAAAAACTCGCTGTAATTCTTACCGGATATCAGATGAACGACTTCCGGCGAAATCAAAAGCATACCCACCATACATGGTACAATTAACATCATCATAAAACGGAATGCCTGTTTTAACAGCCGGTCAAAGTTATCCTTCTGGTCATTTTCAAGATAATATGCCAT
>OGPL01002433.1_pt1 | contig 13811 bp, 10 predicted proteins | sample 1552901 | NCBI WGS metagenome assembly OGPL01 (sample SAMEA2580244, study PRJEB22360) | human gut metagenome | biome: human gut; feature: human-associated habitat; material: faeces | place: Denmark | collected 2008/2010 | reverse complement strand
ATCGTGTTTCCAAAATGTCTGTATTCCATGATAAAAAACCTCCCTGTAAATTTTTTGATTTTCCTATTGTCTGAGTATGATTCCAGTATAATACATTCCTGTTTTTATTCAATAGTTACATTGATCAGATTACAGCACTTCCGGAAATTACTGCATCATGCCCTGTCCAATTTTTTCGTAGAGTATATTGCAGATAATTTCGAGAAAAACTGAGAAGAGACATACTTGAAAATAAGTATATCTACCAGAAACTAATCATAAACAGCCAGAAATTAAGAATTGTACACATTGGCTGACCGGGGTACAATATAAGCAATTCAAAAAACAATTAAACGAAATGCAAAGGCGCATTTGTTGTAGAAATACAGCGAATGCGCCTGTTTTTTTACCTGAATGAACGCAGGATGCAGATGCAGATCGCGGGATGATTTTCAGAAAGAGAGGGCATGTATTATGGCAAAGAGTGAACAGGTAATCAAAGATCTTGACAGAGTGATCGGACTGATCAATACAGATATGAAAGATATTCCTGCTGAGGAGAAAAAACAGATGGTGGCAGATACCATCGATCATTTTGACAACTACGTAAGCCCGGGCTGGCTGAAATACCGTAAATCCGTTTCTTCTGACTCTGAGCAGGGTGCGGTTCTTGAGTGGCAGGATGAAGGTGCTTACTGCTACGGATTAAATGGAGAAAAATTCATCGACTGTCTTGGTGGATTTGGTATTTATACCTGTGGCCACATAAAAGTTGCAGCAATCTTTTCTTATGAGGCAAATGAAGATATGGACGATGGTGCAGATGAACATTCACAGGAGCTTCTTGATCCGCTTCGTGGATATCTGGCAAAAGCTCTTGCAGATATCACTCCTGGTGATCTGCAGTACTGTTTTTTCACAAATGGTGGTGCGGAGGCTGTTGAGATGGCTCTGAAGCTTGCACGTATCGCAACTGGCGGAAGATGGTTCATCTCCACAGTCGGCGCTTTCCATGGAAAGAGTATGGGTGCTATCTCCATGGGTGGTAAGAGTACATACCGTACTCCTTATATCCCAATGGTACAGCAGGTACAGCACGTACAGTACGGTGTTGCAGATGATGTAAGAAAAGCGATCAAGAACCTTCAGGCTGTTGGTGAGAAGGTTGCCGGTGTGATCCTTGAGCCGATTCAGGGTGAAGCTGGTGTTATCGTTCCTCCGGCAGGATACCTTCAGGAGGTTCGTGAGATCTGCGATGAGACAGGCGTAGCACTGATCTTTGACGAGATCCAGACTGGTATGGGCCGTACCGGTACAATGTGGAGATGCGAAGCAGAAGGCGTAACACCGGATATCATGACATTCGGTAAAGCATTTGGTGGTGGTATTATGCCAATCACAGGTATTATCTGTAAGCCATCCATGTGGGTACAGCAGTTGATCGACAACCCATGGTTACTTGGTTCTCCTACATTTGGTGGTAACCCTGTATGTTGTTCGGCAGCGATCGCAACGATCAAATACATGATTGATAATGATATTCCAGGACAGTGTGCAAGCAAAGGTAAGATCTTAAAGGCAGGACTTGAAAGTCTGAAGGCAAAATATCCTGAGATCATCGATGATGTCAGAGGCGTAGGTCTGATGCTTGCGGTTGAGTTCGTTACATCTGATATCGGTTACAGCATCGCAAAGGGCTTGTTCTCAAGAGGTGTTATGACAGCCGGAACACTTGTAAACTCCAAGTGTATCCGTTTCGAGCCGACAGCGGTTATTACAGAGGAACAGATCGCAGCCGTTATCGAGCGTATGGATGCGGCACTTGCTGATACGAAGAAAGAATATAATCTGTAAATTCATCGGTATATCGTGATGGAAAATCATCTGACCATAGTATAGGCAATGATTTTTCGGATGCATAGAATGTGCGAAGTATATATAAGACTACCGTTTATTCGGATACAGATTTGATCGTCAGTTGAAACTGCTATGATCAGACTGCCGGATGGACGGTAGTTTTGTTTTATAGAAATATTTATCCTGTAAAGCAATTTTGTTCTGGGGTAAAAGAGTCGAAGCGGCTCTTTGTATTTATACATAAATAGGGTATAATAAAGCTATTCATTCTATATGGGGAGGTATATACAGATGAGAAAATTAAAGATCACATTTAACGCGCCGGTGACGCTGGGCTTTGTATTCATTTGTTTTGTTGTAACGCTGCTTGGGGTACTGACCGGTGGCGGAAGTACCCGGTTATTATTTATGACATATCATTCATCGCTTACAAATCCACTCACATATCTGCGATTCTTTACACATGTATTCGGGCATGCAGGATGGAGTCATTTTATCGGAAATGCCTCCTATCTGTTATTGCTTGGACCGATGTTAGAAGAAAAATATGGTTCGAAAGAAATGTTGGAAGTGATCGGTGTAACAGCACTTGCGACCGGTATTGTGAATTACATCTTTTTCTGGAATGTAGCACTTTGTGGAGCGAGTGGTGTCGTATTTGCATTTATCGTGCTGGCGTCCTTTACCGGATTCCGAGCAGGCGAAATTCCGTTATCCTTTATTCTGGTTGCGATCATCTTTATCGGACAGCAGGTATATGAAGGTATCGTAGTACAGGACAATATCTCGAATATGGCACATATCATTGGCGGTATTGTGGGTGCAGTTGTCGGATATAATCTGAACCGGAAATAAACGGTGTGATATTTGCAAGGGAGGACTTCTCAAATGAATCGAACATGTGAAATACATGACACCATATTGCAGGATGATCTGAAATTGAGAGAAAGACCGCTTAAGGTTCTGGCGGCTGTTGATTCTTTTAAGGACAGTATGACATCTGTTCAGGCAGGCATGGCGGTTAAAAAAGGTCTGGAGAAAAATTATAAGAATTGTGAGATCGAAGTGGTTCCGGTTGCAGATGGCGGAGAGGGAACCATGGATGCGATCGCCTATGGAAAATCGAACATGAAACGTAATACAGTTAATGTAACAGGACCGCTTGGACAGGTCGTAAAGGCTTCTTATATCGGTTATGATGAAGCAGGAGAAAAAGTAGCATTGATCGAGATGGCAGAGGCAGCAGGACTTCCGCTTGTACCGGAGTCAGCCAGAAATCCGATGCATACAACTACATATGGAGTAGGCGAGATGATAAAGGATGCCATGCTGCATGGATGCCGGAGCTTTATTATAGGGATTGGCGGAAGCGCAACAAATGATGCCGGGATCGGAATGCTGCAGGCACTTGGATGCCATTTTCTTGACGAACATGGAAACGAAGTTTGCTATGGAGCAGAAGGACTTTCCAAAGTATGCGAGATTCACACAGAGGATATGTTACCGGAGCTTTCAGCATGTTCATTTCAGATTGCCTGTGACGTTACAAATCCGCTGGTTGGCGAGAATGGATGCAGCTATATCTTTGCACCGCAAAAGGGAGCAGATGCTCAGATGGTAGAGAACATGGAGAAATCCATGGTGCGTTATGCAGATCTGGTGGAACAGCAGAATTGGTCAGGCTGTAAGCAGGATAAAGTGCAAATGAATACAGATCCGGAGAAGTGTCAGATGGACAGCATAATAAATCGTATGACACCGGGAGCAGGTGCAGCAGGCGGCCTAGGATATGCATTTCTGATGTTCCTGCATGCAAGATTACGACCGGGAATTGATATAGTATTTGATGAGATCCATTTAAAAGAAAGAATAAAAAATGTCGATCTGGTTATTACCGGAGAGGGCAGGATGGATGCACAGACGTTAATGGGAAAAACACCGGCGGGCGTAGCGAAACTTGCAAAAGCACAGCAGAAAAAAGTGGTTGCATTTGCAGGCTGCTTCGGGGAAGGCATCGAACAATGTATGGAGAGCGGCTTGTTTGATGCGTGTTATTCCATAACCGACGGACTGTCCGAAGAGGAACGAGGGAGAGCCATGCAGACAGAATGTGCCATGCAGAATATGGAACGAGCTGTGAGAGAGAAACTATAGCAAATAAGAAAGCCTGAATAGAGCAGTAAACTCTATTTGGGCTTTTTATGTAAGAACATTTAAAAGTCATATCACACTGTTAATATAGGCGTAAGGAGGTAAGAAATATGACATATCAGATACTGATGATTGAAGATGATGAACAGATCTGCGAAGTGGTGAAAGATTACTTTACCAGAGAAAGTGAAAATGAGATCGTGGTACGGACGGCACAGAACGGACAGGACGGGCTGGATTTATTTGAGACGGAACGGGTGGATCTTGTATTGTTAGACATCATGCTTCCGGGAATGGACGGCTTTGCGATCTGCCGGGAGATGCGCAGGACGAGCATGGTTCCGATCCTGTTTTTAACAGCCAGAAGTTCCGAACGGGATATCCTGCTTGGATATGATCTCGGCTGTGACGATTATATCATCAAACCATTTTCCCTTGTGACCTTATATGCGAAATGCAAGGCACTGATCAGACGATCAAAGGATATCAGCAGAACCGGAGAACTGGTCTGCGGCAGGATACATATGAAGCCGTCGGAGTACAGGGTTCTTGTGGATTCTCAGGAAATAGAACTTGCGCCGAAAGAGTTTGCATTGTTACGGATGCTGCTCGAGAACAAAAACAAAACTGTGGCAAGAGAACGGCTGCTGATCGGTGTATGGGGTTATGATTATGAAGGCAGTGATCGTTGTGTGGATAATCACATTCGAAAGATTCGAAAACATCTTGGAAGTGCAGGAAAGCAGATTAAAACAGTGATAGGAAATGGATATCAGATACGGGGTGATGACGATGAAAAAGAACAAAAAGAATGATAAAAAAAGAAATGCATTATTGTCGGAGCGGCAGAAAAGAAAAAGACAAAAGATAAAAAGAAAATGGATATGGATTTCATCTGGCATTATAGCAGTCAGCATAATATTGTATCTGCTGGTGATCGGTTATTACAGAAATCAGGTCAATCTGGAATTAAAAGAATATTTTCAGGTATCAACAAATAGTGTCAGTGCAAGTTTGGCTGAATGTCAGGAAGATATTGCAGGTATGACAGATATAGAGGAAGCCCGTAATAAAATACAGGAGGTCCTTGCGGAAGAAAACACACCATACTTTCTGACTGCCGTTTACAGGCGACATCTGGAAAGTTCAGATGCAGTAAGTAATATAACAGAAAAAGACAGTACAAAAGCTGTAGATGAAATTCAAGAAACAGAAACTACAAAGCAAATAGACAAAAATGAAACAGAAAAATTAGAACACCAAGTACAGGATATAGAGGACGATATGGAGCAGATGCAGTTCGAAGTACAGTTGTATTCACCGATTATGCCTACCTTCCAGCAGGTGGTGCAAAATGCTGGTGCCGGGGAATTTACGTGGAGTCTCCATGGAAGAGTGGGTGAGACCAATCTGTATAGTAAGACAAGCAGGTATTTGTTGGATAAGATGGAGACCCTCGGAACATATCCGGAAGATACAACAGAGAGTATAAGTGGTTATCTGGGTGGAAACTATTATTTTAAAAGTCAGTATGTCGTTTTTGACAATGATATATATTATATCGTATCCGCTATGTATGCAGATCCATTTGGCTGGCATACAGAAGGCATCTGGTTATTTTATGGAGGGCTTGCAGTTGTATTTCTCATTATAATTGCAACGATCCTGATGGCGTTTATATCCTGTAGACGGACATTTTCACAGATGGAAGATGCAGAGAGAAAAGAAACGGTTATTACAGCACTTGCACATGATGTAAAAAGTCCATTGATGGCAATTTCCGGGTATGCAGAGAATCTGAAACAGTTAAACCAGACAGGAGAGTGCCGGCATTACATAGATGTTATTTTGGAAAATACATCTTACATGAATGAACTTTTATGCCAGTTAAGCGAGTATATCAAGCTTGGTAAAATGGAAGCGTTACAGACAGAGTCTGTAAGCATCGAACAGATATGGGAGCCGTTACAGGAACGGTATCAGAATCTTCTGGATGAAAAAGGTCTGGAGGTAAGAATGTCAGGAAACTGTACGGTAAAAGGTGATCCGCTGATGCTTTCCCATATGTTAGAGAATCTGTTTGTAAATGCAATTAAGTATTCACTGAAAGGAAGTGTGATCCGGCTGGTATTAAAGGAAGATCATCTGATCCTTAGCAATCCGATGGAACAGCCGATTACAACCGATCCGGAGGAGTTATGGAAGCCATTTGTAAAGGGAGACGAAGCAAGAACCGGCAGAAGCGGAAGCGGAATCGGATTGAGCATCGTGCAGGAGATCATGCAGATATTTGGCTACCACGGAAGTTTAAAAACAGAAGACGGTGAATTTGAAATAATGATTTATTTTTAAATAGAGAGTAGAAATTTTAAATAGTAGATTGACAGTGGTCTTACTATTATGTAACAAGCCTATCCACTCTGTGTAACTTCGAACTAACTTCGATCAAGTCGAGCTAAGGTCTCAGTTACGAATGTCGGTACTTGGGCAGCGTATTTTGCTGCCTTATGTACCGCTACATGAGGATAGAATGAGAATGTCTTGTGTAATAATAGGTAAGACCACTGTCAATCTGTTTTGTATAGTTTGCAGTTAGAATACGCCAGAATCGCATTGCAAACACATGGAAAATAGGCTATATTTATGGGTGGTACTGTTAGTTCCATGTAACAGGAAGTAAGAGGAAATTTGTATGAATGAAAACGAGATTTCAGAGATGATTGAGCTTGCGATGCAGGCAAGAACAAAGGCATATGCGCCATATTCGAATTTTCAGGTGGGAGCCTGTGTAAAGATGGAGAATGGAAGTTATTATACAGGATGCAACATAGAGAATGCTGCCTATGGGGCAACAAACTGTGCGGAACGGACGGCTGTTTTTAAGGCAGTCAGTGAAGGATGCAGAAAGCTGTCTGCGATCGCGATCGTTGGCGGACTAAAGAACGGAGAATGTGACTATACTTATCCATGTGGGATATGCAGACAGGTCATTGCCGAATTTGCCGAACAAGGCTGCGTGATCGTTGTAGCAAAGAACAAACAGGAATATAGGATGTATTCGGTAGAAGAGCTGCTTCCGGAGACATTTCATTTGAATAAAGAAGAATAAAGGAGACATCAGATTGAGAGACTTAAAAGAATTAACAGGGTATGACATCATAACAGAAGAAAAGATCCCTGAAGTAAATGGAACAGGTTATATCTTAAGCCACAAGAAGACAAAGGCCAGAGTGCTTGTAATTGCAAATGATGATGAGAACAAGGTGTTTAATATCGGATTCCGGACACCACCGTATGATGATTCTGGTATTCCACATATTCTGGAACATTCGGTATTATGCGGTTCCAGAAAATATCCGGTAAAAGACCCGTTTGTAGAACTGGCAAAGGGTTCATTAAATACATTCTTAAATGCAATGACATATTCTGATAAGACGGTATATCCGATTGCAAGCTGTAACGAAAAGGATTTTGAAAATCTTATGGATGTCTATCTGGATGCGGTATTCTATCCGAATATTTATGAACATACAGAGATCATGCGTCAGGAAGGCTGGCATTATGAACTTGAAACTGTAGAAGGGGAACTGATCTATAATGGTGTTGTGTTTAATGAGATGAAGGGTGCATTTTCATCTCCGGAACAGCAGATGTATTCAAAGATTGAAAAACTTCTTCTTGCTGACACACCATACAAGAATGAATCCGGTGGTGATCCTGCAGCGATTCCAACATTAAGTCAGGAACGTTTTCTTGATTTTCACAGAAAGTATTATCATCCGTCAAACAGTTATATTTATCTGTATGGTGATCTTGATATGTATAAGGAATTGGACTATATCGATAAGGAGTATCTCTCGAGCTTTGATTATAGAGAGATTGATTCTACGATCGCTGTGCAGACAGCCTATGAACAGATGAAGGATGAGAGCTGCTTTTATTCGATCGCAGAAAATGAGAGCGAAGAAAATCAGACATTTTTAACCTATAATATGGTAGTTGGCAGCAGCCTTGATAAGAAGCAGTCCGTTGCCATGAATATACTGGAATACGCAATTATGGACGCTCCGGGCGCACCATTGAAGAAAGCATTAGTAGATGCAGGGATCGGAGAGGATGTCTTTGCTTCCTTTGATGATGGGATCCGGCAGACAATCTTTTCAATCGTAGCAAGAAATGCAAATATGTCCGATAAGGAACGTTTTGTGTCTGTGATCAGGGATACACTGACCGATCTTTCCGGGCATGGAGAAGAAGGAAAGGCGATCGATCGGACTTCGATCGAGGCTGCGATCAATAATTTTGAGTTTAAACATAAGGAAGCAAACTTCGGCAGATTTCCGAAGGGGCTTATGATGGGTCTGGATGCATTTAATACATGGCTGTATGATGATGCATCTGCACTTGAAATGTTTAAGTTAAATGAAGTATATGATGAATTGAAAGAAAGTCTGAAAACCGGATATTTTGAAGAACTGATCTGGGAAAAGCTGGTTCAGAATACCTTTGGTATGATTTTTGTTATGAAGCCGAAGAAGGGGCTTGATAAGGAGAATGATGCAGCAGAGAAGCAGAAGCTTGCAGACTATAAGGCCTCTCTTACGGAAAATGAGCTTGAACAGGTTGTATCAGATACAAAGGAATTAAAATTATATCAGGAGACACCATCTCCGGCAGAGGATATGGAGAAGGTTCCGTTGCTTAATATTTCTGATATCAGAAAAGAGATCCATCCGTTAAAGAACCGTGAGGACAGCATTTATGGTATGCCATTAATAAGTCATGATATCTTTACTAACGGAATCGGTTATCTGGAGTTTATATTTGATATCAATGATCTGGATGCAGAGTTTGTTCCATATGCAGAGCTGCTCACTAACATTTTCAAATATGTGGATACAGAGCATTACACATATGGTGAACTGTCCAATCAGATCAATTTCCATACCGGTGGTATCGGATTTTCTACAGGAGCCATGTATAAGGATGGCGGGAAGGATCATCTTTCATTCTTCTCCGTTAAGACAAAGGCCATGTATGACAAGCTTGGAGAAGGTTTGAAGCTGATCGAGGAGATCCTGTTCACATCGAAGCTTTCGGATAAGAAGAGATTGAAAGAGATTATATCGGAAGAAAAGGCCGGACTTAAGACTGATCTGATATCCTCAGGGCATATCACATCTGCAACACGCGCGATGTCTTATGTCTCAGATGTGATGGCATTTAAGGATATGACAGAGGGAATCGGATATTATGATTTCTTACAGGAGTTGGATCAGGATTTTGAGCAGAATGCAGATGCGATCATTGAGAAGCTGCAGACAACGCTTGCCGAGATCCTCAGAAAAGGAGCGGTAACAATTTCTTATACCGGTGACAATGATATCAAGGAAATATTGGGTGCAGATATTGAGGCATTTGCAAGAAAGCTGTCGACCAGACCTGCCTTTGCAGAAAAACGTGTGATGGAAAAAGCTGTTAAGAACGAAGCCTTTAAGACAGCAAGCCAGGTACAGTATGCGGCTCTCGCAGGAAATTATAAAGAAAAAGGATTTGAATATACCGGAGCACTGGAAGTCCTACAGGTGATCTTCTCCTATGGATATCTCTGGGAGAATATCCGTGTAAAGGGTGGGGCATATGGAGCTATGTGTTCATTTGCCAGATCAGGAATGGGATATTTTACATCCTACAGAGATCCGAACCTGATGGAGACATATGATATCTATAAGAGGGCAGCAGACTATGTGGCAGGCTTTGATGCAAGCGACAGAGATATGACCAAATATCTGATCGGTGCGATCGCGAAGTTAGATTCTCCAATGACACCATCAGCAGAAGGAGCATTCAGCCAGACCTGTTACTTTGCAGGTATTACAGATGAGCAGCTTCAGAAAGAACGTGATCAGGTGCTTACTGCAAATGTAGAAACGATCCGTTCACTGGCACCTGTGATCCGGGCGATCACAGATGGCGGGGTTATCTGTGCGATCGGTGGGGAAGATAAGATCGAACAGAATCGGGCAAAGTTTAAAGAAGTAAAAGATCTATAGTTTTTACAGAAGTAACGAAAGAAGATATAAGTATATAGATTTGTAAATAGTTCTCCGGCAGGTTACAGAATTCTGTGCCGAATGGAGAACATGAATACATACAGAGTATGGAAGGAGAAGTATGAACGATACATACAAATCAGGATTTGTTGCGATCATAGGAAGACCAAATGTAGGTAAATCCACACTGATGAATCAGTTGATCGGACAGAAGATCGCGATAACGAGCAGTAAGGCGCAGACAACAAGAAACCGTATTCAGACCGTGTATACCTCGGATGAAGGACAGATTGTTTTCCTCGATACACCTGGAATCAACAGGGCCAAGAACAAGCTTGGTGAATATATGTTAAAGGTGGCAGAGGGAACATTAAATGAAGTAGATGTCGTTATGTGGATCGTTGAAGCAACGACATTTATCGGAGCAGGAGAACGATATATCATTGAACAGTTAGAACGTGTTAAGACCCCGATCATCATTGTGGTAAATAAGATCGATGCGGTAAGTGAAGAAGAAGTATTCAAGGCAATCTCGACCTATAAGGATGCCTGCAGTCATGCGGAGATCGTTCCGGTATCGGCATTAAAGGGAAAGAACAAAGATGAACTGATAAAGACGCTGTTCAAATACCTTCCATACGGACCACAGTTCTATGATGAAGACACGATCACCGATCAGCCGGAGCGACAGATCGTATCCGAACTGATTCGGGAGCAGGCTTTAAGACTTCTGGATAAAGAGATCCCACACGGAATCGCGGTTGTTATTGATTCGATGAAGGAACGTCCGAACGGACGGCTTATGGATATAGATGCAACAATCATCTGTGAACGGGATTCCCATAAGGGTATTATTATCGGAAAGCAGGGCGCAATGCTGAAAAAGATCGGCAGCAATGCAAGATATGGCATTGAACAGCTATTAGATACACATGTGAATCTGAAACTTTGGGTAAAGGTGAAGAAGGATTGGCGGGATACCGATACCCTTCTTCGAAATTATGGTTATAAGATGGATGAATCATGAAGGATGAGATAGTATTAAACGGAATCGTGCTTTCCTCCGGGCTGCAGGGAGAATATGACAGACGGCTTGTTATACTGACCAGAGAGCAGGGGAAGATCACGGCATTTGCAAAGGGAGTCCGACGACCAAGCAGCCAGTTGATCTCAAAGACGCAGCTGTTTGTCATGGGAGCATTTACTGTATATCCGGGAAGAAATGCATATACATTAATCAACGTAGATGCAAAGGAATATTTTCATGAACTGACCTTTGATATGAACAAATACTGTTACGGATCTTACTTTTGTGAGATGATGTCATATTTTACAAGAGAAGGCGACCGGTCGGCAGATTATCTGAATCTGCTGTTTGTTAGTCTGAATGCATTAAAAAAAGGACTGCTGCCGGTGAAACTGATCCGTTGTGTATATGAATTGAAGATCATGGATATCTTTGGACAGGGACTGCAGAGTTTTCACTGCCCGGTCTGTGGAAGCGACAAGCTGACACGGATATTTGATCCCTTATCCGGTGGAATCCTGTGTGAGAACTGCCGGAGCAAGGCTAAGAAAAGCATTCATATATCAGAAGATGCAAGATATGTGCTTCAGTATATTAATGGAGCGACGCTTGGAAATCTGTATAATTTCACGGTTTCAGACAGTGTGCTGGAAGAACTTATGATGATCACAAAGGAATTTCTGGCGGTATATGTAGACCGGAAATTCAATTCTGTAGAAATAATTGAATCCCTGTCTTGAAAAAAACAGGGAGAGAAGGTACAATAACGTACAAATAAAAGATGAAATATAAATGGAGGACATTATGGAAAAGACATTAGACAAGATCGTTGCTTTAGCAAAGAACAGAGGTTTTGTATATCCGGGTTCAGAGATTTATGGTGGACTTGCAAATACATGGGATTACGGTAACCTTGGTGTTGAGTTAAAGAACAATGTAAAAAAGGCTTGGTGGAAAAAGTTCATACAGGAGAATCCATATAATGTAGGTGTTGACTGTGCGATCCTGATGAACCCACAGACATGGGTAGCATCCGGACATCTTGGCGGTTTTGCAGATCCTTTGATGGACTGTAAAGAGTGCCATGAAAGATTCCGTGCAGACAAGCTGATCGAAGACTACATGGCAGAGAATAACATGGAGATCGAAGGTTCCGTTGATGGCTGGTCAAATGAAGAAATGGAGAGCTTTATCGAAGAAAAGAATATCTGCTGTCCTTCATGCGGAAAACATAATTTTACAGGTATCAGACAGTTCAACCTGATGTTCAAGACATTCCAGGGTGTAACAGAGGATGCAAAGAATACAGTATATTTAAGACCTGAGACAGCACAGGGTATCTTTGTAAATTTCAAGAATGTACAGAGAACATCCAGAAAGAAGATCCCGTTTGGTATCGGTCAGATCGGTAAGTCATTCCGTAACGAGATCACACCTGGTAACTTCACATTCCGTACCAGAGAGTTTGAGCAGATGGAGCTGGAATTCTTCTGTGAACCGGGAACAGACCTTGAATGGTTTGATTACTGGAGAAGCTTCTGTATCAACTGGCTAAAAGACCTTGGTATCAAGGGTGAAGAGATGCGTGCCCGTGATCATTCACCGGAAGAGCTTTGCTTCTACAGCAAGGGTACAACAGATATAGAGTTCTTATTCCCATTTGGATGGGGCGAGCTTTGGGGTATCGCAGACAGAACGGATTATGATCTGACTCAGCATCAGACTGTATCCGGCGAACCAATGGATTATTTTGATGATGAGAAGAAAGAGAAATACATTCCATATGTTATCGAACCATCACTTGGTGCTGATCGTGTAACACTTGCATTCCTTTGTGCTGCATATGATGAAGAAAATATCGGAACAGAGGAGAAGCCGGATGTAAGAACTGTATTACATTTCCATCCTGCACTTGCACCTGTTAAGATCGGTGTCCTTCCACTGAGCAAGAAACTCGGCGAGGAAGCAGAAAAGGTATATGCTGAATTATGCAAATACTACAACTGTGAATACGACGACAGAGGAAATATCGGTAAGCGTTACAGAAGACAGGATGAGATCGGAACTCCGTTCTGTGTAACTTATGATTTTGATTCAGAAGAAGATGGTGCTGTAACAGTCCGTGACAGAGATACCATGGAGCAGGAAAGAGTAAAGATCGAAGATCTGAAGGCATATTTTGAGAAGAAATTCGAATATTAATCAGATGAAATGAATCAATATCTCGGATTAGAGTGCCCGGTTGATCGAATCTGAAAAATAAAAGGGACATTTGTCGGAAAAGAACATTATCCGGCGGATGTCTCTTTCTTTTTGAAAAAGATTCCGGAATATGCGGTTAAAAAGAGAAAAAAATTGAAAAAAGTGGTTTAATATTATTAGGTCATATGATATAATCACGTCAGAGTGGTGGGAAAATTCTGCCCTAAAGCAGGCTTTTTTCAGCATATATTTAATTAGATACGTAGGAGGTAATAAACAAATGGCAAACAAGTGGGTTTATATGTTTAGCGAAGGCGACATGACCATGCGTAATCTTCTCGGTGGTAAGGGTGCAAACCTTGCAGAGATGACAGCAATTGGTCTTCCAGTTCCACAGGGTTTCACAATTACAACAGAGGCTTGTACTCAGTACTATGAGGATGGCCGTAAGATCAATGACGAGATCATGGCTCAGGCTATGGATGGCGTTAAGAAGATGGAGGAGATCAACGGCAAGAAGTTCGGAGATCTTGAGAATCCAT